>Ga0335078_10000516_pt1 | contig 59509 bp, 60 predicted proteins | sample Lox_Sample_32_FD_206711 | JGI IMG/M metagenome (GOLD analysis project Ga0335078, IMG submission 206711) | Soil microbial communities from Loxahatchee National Wildlife Refuge, Florida, United States - Lox_Sample_3.2 | ecosystem: Environmental > Terrestrial > Soil > Wetlands | place: USA... | reverse complement strand
CGCCCGTGTCGGCTTCATCAACAACGAATACGTTCTCAACCCGGTGCTCGACGAAATGAGCGAGAGCCAGCTCGATCTCGTCGTCGCCGGCACGCAGGACGCGGTGCTGATGGTCGAGTCGGAAGCAAAGGAACTTAGCGAGGACGTTATGCTCGGTGCGGTGATGTTCGGACACCGGCATTTCCAGCCGGTGATCGAAGCCATCATCCGGCTCGCGGAAAAGGCGGCAAAGGAGCCGCGCGAGCTTGCCGTCAATGACAATGCGGCGCTCGAAGGCGAGATGCGCGACCTGATCGAGAAAGAGCTGCGCGCCGCCTACTCGGTTCCCGACAAGGCGGAACGCCATAAGGCAGTCGACGCGGCCAAAGAGCGCGTGATGGGCCACTTCCTGCCGGCGGGCGTCGAGAATCCAAAACACTCGAAGCTTCAGGTCGGCGACGTGTTCAAAGACCTTGAGGCCAAGATCGTACGCAATAATATTCTCGACACCGGCAAGCGCATCGATGGCCGCGACGTGAAAACCGTGCGGCCGATTGTCTGCGAGGTCGGCGTTCTGCCGCGCACCCACGGCTCGGCCTTGTTCACCCGCGGCGAGACGCAGGCGCTGGTGGTCGCGACGCTCGGCACCGGCGAAGACGAGCAATTCATCGATGCGCTACAGGGGACCTACAAGGAGACTTTTCTTCTGCACTACAATTTCCCGCCGTTCTCGGTCGGTGAAACCGGCCGCATCGGTGCGCCGGGCCGGCGCGAGATCGGTCACGGCAAACTCGCCTGGCGCGCGATCCATCCGATGCTGCCGTCGAGAGAAGAGTTCCCGTATACGATCCGTCTCGTTTCGGAGATTACGGAATCGAACGGTTCGTCCTCGATGGCGACGGTGTGCGGTTCCTCACTCGCACTAATGGACGCCGGCGTGCCGCTGAAGCGCCCGACCGCCGGTATCGCCATGGGACTTATTCTGGAAGATAAGCGATACGCCGTGCTTTCCGACATTCTCGGCGACGAAGATCATCTTGGCGACATGGACTTCAAGGTCGCCGGTACTGAAGGCGGCGTCACCTCACTACAGATGGACATCAAGATCGCCGGCATCACCGAAGAGATCATGCGCATTGCGCTTGCTCAGGCCAAGGACGGCCGCATGCACATACTGGGCGAAATGAGCAAGGCAATCACGCAACATCGTGCGGAACTCGGCGAGCACGCTCCGCGCATCGAGACTTTCAAGATACCCGTCGACAAGATCCGCGAGGTGATCGGCTCGGGCGGCAAGGTGATCCGCGAGATCGTGGAAAAGACCGGCGCCAAAATCGACATTTCCGACGACGGCACCGTGAAAGTAGCCTCCGCCAACGGAGAATCGATCAAGTCGGCGATCAATTGGATCAAGTCGATCGCCTCCGAACCGGAGGTCGGTCATATTTACGAGGGCACCGTGGTCAAGGTCATGGACTTCGGCGCCTTCGTCAATTTCTTCGGCGCCAAGGACGGACTGGTGCACATCAGCCAGCTCGCGCCGCGCCGCGTGCAGAAGACCAGCGATGTCGTCAAGGAAGGCGACAAGGTGAAGGTGAAACTCCTCGGCTTCGACGAACGCGGCAAGGTCAGGCTGTCGATGAAGGTCGTCGATCAGCAGACCGGCGAAGACCTCGAGGCCAAGCAAAAGGCCGAAGGTGAGCAGCAGCGCGAAGCCGCGGCGGGCGGCGAATAGAGCCTTCTCTGCTAACGGTTCAGCGGCAGGCGTTGCCAGCTTGCCCCCAATTGAACGCGCCGGCCTATCGGCTTTATTCGTGAACGATGACCGGCGCCGCGGTGGCGCGCGCCGGTCGTTTAAACACCAGCAAGAGCGGCATCACCAAGAGCGTAGCGATCATCAGCAACTTGTAGTCATCGATATAGGCGATGATCTCCGCCTGGCGTGTCACCACGGCGTCAAGCGCGGCGCGGCCGGCCGCCGTCATTGGATTCCAAAAGTGCCCCACGGTCGGGCTGTCGAAGCCGCGGTTGACGGCGGAAACGCTCGGCACAATCGCCGCATGATTGGCCTGCGTGTTCTGCACCAGAAGGCTATTCACCACGGAGATGCCCACACTCGAGCCGATATTGCGCGACAAGCTGAAAAAGCCGGCGCCTTCGGTGCGCTCCGCAAGCGGCAGCGTCGATAACGTCGCCGCGCTCAACGGCACGAACAGAAAGCCAAGTCCGAATCCCTGCACCATGGTCACGCCGATGATGGTCCCTTGCGACACGTCCGGCGTCCATCCGGTCATTTGGTAGAACGACCAAGCAGTGAGTGACAGTCCGACGGCGAGCAAATAACGCGTATCGATGCGGCCGACGAGCCGGCCGACGATCAGCATCGAGCCCATGGTACCGATGCCGCGCGGCCCCATGACCAGGCCCGAGGTCACGACGGGATAGTCCATCAGTCCCTGTAGATAAGGCGGTTGCAGCGCCATCGACGCGTAGTAAGTGAGGCCGACGATGGAGATGAAGAGGACGCCCGCCGTGAAATTGCGGTCGCGAAACATAGCGGGACGCACGAAAGGCTTTTCGGCCGTGAATGTGTGCACGATGAACAAATAGAACGCCGAGCCGGCAACGATCGCCTCGATAATGATCTCGCCGGAACTGAACCAGTCCAGTTGCTCACCGCGGTCGAGCATGATTTGCAGCGCACCAAGTGAAACGCTCAAGGTGCCAAAACCGAACCAATCGAGCCGGGAACCGGAATTCGCCGGCGAGTCCGGCAAAAAGATCATAATGCCAAGGAGATCGATAATCCCGATCGGCAAATTGATGTAAAACACGTAGCGCCAGCTGTAATTCTCGGTCAGCCAGCCCCCGAGCACCGGACCGAGCACTGGTCCGATCATCACGCCGATGCCGAACAGCGCCATGGCGAAACCCTGGCGTTCACGCGGATAGCTGCCAAGCAGGACGGTTTGCGACAGCGGCACCAATGCGGCGCCAAAGGCGCCTTGCATGACGCGAAAAATCACGATCTGCGCCAGCGATTGCGCCATGCCGCAAAGCATCGAAGCAACGGTGAAGCCGCCGATGGCGACGAGGAACAGCCGTTTCAGCCCAAACCGGCCGGCGAGAAAACCCGTCGGCGGTGTCATGATCGCGGCGGCGACGATATAAGATGTGAGTACCCAAGCGATCTGGTCCTGGCTCGCGGACACGCTGCCTTGCATATAGGGCAGGGCGACGTTGGCGATTGTGGTGTCGAGCGCCTGCATAAGCGTCGCGAGAATGACGCAGGCGGTTAGCGCTCCTCGATTGCCGCCTTCCGCAACGAGCTCGCCGCCCATTACCGCACACTTTGCCGATGGCCGAACAATGCGGTCAGAAAATGCGGAAGGCCGCGGGCATGTCCGGTGTCGACGTCGACCTCAACGCTCATTCCCGCGCGCAGCGGCGGCAAATCCTTGTTGCTGGTATCAAGTCGGATGCGCATCGGCACGCGCTGTACGACCTTGACCCAATTGCCGCTGGTATTCTGCGCCGGCAGAAGCGCGAATTCCTGCGCCGCCGCCGGGCTCACGCTCTCCACCACACCGTGCCATTCGACGTCGGGGTAGGTGTCGACCGTCACCGTCGCGCTCTGTCCGGGACGCACGTAGGTCAGCTCGGTTTCTTTCGGCGTGGCGTCGACCCAGACGTGATCGGTGTCAACTAGGAAGAACGCTGTCGTCGATGCGGCGAGATATTTTCCCGGCGCGATCGACGGCACGTTGGTAACGATGCCGCCGAACGGCGCGGTCACCACCGTGTGGTCAAGTTCACGTTGGGCCTCGTCAACTTGCGCTTTCGCCTGTAGATATTGCGGAAGCTCTTGCGTCGGCGTGTCGACGTTGCCGCCGAGCCGCGCAAGCTGCACCTTCGTCTGCTCCTGCAGCGCCTTTAGCTTGCTGCTGTCGTTCTGCAAAGTGTAATTGGCTTGATCGTACGTGGCCTGCGTGGCGGTGCCGCTGCGCAACAGCATTTGCGCGCGGTCGAAATTGGTTTGATCGAGTGCGACCTGAGCCTGTTGAGCGGCGACGTCGCTCGACATGCGCTTATAATCCTCCTTCATTGAATCGAGTGTTTCGCCGACTTGCGCCAAGTTCGCTTTGGCGTTGTCGAGTGCAATCTGGAACTGCCGCGGATCGAGCCGATAGAGCACCTGGCCGGCGGAAACATGCTGGTTGTCGCGCACCAAAACGTCCTGGACGATCCCGGAAACGTCGGTCGCTATCCCGACTTTTTCCGCGTTGACGTAGGCGTCGTCGGTGGACATGACGCTGCCGCCGGTGACATACCAATAGGCGCCGGCGATGAGTGCAATCGGCAACAGCGCAAACAAGGCCCAACGCAGCCGGCTACGACGCCGCAGTTGGCGTAACTTCTCCGCACCTTTACCGCGATCCTTGCCGCGCCTCTCGACCGGCCCGACAGGCGCAACCGGCGCAACCGGTGCCGTCCGCGGCGTTTCCGCGACTTCGTCGCGGACGGCAGAGACGGTCTTGCGAACAAGTTCAGCCATAATGCCGCGCCCCCACGTTCGCATTGGCATTTCGCTGGTGGATCAACCGGCGCAGGTTGTCTTTCACGGTCGCGAGTTCCGTCACCATGCGTTCAATGTCTTCTTGCGAGAGGCCCTCTGTCGCGCTCGCCATGGTTTCTTCACCAAGAGCGGACAGCTGCTTTAGAAGCGGGCGAGCTGCGGGCGTGAGGAACAGTCGCTTCGCCCGGCGATCCGCAGGATCGGGACGCCGCTCGATGAGGCCGCTGTCGCACAGCTTGTCGAGCAGCCGGGTGAGGGTGATCGGCTGCAAGTCGAGCATTTCGGCGAGCTCAGACTGGTTGAGACCCTCAAACCGGTCGAGGCGGACGAGGACGGCCCATTGCGCCCGAGTCATGCCAAACTGCGCGGCCCGATAATCCGCGTAGGTACGCAGCAGGCGGGCCACATCGTTGAGGATGAAAGCGAATTCTCGACGTTGCGAAACCGGCGGCATTTGGTCAGACCCTAAAATTCATTGCTACGCTTAATATAAGCTAGCTTATATTTTAGCCAGCGCTTTCGCGGCAAAGCAGGGTTGCGAAGCGCTCAGCCCTTCTCCCTAAGCAAGACCGAGGTCGGTGAGGGCCGCGATATGGTGGCCGGCGGTGGCGGCCGCGAAACAACAGAAGACCACGCGAGCAATGCCGCGCGATGCGACCGCGAGCTCCGATGAAATGGTGCCGACGGCAATGCGCGCGGCGCGATCCGGAGGAAAACGATAGACGCCGGTCGAGATCGCCGGGAACGCCAGGGAGCCGAGGCGATACTTCACGGCAAGTTCCAACGCGCTGCAATAGCAGGAGGCGAGGAGTTCATCCTCGCCTTTGCCGCCGCCGGCCCACACCGGCCCCACCGCATGGATCACGTGCCCGGCTTTGAGGCGATAGCCGCGGGTGATCTTGGCGTTGCCGGTATCGCAGCCGCCAAGCGCGCGGCATTCAACGAGCAATTCCGGCCCAGCCGCGCTGTGGATCGCACCGTCCACGCCACCACCGCCGAGCAAAGTACAGTTCGCCGCATTGACGATGGCATCGACCGCAAGCGTCGTAATGTCGGCCACGCAGACCTCAAGCCGGGCGGAACCGACTTCGGCGGATATGAGCGGCGTCGCATCGGCCATTAGTAAAATCGTATCAAGCCCATTCCGCCCGCGCTTCGGCCGCAAGGTCGACGGTGCCCTTTACGCCGATGTCGTCGAAGTGCTCATCGAGAAACCGGCGCGCGGCCCGTTTGCCGTTCACTCGCAGCGTTTCGAAAAAGGTGTAATCCGTCGAGATTTTGCTGGCAGCATCGAGCGTCGTTCCGTAGCGATCGAGCACAATGCGATGCACGTTGACGCGGCGGTAGCGGCCGGGGCCGGTGCCGCGCGGCAGGCGACCTTGATCGATCAGGCGGGCAACGAATTCCATGGCACGGTACTCCGAGAGCAGCGACGAGTTGAACGTAATTTCGTTGATGCGATTCATAATCTCGTTCGCCGATGTCGGTGTCGCCTGGCGGATGAGCGGATTGATTTGCACCACAAGCACGTCCTCGGTAGTGGTGGTGCCGAAAAACGGAAAGATCACCGGGTTGGCGAGGTAGCCCCCGTCCCAATAGGGGATACCGTCAATCTCTACCGCCCGGAACAACAGCGGCAGGCAGCACGACGCCATCAGCACCTCCGCCGTGAGCTTGTCACGGGAGAAGATGCGCACCCGGCCGGTCTGCACGTTGGTGGCGGAAATGAAAATCTGCAAATTAGCCGCCGCGCGCAAGCCTTCGAAATCAACGAATCGATCGAACAAGTCCCTGAGCGGATTGATGTTGAGCGGATTGAAATCGTAGGGCGAAAAGTAACGTGCGAGGGTCTCGAGCCAGGCCTGCATCGGCGTTCCCTCGAGCGGAATGAACGAAAGCAGCCGCTCGACGACGGCACGCTGCATCGCCGGCAGACTCCCATTGTTGCTCACTGCGCGCCAGAAATCGGCAAGCCGTTTCTGCGCTTCCTCGGGACCGCCGTGGATCAGGCCGTCGGCCAGCATCACCGCGTTGACGGCGCCGGCCGAGGTGCCGGAAATGCCTTCGAATTGAAGCCGCCCGTCTTCCAGCAAATACTCGAGCACGCCCCAGGTGAATGCCCCATGCGCCCCGCCGCCTTGCAGCGCCAGATTGATGCGCTTGGTGGTCAGGGGCGCCGCGCCGTTTGCCGCGCGGCCCGGCAACAGCGCGGCGAGAGGATTCTTCATGAGCGTGTCTGGTTCAGGGTTGCGGGCGGGAGAGTTGCGCGCCGAACGGAAGGTTTATGCGGCGGTCCAGCCGCCGTCGATGGACAGGTTCGCGCCGGTAATCGCCTTCGCCGCATCGGAACACAAATAGACCGCAAGCGACGCAACCTCATCGACTGTGACAAATTCCTTGGTCGGTTGCGCCGCCAACAGCACGTCGCGCTTGACTTGCTCCTCGGTCATGCCGCGCGCCTTCATAGTGTCGGGGATTTGCTTCTCGACCAGCGGCGTCCACACATAGCCGGGGCTGATGCAATTGACGGTGATGCCGAAAGTCGCGAGTTCGAGCGCGACCGTCTTGGTGAGGCCGGCAAGGCCATGCTTCGCGGACACGTAAGCGGCCTTGAATGGCGAAGCCACCAGCGAGTGCGCCGAGGCCGTGCTGATGATGCGGCCCCATTTACGCGCTTTCATTCCGGGGACGGCGGCGCGAATAGTGTGGAACGCAGACGAAAGATTAATGGCGATGATTTGGTTCCACTTCTCGATCGGGAATTCCTCGATCGGAGCGACATGCTGAATGCCGGCGTTATTGATGAGAATATCGAGCGAGCCAAAGGTCTTTTCGGTGACGTGCACCATGTCGGCGATTTCGTCGGGTTTGGTCATATCGGCCGGCGAATAGAATGCCCGTACGCCGAACTCTTTCTCGATCCCGACGCGTTCCCGTTCGATCGCATCTTTGTCGCCAAAGCCGTTAATGGTGAGGTTGACGCCTCGCGCCGCAAGCGCGCGCGCGTAGCCAAGTCCAATGCCCGAGGTCGAGCCGGTTACCAGCGCAGTCCTTCCTTTCAACATGATGATCCTCAAATCTAGGAAAAGGGCCGCCCCCGGCCGCGTGTTTATCGGCTGCTTTGTGGCATGACATTTGACCGAAATCGCGCGAATGTGGGACGGTTCTTATTGCAGCGCAACATTAAAATTGGGGCGTGCCTCACGTTTTTGCGATGCCGCCAACCGCTGGAATGCGGTTAAACGCGATGACACGAGCATGACGTCGAAACCGCAAACCGTATTCCCGGCGCCCGATCACGATCACGGCAGCTGCACCAGCACAGCTCTCGCCCACGCCGAGCGGCTCTGCGCGGCGCGGTCCCAGAGGCTGACAGAAATGCGCCGTCAAGTGCTTGAAGCGCTGCTGACCAGCCACAAGCCGCTTGGCGCCTATGAAATCATGGAGCGGCTCGGTCCCAAGCGCCCGGCGCCGATCACGGTATATCGCGCGCTCGATTTTTTGCGCGACAACGGCCTGGTCCATCGCATTGAAAGCCGCAACTCATTCGTCGCCTGCGTGCACAGTCACGCCGGCAACGACCCGGTGGTGTTCCTGATTTGCGAACATTGCGGCGCTGTGGGAGAGGCGCCAGGCGGCGCCGCCGCCGACTCGCTCAAAGCCTCCTGTCGCGCTGCGGGCTTTACGCCGAAAAGTCCGGTGATCGAAATCGCCGGCATATGCTCGCATTGCTGCCAGCATTAGTCGACGCGCGGCACTCTCGAACTTGCGACTTTCGTGCATCATCCCGCAAATTCTCGCCCACTTGACGCGCTCGCCATTGCGACCGTCGTCGCCTTATGCCTGTGCTGGGGCTTCAATCAGGTGGCGATCAAAGTCGCCATTCACGACATCCCGCCATTCTTTCAATCGGCGGCGCGCTCGGCGATAGCCGCTGTTCTCGTTGCTGCGTGGGCGCGTTGGCGCGGACTTTCCCTGTTTGAGCGCGACGGTACGCTCGTCGCGGGAATGGCCGCCGGCGCATTGTTCGCGCTTGAGTTCCTCCTTATTTATCCCGGCCTGCTTTGGACGACGGCGACACGTGCGGTCCTGTTCATTTATCTGGCCCCGTTCTTTGTAGTGATCGGATCGCGCTGGTTCATTCCCGGCGATCACTTCCATGCCTCGCAATGGTTCGGCCTTGCCTTGTCTTTCGTCGGCATTGTCATCGCGTTCGGCTTGCCGACGCCCGCCACCAATCCGCATCAAATGCTCGGCGATGTCATGATGGTCGGCGCCGCATTGGCCTGGGCGGCCACCACGCTCGTCATCAAGGCGAGCGCGCTCAAACACGTCAGCGCCGAAAAGACCATGCTGTACCAGCTCGTGGTCTCGGCGCCGCTCCTTGGCGCGGCATCGCTTGCGTTCGGCGAACGCATCGAAGTGACGCCGTCTGCGCTTGCGCTTTCGGCGCTCGCTTACCAGACCATTTGGGTGGTCAGCGTGACCTATGTGGTTTGGTTTGCGCTGGTCGTGCGCTATTCGGCTACACGATTGTCGGCATTCACCTTTTTGACGCCCCTCTTCGGCGTCGCGGCCGGCCGTTTGGTTCTCGGCGAACCTATCACGCCAGCGTTTGCCTTGGCGGTCGCTCTGGTTGCGGGCGGGCTAGTGCTCGTAAACCGGCCCCGATAAGGCTATATCCATGGCAGTTCGCTACCCCGGTTTTGGACTGACAATGAGTAGCAGGAACTGTTCATGATGGAATTCTCCGGCCCGGCCGAGCGGCACCAGACGGTCGCCGTGAAGGTGGGCAACGTTACCGTCGGCGGCGGCGCACCCGTGGTGGTGCAGTCGATGACCAATACCGACACCGCCGATGTCGAAGCGACGGCAAGGCAGGTGGCGGCGCTGGCGCGGGCGGGTTCCGAACTCGTTCGCGTGACCGTCGATCGCGACGAAGCGGCGGCGGCAGTGCCGCACATCAAGGACAAACTTCTGAAGTCCAATGTAGACGTGCCGATCATCGGCGACTTTCATTATATCGGCCACAAGCTTTTGGCCGACCATCCGGCCTGCGCCGAGGCGCTCGACAAATATCGCATCAATCCGGGCAATGTCGGCTTCAAGGAAAAGAAGGACCGGCAGTTCGGCGCCATCATCGAAACGGCAATCCGGCGCAACAAGCCGGTGCGCATCGGCGCCAATTGGGGCTCGCTGGACCAGGAGCTGCTCACGCACCTGATGGACGAGAACGCGCGCTCGAACCATCCGGTCGATGCGCGCGACGTCACCCGCGAGGCGATGGTGCAATCCGCCCTGCTCTCAGCGGCGCGCGCCGAGGAAATCGGCCTGGCGCGCTCGAAGATCATTATTTCCGGCAAGGTTTCCGCTGTGCAGGATTTGATCGCCGTCTATGGCGAATTGGCGCGGCGCTCGGACTATGCGCTCCATCTCGGCTTGACCGAAGCCGGCATGGGTTCGAAGGGCATTGTCGCTTCCTCCGCCGCTTTGGGCATGCTGCTGCAACAAGGCATCGGCGACACCATTCGCATCTCGCTGACGCCCGAGCCGAACGGCGACCGCACTCTGGAAGTTAAAGTGGCGCAGGAATTATTGCAGACGGTGGGCTTGCGCACCTTCGTGCCGCTCGTCGCCGCCTGCCCCGGCTGCGGCCGCACCACCTCCACGACGTTCCAGGAGCTTGCGGCCAAGATCCAAAATTTCATTCGCGACTCGATGCCGGAATGGAAGACGCGTTATCCGGGCGTCGAAGGACTCAACGTCGCGGTGATGGGCTGCATCGTCAACGGACCGGGCGAATCAAAGCACGCTGATATCGGCATTTCGCTGCCGGGCACCGGCGAAGCGCCGGCCGCTCCGGTTTTCATCGACGGCAAGAAAGCAATTACGCTACGCGGTCCGACGGTGGCGCAGGACTTTGAGAAGCTTGTCATCAATTACATCGAGCGACGCTTCGGCGCATCCGGCGCCGGACGAACGGCGGCGGAGTAAAAGTGGTCTAGCGTTCCAGCCGCTGCAGCACGCCGTCGAGCTGATCTAAGGTGCGATAACGGATGCTCAGCACGCCGCCGCCGCGGCGCTGATCGATGCTCACGGCCAATCCGAGCGCGTCCGACAAGCGTTTTTCCATCGCGACCGTATCGACACTCTTCGCAGCCCGCCCCTTCCCGTTTGCTTTCTTCCCGTTCTTGCCGGCGCGCGCGCGCGCCATAGCCTCGACTTGGCGCACATTGAGTTCGCGGGCGACGATCTCCTCGGCAAGCTCGTCGGCATTCGGCTCGCCGACCAGCATACGCGCGTGGCCGGCGCTGAGCTTACCGCTGTGGATGTAGGCCTTCACCTTTTCGGAAAGCTTGAGCAGCCGCAGCGTGTTGGCGACATAGCTGCGACTTTTGCCGACGATTTTGGCGATATCCTCCTGGCTGTTGCCGAATTCGTCAATCAGCGCGCGATATCCTTGCGCTTCCTCAAGCGGATTGAGATCGGCGCGCTGCACGTTTTCGATGATGGCAAGTTGCAACGCCTCGGCGTCGGTCGCTTCGATGACGACGACCGGGACTTCGTGCAGGTTGGCGCGCTGCGCCGCGCGCCAACGCCGTTCGCCGGCGATGATTTCATAATCTCCGACCGGGCCGCGCATCTGCCGCACCACAATCGGTTGAATAATGCCGCGCTCGCGCAGCGACGCGGCGAGCTCATCGAGTTCGGTTTCGGAAAACATCCGCCGCGGATTATGCGGGTTCGGCCGCAGCACACCGGTCGGCAGACGACGCCCGCCCCGTGGACGTTCGGCCGACGGTTCTTCGCCGACGTCGCCGATCAAAGCGGCGAGTCCGCGTCCTAGTCGTCTACGTGCACCCTCCTCCGCCATCGCCGAATTCCCCGATCCATCGCTCATCGCCACTCCATATGCCGGTTATCATCCCCGCCTTTGTTTGATCCGCGTGCATCTCAATGGAGCATGATCTTTTCGGAAAACCGGTTTCCACTTTTCCGGATCATGCTCTAACAAACAAAGTCAGGCATGCAGTTCTCGTTCACGCTGAATGACCTCAGTGGCGAGCCGCATATACGCTTCGCTGCCGCTGCATTTGAGATCATACATCAGCACGGGTTTGCCGTAGGACGGCGCTTCCGACACCCGCACGTTGCGCGGAATGATCGTCTCGTAAACTTTCGCACCCATGAATTCGCGCACGTCAGCGACAACCTGGCCGGAAAGTGTATTGCGCGAGTCGTACATGGTGAGCACGACACCGTGGATAGTGAGTTCGGGATTGAGCTGATCGCGCACCGAATCCACCGTCTTGAGAAGTTGCGACAATCCCTCGAGCGCGAAGAACTCGCACTGGAGCGGCACGAGGATCGCATGCGCCGCAGCCATGGCATTGACGGTCAGCAAATTGAGCGACGGGGGACAATCAACAAGCACGTAGCTGAAAGTCGGCTCGCTGAATGCGGGCGCAATGAGCGGCGAAAGCGCGTCGCGCAAGCGAAAGGCGCGATCGCGCGTTTGGCCGATTTCAAGTTCAAGTCCGGTGAGATCGAGCGTCGATGGCGCCAGATAAAGACGCGGCACAATGGTCGGCAGGATTGCGTCTTGCAAAGGAAAGCGCCCGGCAAGCACATCATAAGTGGAATGACGACGGCTGCGCTGATCGATACCGAGGCCGGTCGACGCGTTGCCCTGCGGATCGAGATCGATGATCAGCACCTCTTCGCCGATAGCGGCGAGCGCGGTACCGAGATTGATAGCGGTCGTGGTTTTTCCGACCCCACCCTTTTGATTGGCCACTGCCAGGATGCGCGGGTGCCTTGCCGGCGCGACCTCGACCTCACCGCGGGGGAGAACGTCACTCTCGGTTTCCTGCGGGCTCACGGCCTCCGGTTCGGCCGTGGGCGAGCCATCCGTCAGGACAGATTCCACCTGTCTCACCAATAAGTTAGCTAGAATCATTCGGCCCCGCGCGGTTCGAACTTCGGCTCGACCTCACGCACCACAACAATATGAGCCTTAGGATCAGTCCGACTCTTTGTCAGACCAGCATTAATTTTCCAATATTTAGACGCTTCGGTCAATTCCAGGGCCACGTCTTGCCCCTTGGGAAACAGACCGATAGCGCCGCTTTTCAACAACGGAGAGGCCAGACGGAGAAGTTTCGGCAGGGGAGCTAACGCCCGCGCCGCAACAACGTCGATCGGCTCCGGCGGCCTCGCGGCAAAATCCTCGATTCTCGTCGCATGCACGATGGCCGGTGCGCCAGCCGCGCGTACCGCTTCACGCAAGAAGGCAATTTTTTTCAAGTTGGTTTCCACGAGGTGAATCCGCACGTCGGCGATGTCCGCAAGGGCGCACGCAATCATCAAACCCGGGAATCCGGCGCCCGAGCCGAGATCGGCCCAAGCGCGGGCCTTCGGAGCGAGCGCCGCGAGCTGGAGGGAGTCAGCGACGTGGCGCGTCCAAAGTGTTTGCTCGGTGGACGGCGCAATCAGATTGACGCGCTGCTGCCAGCGCAGGAGCAAAGCGACAAAGCGATCCAAGCGGTCCAATGTTTCACGTGAAACAGGCACGAGCGCCAGAGCGCGAGCGCGGTCGGCTGCAAGGTTCGCAACGGCACTTTTCGGGGAAGGATGTCGTTGCCGCGCACCGCGTGGAGGACGTCGCTGCCTACCCGCCCACTGCGAGATCATGCCGCGCCGCGGTCAAGCTTGCGGCTTTGGCGGCGCAGATGCACCACCAATAGCGTCAGCGCCGCCGGTGTTATGCCGTCAATGCGGCCGGCCTGGCCAATGGTTCGCGGCCGCTGCGCTTTCAGCTTGGCGCGAACTTCGTTCGATAAGCCGGGAAGGGCGTCGTAATCGAGATCATCGGGCAGGGCGAGGCTTTCGTCACGCCGATAGGACTCGACGTCAACTGCTTGGCGGATGAGATAGACGGCGTATTTGGCATCGATCTCAAGTTGTTCGGCGACCTTCGCCTCGATTCCGCCAAAGCACGGCCAAATCTTTTTCAAATCGGCGACGCCGATCTGCGGATAAGCAAGCAATTCGAACGCCGAGCGGCGCTGTCCGTCCTGACGGACAGTCAGTCCATGCCGGGCGGCTTCGCTGGGCGTCAGCATGTGTGAATCTGCCATGCTGCGGGCGGCCTTTAGTACCGACACTTTGGCGCGGTGAGCGCGGGCGCGCTCGCTGCCAACACAGCCGAGTGCGATGCCTCTGTCGGTCAGCCGCTGGTCGGCATTGTCGGCCCGCAATGTCAGGCGATACTCGGCGCGCGATGTAAACATCCGATAGGGCTCGGTCACGCCCCGCGTCACCAAGTCATCGACCATCACGCCGAGGTAGCCTTCGGCGCGATCGAGCACGACAGGCCCTGCCCCACCCGCGCGTGCCGCGGCATTGACGCCGGCAATGAGCCCCTGCGCTGCGGCTTCCTCGTAACCGGTCGTGCCGTTGATCTGGCCAGCAAGGAAAAGCCCGGGCACACGCTTTGTCTCAAGCGATGCAGTCAGTTCGCGCGGATCGACGTGGTCGTATTCGATCGCATAACCCGGCCGCACCACGCGCGCGTGCTCGAGGCCGGGAATGGACGCGACCAGCGCCAGCTGGACGTCTTCGGGGAGCGACGTCGAGATGCCGTTGGGATAGACGGTCGTGTCGTCGAGGCCCTCCGGCTCAAGAAAGATCTGATGCCCTTCGCGGTCACCGAAGCGCATGATCTTGTCTTCGATCGAGGGGCAATAGCGCGGGCCGCGGCTCTTGATTTGCCCGGAATACATCGGCGAGCGGTGCACGTTGGCACGGATGATGGCGTGGGTGGCAGCGCCGGTTCGCGTGATCGCGCATTGGACCTGCGGATTGGTGATCCGGTGCGTGAGCGTCGAGAATGGCTCCGGCGGATCATCGCCCGGCTGCATTTCCAGCATCGCCCAGTCGATTGTCGTGCCGTCGAGTCGCGGCGGAGTCCCGGTCTTTAGCCGGCCTAGCGCAAAGCCGGCGCGCTCCAGCGTTCGCGACAGACCGACCGCCGGCGCTTCGCCGACACGTCCCGCTGGAATCTGCCGGTCGCCGATATGAATGAGTCCGCGCAAAAACGTGCCGGTCGTCAGCACAATCGCCACCGCCGCGAACGAGCGCCCGTCCGCCAGTTTAACGCCAGTTACGCGGCCATCGCGAAGTGAGAGGTCGTCCACCTCCCCTTCCATCACCGTCAAATTCGGCGTCGCGAGAATCGCCTGCTGCATGGCGGCCGCATAAAGCTTCCGGTCAGCCTGCGCGCGCGGGCCGCGAACAGCCGGCCCTTTGCGGCGATTGAGCAGACGGAACTGGATGCCGGCGGCATCGGCGATGCGGCCCATCAGGCCATCAAGCGCATCGATTTCGCGGACCAGGTGACCCTTGCCAAGCCCACCGATGGACGGATTACACGACATAGCGCCGATGCTGGCCAAGCGCTGGGTGATCAGCGCCGTGCGCGCGCCCATGCGGGCGGCGGCCGCTGCGGCCTCGCAGCCGGCGTGTCCACCGCCGACAACAATGACGTCGAACCGTTCGCTCATTTAAGTCCGCCTAGAAACCGGACCCTTCTATCCAGCGCCGAATCTGTGGTCAAAGCCGCAAAGTTTGCGGTTGTTTCACGTGAAACAGCTCATGCGGCAGACAGGGGTGTGGTCGATCCGTTTATAGATCGTTAACGTTAACGAAGTCGTTAACCATTCATTTACCAATACAGAATTCGCGAAAGATAACATCGAGCAAATCCTCCACGTCCACCCTCCCCGTAAGCCGGCCGAGTGTCGTCGCCGCCGATCTTAAGTCTTCGGCGATGAGCTCCTCGCCTCCAAGCCCCCCGTGGGCTGCGGCGCGATCGAGCGCCGCGATCGTCTCCTCGAGCGCGCCGCGGTGCCGCGCGCGCGTCACCATCGGTGTTCCGGTGGCCGAAAAGAAAGTTTGAACCGCACCCGATAAGGCCGCCACCAGCCCTTCCATGCCGGCACCTGTCAGGCCCGAGATCAAGAAGACTTTCTCCGATTCATTTGCGGACGGCGATTCACTCCTTGTGCAGGGCTTATCGCCCAGCAAATCAATCTTGTTGCGCAAGCTCCAAACAATCGCGTCCAAGGGATTGCCAGCGTGACTGCTCGCGTCTGCGCTGAGGTCGGCCGATGCGTCAGTGAGCCAGAGGACGAGATCGGCCATTGCCACACGGTCGCGCGCCCGCCTTATGCCCTGCTGCTCCACCGGGTCGGCGCTTGGGCGGATGCCGGCCGTATCGATGAGCGTCACCGGGTAGCCATTGAGATTGAGGTGTACTTCGATGGCGTCCCGGGTGGTGCCGGGATAGGCCGAGACAATTGCGGCGTCGCGCTGCGCCAACCGGTTAAGCAGCGTCGACTTGCCGGTATTCGGCGGCCCGGCGATGGCGACAACGAAGCCGTCACGCAGACGTTCTCCGCGGCCCGAGCCGGCGAGCGCGCCGGCAATCTCATCGCGTAATTCTTGCGCGGCACGAAGCGCCGGACGGACCAAGTCCTCCGGCACGTCGGCCTCGTCCGTGAAATCGATCCGCGCTTCGATCATCGCCAGCGCGGCGATGATCTGCCGACGCCATCCCTCGGCGCGGTCGCCTATCAATCCCTTGAGTTGCCGAAACGCCTGCCTGCGCTGCGCCGGAGTTTCGGCTGCGATCAGATCCGCCAAACCCTCGACGGCGGTGAGGTCGAGCCGTCCGTTGTCAAAGGCGCGGCGGGTGAACTCGCCTGCCTCGGCCGGCCGACAGCCTTCGATTGCCCGCAGCGAGTCGAACACCGCGGCGACCACAGCAGGACTGCCGTGGAGCTGCAGCTCCGCCATGTCGTCGCCGGTCTCGCTGTGCGGACCGGGAAACCAAAGCGCGAGCGCCTCATCGATGGTCTCGCCGCTGGCCGGATCGCGCACCCGCGCAAGCGTCGCTTGGCGCGGTTTGGGGATGCGGCCGATAAGCTTCTCCAAAACGGCGCCGGCGCGCGGCCCGCACACGCGCACCACAGCAATCGCCGCCGGCGGACGGCCGGAGGAGAGGGCGTAGATGGTGGAGCGATCGTTGGTCACTTCGGTCTTCTTTAGCGTTAACTGTCCCGCAGGGGCGACGGGGCCACGAGCGCGCGCAAGCCGGCGATGGCGCAGGGGTTGGCGGTCCGGTATCACTAGCCCCACGCTAGACCGGGGTCGATATGCCTGCGTCCAATCAATTGCTCGGGACCTGGAAGCTCATTTCATTTCAGGTCGCGCGCGAGGATAACGGCGAGCGTCACGACGTTTACGATCCGCATCCGCGCGGCTTCCTCATTGTCAGCGAGCGGCGATTCACTGCGTTTTTGACGGCCGGCGACCAACACCTCCACGCGGATCGCGCCGTCTTGTTCGATCGCATGATGGCTTATTCGGGCGTCTATCGCGTCGAAGCGGACAAGATTATCGTCGCCGTCGATATCGCTTGGCATCCGTCGTGGCTTGGCACGGAACAAACCCGTTTTTTCAAGCTTGACGGCGACAAGCTGTCGATCATTTCGGCCCCGGTACAGCATCCGAAATTTGCCGACACGCTGGTTCGCGGCATCGTGGCTTGGCAGAGAGAGTAGTTTCCGTGGCGGCACCCGTGCACGCAGCAGACAATCGCCTCGCGCGCGAAACGAGTCCGTATTTGCTCCAGCACAAAAACAATCCGGTGGCGTGGCGGCCCTGGGGACCGGACGCGCTAGAGGAAGCCAAGCGGTCAAACAAGCCGATCCTGCTGTCGGTCGGCTATGCGGCCTGTCACTGGTGCCACGTGATGGCACACGAAAGCTTTGAGGACGATGCCACCGCCGCGGTCATGAATGAGCTTTTCGTCAACATCAAAGTCGATCGCGAAGAGCGTCCGGACATCGATCAAATCTACATGGCGGCGCTGCATCATCTTGGCGAGCAGGGCGGTTGGCCGCTCACCATGTTTCTGACGCCCGAGGGCGAGCCGATATGGGGCGGCACCTATTTTCCGAAATCAGCACGCTACGGGAAACCCGCCTTTGTCGATGTGCTGCGCGAAATCGCGCGGCTGTTTCGCGAAGAGCCGCAAAAGATCGAGCAGAACCGCGCCGCTTTGATGAAGCGGCTCGCCGGCGCGGCGCGCAAGGAAGGCGCCATCGTTATCGGCGCGGTCGAGCTCGACAACGCGGCGCGCCAGCTCGGCGGCATAATCGATCCAGTCAACGGCGGCACGCGCGGCGCGCCGAAATTTCCGCAAGCGTCTTTGTTCGAACTTCTTTGGCGCGCCGGGCTGCGCACGGGGGAGACGCGCTATTTCGCCGCCGTCGACATCACGCTGCACCACATCTGCGAGGGCGGCATCTACGATCACCTCGGCGGCGGATACTCGCGTTATTCGGTCGACGAGCGCTGGCTCGTTCCGCATTTCGAGAAAATGCTTTACGACAATGCGCAGCTCCTTGAACTCCTCGCCATCGCGCATCTGCGCTCGGGCAAAAAGCTTTACCGGCAGCGCGCGCAGGAAACGGTCGCCTGGCTTGCGCGCGAGATGACAATCACGGGCGGGGCGTTCTGTGCTTCGCTCGATGCGGATTCGGAAGGCGAGGAAGGGAAGTTTTACGTCTGGTCCTACGACGAGGTGGTAACACAGCTCCGCATCGAGGACGGCGAATTTTTCGCCCGCCATTACGACGTGACGCCGCAAGGAAATTTCGAAGGCCACAATATTTTAAACCGGCTCAAGCCGCAGGAACGCAGTGAGGCGGACGAAGTGCTGCTTGGCGCGTTGCGCGAAAAGCTGTTCGCCGCCCGCGCAACGCGTATCCGTCCCGGCCTCGACGACAAAATCCTCGCCGATTGGAACGGTTTGATGATCGCTGCGCTCGCCAACGCAAGCCAAATGCTGGCGGAGCCATCTTGGCTCGAAATGGCGCAGAACGCCTTCACCTTCATTGTGCGCGAAATGGCGCGCAGCGACCGCCTCGGGCATTGCTGGCGCGAAGGTCAACTCAGGTTTCCGGGGATGGCATCGGATTTCGCCGCCATGATTCGCGCAGCGCTCGCGCTGTACGAGGCGACGGGCGCGCAGCCCTACCTTGACCAGGCGCTCATCTGGCAGCGCGCGCTCGATCGCGACTACGCCAATACGGACACCGGAACGTTCTATCTCACCGCGGCCGATGCCGAAGGTCTCGTCATCCGTCCGGCTTCGACGGCGGACGAGGCGACGCCAAACCACAACGCGGTTGCGGCGCAAAATCTAATCCGGCTGGCGTTGTTGGCCGGCGATAATTCGTGGCGCGAAAAAGCCGATCGGCTGATCGCGGCGGTCGCACCGCACGCGGTGGAAAATCTTTATATGCACATGGCGCTGTTCAACGCCGTCGATCTGCGGCTACGCGCCGCGGAGATTGTCGTGACCGGGCAGGGCGCCACCGCGGAGGCGTTGCTTGCGGCCGCGCGCGCATTGCCGCCGCTCGAACGCACCGTCTTGCAGGCGCCTTCGTCCGAAGCGCTGCCGCTGACGCATCCCGCGCGGGAGCAAATCGCAGCAACGAAAGGACGGGCGCAGGCTTTCGTCTGCATCGGCGAAACTTGTTCGCTGCCGGTCACCGAGCCAGCGGCTCTTTTGAGCGCGATCGAGAGCGTGCGACATAATTGACGCCGTGCTCCGCCCAACCGGGAATCGTGCTTTATCAAGTTGAGCATGGCAGTGCGGAGAACAAGCAATGCGCAGTAAAATCTTTCTCGCGGGCGCGATGATGCTGATGGCCATTCCGGCGGCGAAAGCCGACGAGTGGTGTGGTTACGCGGCCAAGGCAAAATCGCTGATCGAGTGCGGCTACTCTTCAGTCAACGAGTGCCAGAGCGCACTCGGCAAAGGCGGAATGTGCTTCGTCGATCCCGAAGTCGCGCTCAACATCAAGCGCGGGCGCAGTGTCAGTGCCGTCCGATAAGACGCGGCGTTTACGTATTCATGGAATCAAAGAACTCGCCGTTGTTCTTCGTATTGCGCAGCTTGTCGAGCAGGAAGTCGATCGCATCCATGGTGCCCATGGGATTGAGGATGCGGCGGAGCACGTACATTTTCTTCAGCTGATCGGGCGGCACCAGAAGTTCTTCTTTGCGCGTGCCGGAGCGAGTGATGTCCATGGCCGGGAAGGTGCGCTTGTCGGCGACTTTGCGGTCGAGGATCAATTCCGAATTGCCGGTGCCCTTGAACTCTTCGAAGATCACTTCGTCCATGCGGCTGCCGGTATCGATGAGCGCGGTGGCGATGATGGTGAGCGAGCCGCCTTCCTCGATATTGCGCGCCGCGCCGAAGAAGCGCTTCGGCCGCTGCAAGGCATTGGCGTCGACGCCGCCGGTCAAAACCTTGCCGGATGACGGCACCACCGTGTTGTAGGCGCGGCCAAGGCGCGTGATCGAGTCGAGCAGGATCACGACATCGCGGCCGTGCTCGACCAGGCGCTTGGCTTTCTCGATGACCATCTCGGCGACCTGGACGTGGCGCACCGCCGGCTCGTCGAAGGTCGAGGAAATGACCTCGCCCTTCACCGAGCGCTGCATGTCGGTGACTTCTTCCGGCCGCTCGTCGATCAGGAGCACGATCAGATAACATTCCGGATGATTGTGCGTGATCGAGTGGGCGATGTTCTGTAGGAGCACCGTCTTGCCGGTACGCGGCGGCGACACGATCAACGCGCGCTGGCCCTTGCCGACCGGCGCGACAATGTCGATGACGCGCGCGGAGAGATCCTTCTTGGTCGGATCTTCGTATTCCATCTTCAGCCACTCGTCGGGATAGAGCGGCGTCAGATTGTCGAAGTTGACTTTGTGCCGCGCTTTTTCCGGATCCTCGAAATTGAGCGAGTTGACCTTGAGCAGCGCGAAATAACGCTCGCCTTCCTTGGGACTGCGGATGTGGCCATCGATGGTATCGCCGGTGCGCAGGCCGAAGCGGCGAATCTGCGAAGGCGAAACGTAGATGTCGTCCGGACCGGGCAGGTAGTTCGCTTCCGGCGAGCGCAGAAAGCCGAAACCGTCCGGCAGCACCTCAACCACGCCTTCACCGACAATGTCGGTCTCGCGGGCGGAGAGTTGCTTGAGAATGCCGAACATCAGTTCCTGCTTGCGCATGGTCGAAGCGTTCTCGACTTCGAGCTCTTCGGCAAAGGAAACGAGTTCGGCCGGAGTCTTGGTTTTTAGTTCTTGGAGTTTCATTTCCCGCATGGGGATGTCCTAACGGAACTGGGCCAGCGGTTCGGTGGGAAAAAAGCGTCGCTGGCGAAGGAGAGAGAGAGAAGGTCGCAGGTCCACGGGCTCTGGGGGCTTTACGACCCCGGTCCCGATGCATCAGGAGGCTCCGATTCTATGGAGCCAAAACTCGAATGCATCCGCCTACGTTCGGTGGGATGTCACAAACATAAGAAAAGACGGCAGTTCAGGCAAGAGGCGAAACAGAGTTTGCGTAAAAAACGCCGAGAGGTCAGAACGGTTTCAGCACCACCAGGAGCACGATCAGGATCATGATCGCGGTCGGTACTTCATTGATAAGTCTATAGAATTTTTGCGAGTGTCGGTTACGGTCGGCGGCGAAATCCCTGACCCAACGCGCAAACAGCCCGTGGAGCGCCGATATGAGCAGCACAAGCGCGATTTTTGCCTGCAGCCAGCCCGCATTAAACCAGCCGAATCGCGAATCTGAGCCGAGCCAAGCAAGCGACACGCCGAGAATCCACGTCGCGATCATCGCCGGATTGATGATGACACGAAGCAGGCGCCGCTCCATCACTTTGAAGGTTTCCGATTGGACTGAGCCCACCTCGGCCGCGCAGTGATAGAAGAATAAGCGCGGCAGGTAGAGCATTCCCGCCATCCAGGCGATCACGGCAATGATGTGAAAGGCCTTAAGCCAGAGATAGAGCGTCACCGCATCTGCTCCCTCGCGATCATCCTAGCTCGACGTGCCCCGATCGCGCACGCGGGCAACAAGTTGCTCGACGTGGCCGACCGGCGTCTCCGGCAAGACACCGTGTCCGAGGTTGAAGATAAACGGCCCGCCGGAAAAAGCCTCGAGGATCGCATCGATCGATCGATCAAGTGCCGCACCGCCAGCCATCAGCACGAGCGGGTCGAGGTTGCCCTGAATGGGCCGCAGCGGCTGAATTCGTTCGCGGATAAAGTCCAAGTCTGCGGTCCAATCGATGCCGACGGCATTGACGGCGACAGCATCGACGAAACGCCGCAACCCCGACGCGGCTCCCCGCGGAAAACCGATGATCTTCGCATTCGGAATTTCTTTGCGCACCTGTTCGACAATACGCGCGCAAGGTCTGATGCACCAACTCGCGAATTCGCCGGCCGGTAGAATTCCCGCCCATGTATCGAAAATTTGCGCGGCGTCGACACCGGCTTTGAACTGTCTGATCAAATAGCTTGCCGAAGCTTCAACTAGCGTATCGATCAGCCTGCTAAAAGCTTCGGGAAAGTGATAGGCAAACAACCGAGCCGGACTCTGGTCCGCACTTCCCGAGCCGGCAATCATGTAAGTCGCGATCGTCCAGGGCGCGCCGCAAAATCCAAGAAGAGCAACGCCCGCCGGCAATTCGCTACGAACCCGCGTAATTGTCTCGTAAACGGGCTCAAGGGACTGCTGATCGATTTCCTGCCGTAGACGCCTAAGCATGGCAGGATTCTCCATTGCCTCAAGGCGCGGCCCCTCCCCCTCTTCGAAACTGACATGCTGTCCAAGCGCATGCGGTACGACCAGAATGTCGGAAAAAAGAATTGCAGCATCAAACCCGAAGCGGCGGATCGGTTGCAGCGTAACCTCAGCAGCGAGTTTGGCATTAAAACACAGCTCAAGAAAACTTCCGGCGTTACGGCGAAGCTCGCGGTATTCCGGCAAATACCTTCCAGCTTGCCGCATTAGCCAGAGTGGTGGAATGTTTTCGCGATCACCGGCAAGAACACGAAGAAGCGGCTTATGTTCCGAGGCAACCTTCATAGGCGAGTCCTTAAACTAATTAAATCTATAAAGACTCTGTTGTAGTTCTTGGTGCGTGGATTGTGCTCACGCATTGGTACCCACACTCCAATCTCATCCTACTCACATATTCTCCCGAGTCGCTTGGGGTGACGGCCGTATGCGAGAGAAACGTCTGAGGCTTATGTTTATCGGACGCTGCTGCTCAAATTATCCTCCGGCTATCCACATATCACTGTTGTTATTTGCCTTCGGTCATTTTCGTATCCCGCTGGCGACAATGTGGATGAGCTGTAGGTCTAAGGGCTAAAGGTTATTGCACCTGGCCCAAAGCCGTGGCCTTCTCCCGGTTCATTAACAGGTTATCCGCACAGATGATGCCAGCCGCCGGTCAATTCAATCTGCATTTGATTTCGGATTCGACGGGCGAGACTTTGATTACCGTATCTCGCGCCGCGGCCGCTCAATACGCCAAACTCCTTCCAGTGGAGCATGTGCATCCTCTGGTGCGTACTCAGAAGCAACTTGAGCGGGTTTTCTCCGAGATCGAAGAATCGCCGGGAATCGTGCTTTACACGCTGTTGCAAGAGAATTTGGCAGCCAAACTGGAAGAGAAATGTCGCGCTCTCGGCTTGCCCTGCCTGTCAATTCTCGGCCCGGTTTTGCACCTGTTCCAGGCTTATTTAGGCGCCGAATCCACGCATAAGGTTGGCGCCCAGCACACGCTCAATGCCGATTACTTCCGGCGCATCGATGCTCTCAATTATACGATGATGCATGACGACGGCCAGCACGCTGACGACCTCGAGGAGGCGGATGTTTTGTTGATCGGTGTATCGCGGACCTCGAAAACGCCGACCTCGATCTATCTCGCTAATCGCGGGGTGAAGACGGCGAATATACCTTTGGTGCCAGGGATTCCGCTGCCGCCCGGGATTGAGGGTCTCAAGCGGCCGTTGGTCGTCGGTCTCTACGCATCGCCGGAACGCATTGTGCAAATCCGGCAAAACCGATTGCTCGGGCTGAACGCGCACCGCGACGACGACAAATATATCGACCATCAAGCCGTCACTGAGGAAGTCGCTGCGTCGCGCCGCTTGTGCGCCAAGCATAATTGGCCATTGATTGATGTGACCCGGCGTTCCATTGAAGAAACCGCAGCGGCGGTGCTTGCCTTCTTGGCCGATCGGCGCCGGCACCTGCCGTCGTAGGCGATGATCATGTGGCTTTCGGCACAACCGCTCGTGCTGGCATCGCGTAGCGCCGTCCGCCGGTCGTTGCTCGAAGCCGCGGGAATTCCGGTCACCGTAAACCCGGCCGATATCGACGAACGGCGCTTAGAAGCGCAAGCTTCGTTAATGCCGGCGACGGACATCGCCGCGCGGCTGGCATCCGCCAAGGCTTCCGTGGTGGCGAATTCGTCGCCGGGACGGCTGGTGCTTGGTGCGGACCAGATCTTGACGCTCGATGGCAAACGGTTTGCAAAGCCCGCCGATCGCGCCGCGGCGCGGTCGCAGTTGCAGGCCCTTGCCGGGCGTACGCATGAGCTTCACTCGGCCGTCGTGCTGGCGCAGGACGCCGCCACATTGTTCGAACATACCGGCACCGCGCGGTTGACCATGCGCGCATTTTCCGATCGGTTTCTCGATCGCTATCTCGACTTCGTCGGCGCCGCGGCGACGGCAAGCGTCGGCGCGTACCAGCTTGAAGGGCCGGGCATCCAGTTGTTCGAGCGGATTGAAGGCGACTACTTCACCATTCTCGGATTGCCGCTTTTACCGGCGCTCGATTTTCTGCGCCGTCACAATTGCCTTGTGGCATGAGCGACGATCGACCTTTCGTTCTGTGCCTGACCGGTTCGCTCGGCATGGGCAAATCGCGGACCGCGCAATTTTTCGCCGAAGCGGGCGTTCCGGTTCACGATGCCGACGCTGTTGTTCACGAGCTTTACGAGGGCGAGGCGGTGCCGGCTATTGCCCAAGCGTTTCCCGGCGCCATCGCGAACGGCAAAGTCGACCGGGCAAAACTCGCAACCTTGGTGCTCGCTGATGATGCGGCGCTGGCGCGGCTTGAGGCGATTGTGCATCCGCTGGTCGCCGCGCGAAGGGAGAAATTTTTGGCCGACGCGCGGTCAAACAAGGCGAACGTGGTCTTGCTCGACGTGCCACTTCTCTTCGAGACCCGCGGCGAGCGATTTTGCGATGCCGTCGTCGTCGTCTCAGCCCCTGCCGAGATGCAGCGCCGGCGTGCTTTCGAGCGGCCCGGAATGACCGAGGAAAAGTTTGCGGCTTTGCTTGCCAAACAGCTGCCCGATGTCGAGAAGCGCAAGCGCGCCGACTTTATCGTGGATAGCTCGCAATCATTCGATCATGCCCGAACTCAAGTGCGCGACATTTTGCGCCTTGTCGCTACAATGCGAATACGCGCGGATGATTCGTGAAAGCCGCGATGGCGGACGGTTAGAAATTCATGCGCGAAATCGTGCTCGATACGGAGACGACGGGTCTCGATCCGCTTGACGGCCACCGCCTGGTCGAGATCGGCTGCATCGAGCTGATCAACGGCATTCCGTCGGGGCAAACGTTCCATTGCTATTTCAACCCGGAACGCAGCATGCCGGCCGAGGCATTCGCGGTTCACGGCCTCAGCGAGGACTTTCTCAAGGACAAACTTTTCTTTACCGAGGCGGCGAGCGATCTTATCGCATTCCTTGGCGATGCACCGCTTGTCATCCACAATGCCGCCTTCGACCTTGCTTTTTTGAACGCCGAGCTCGAGCGCGCAGGACGGCCGCCGCTCGCCCGCGAGCGACTGATCGATACTTTGATGATCGCGCGCCGCAAACATCCCGGCGGCTCAAACCGGCTCGATGATCTGTGCCTTCGCTACGGCATAGACAATTCTCGGCGTACCAAGCATGGCGCTTTGCTCGACGCCGAATTACTCGCCGAGGTTTACGTCGAGTTGATAGGAGCGCGTCAGGCGCAGCTCGTTTTGGCGCAAGCCTCCGTTTCCGGCCTGATCGCCGGCAAGCCGATCATTGTGCGCGAGCGGCCGTCCCCGCTCGTCCCGGCTCTAACGGCCGACGAGCGCGCCGCCCATCGCGCGTTCCTTGCCGATCTCGGCGAAAACGCGATTTGGTTTGACTACGTCAGTTTGGGTTGACCGGCTGCGAGGGCGCCGCCGCGGCGCCGCCAAGCCGCTGACGGTAGAGACCGACAAAATCCACCGGGTCGAGAAGGAGTGGTGGGAAGCCGCCGTTGCGCACAGCGGTGGCGATAATCTCCCGCGCAAACGGAAACAACAGGCGCGGACACTCGATCAGCACGATCGGCTGCATGCTCTCGGCAGGCACGTTTTGAATTCGAAAGAGTCCGCCAAAAGCCAGCTCAAAGCTGAACAGCATCATCACCGGTTGTCCGGGCAACTCCGCCTTGCCTTCAAGACGCAGAGTGACTTCGACATCGGTGCCGCTCATCGGCGCGGCATCGACATTAACTTGAATGTTGATGGTCGGCTGCTGTCCGGTCGGCGCCATGGAGCGCGGCGCGTTCGGATTTTCAAAGGAAAAATCCTTGACGTATTGGGCCAGCACGCCGATGTGAGGCGTAGCCTGAGGTTGAGGACCGCCGTTTGTGGCCGACATGCTCGTCTCCCGCACAGGCTTAAGGTGTGGCTAACACAGCAATATGGGATGGACAATGGCGCGCCTTGGCCCCGCAAAGTGGATGGCAAAGGCATCGGTTTTGCCGGGCGCGATCGTGTCATCTCCGTGGCTATCGGCATGGCGGTGGAGTTATTAAAGGTGATCGGCGGAGTTTGCTTCCGATGTTGGCGCGGCAGGCCCAATCGTCTAAACTTCACCATCGGCACGCCCATCGCACAGCGGCTACTGGATGGTTCCCCTTGCGTGCCTACATGAATGGGGACCTGCCCCGCGGATTTGCTGCCTGAAATTGCTTCTGGGGCCCGCCGTGCCGTCTTGAGACGCCGAGAGAACGAAGACGTGTTCGACATCTACACCATTATCTTCCTGGCGCTGGCGGTGTTTATTTTCTTGCGCCTTCGTAGCGTCTTAGGGCAACGCACCGGTCGGGAGCGTCCGCCTTACGACCCCTATTCGACGCGCGATGCGGTACGCAGCCCGGCAACCGATAAGGTTGTGACTTTGCCGCCTCGTCCGGCGGAGCCGACACCTGTACGATCGGCTGAGGTTCCTTCCGTTCCGGCGGATCGTTGGAAAGGTGTGGCCGAAAGCGGATCGAGCACGGCTACCGGCCTCGACGCCGTCGCCTCTGCCGACCCCAATTTCGACGCCCAGCACTTCATTAGCGGCGCGCGCACCGCCTACGAGATGGTTGTTACCGCCTTTGCCGAAGGTGATCGCCGCCAACTGCGCAGCCTGCTCTCCCGCGAGGTTTTTGATGGTTTCGACGCGGCCATCAGCGAACGCGAGCGGCGCGGCGAAACCGCAGAAACACGTTTCGTGTCGATCGACGGTGCGACGGTGACCGCCGCCGAGTTGCGCGGCCGTATTGCCCAAATTACGATGCGCTTCGTCTCCAAACTGATCTCCGCGACGCGCGATCGATCCGGCGCCGTCATCGAAGGCAACGCCGAGAAGGTGACCGATGTCACCGATGTCTGGACGTTCGCGCGCGACGTCTCCTCGCGCGATCCCAACTGGAAGGTCGTAGCTACCGAAGCCGGACAGTGAGGGCGATGGCCGTTCCCCGTTGCGCGCTCGTCATCGCCACTGCCATCGCTTTTGTCGGCGTAGCAACTGCGAGTCATGGCGGCGAGACTCAGCCGATCAAATTTCCCGACACCCAGTATGAACCAGTAAGCTGGGCAAGCCTGGACGGCTGGGCCAGCGACGATCACGCGACCGCCTTTGCGGCCTTTCTCGAAAGTTGTCGGGCGCTCAAAGCGTCCGGCCGGGATGACGGAGCGATCGCCGCGGCGCTCAAGCTCGCCTGTGCTCGAGGTTTTGCCGCCGTCCCGCTCGAGGAGGAGGGCGCGCGAAAATTCTTCGAGGACAATTTTCGGCCGCTGCGCATCAGCAGAATCGGCGAGACCGACGGATTCTTGACCGGATATTACGAGCCGATCATTGACGGTTCGCGTGTGCCTACGGGCGAGTTTCAGGCGCCGCTCTACCGGCGGCCGCCCAATCTCGTTGTTTCCGGGCGGCTCAAGCTCGGCGACGTATTCCCAAGCAAAGGCGTCAAAGTCGGGCGCCGCTTCGGCCGGCGCAAAATCTTACCCTATTACGATCGCGGCGAGATTGAGGAGGGAGCCCTCGATGGCTGGCACTTGGAGATTTGCTGGCTGCGCAGTCAGCTCGACGTTCTATTCGTGCAAATCCAAGGATCGGCGCGCATCAGGCTTGAGGACGGCGCCATTTTGCGGGTCAATTACGATTCGCATAACGGCTGGCCTTATACGCCGATCGGCCGTGTGCTGATCGATCGGAAGATTCTCTCGAAAGACGAAGTTTCGATGCAGCATATTCGCGACTGGATGGAAGCCAATCCGGATCAGGCCAAGGACGTGCGGCGGCAGAACAAAGGCTATGTGTTCTTTCGGATAACGGATCTCTCGAACGAGGACGAACCGGTCGGCGGCCAGGGCGTGCCGCTTATGCCCGGCCGCTCCATCGCTGTCGACCGGTCGCTGCACGTCTACGGCACCCCGTTTTTCATCGCCGCCGACCTGCCGATCACCAACGACAAGACGGGGACCAAATTTCGCCGGCTAGTCTTCGCGCAGGATACCGGCTCCGCCATCGTCGGACCGGCACGGGCCGATATTTATTTCGGAGCCGGCGACGAGGCCGGCCGGATCGCTGGGCGCATTCGCAACTCCGGGCGTTTCGCGATGCTGGTGCCGCGCGAAGTCGATCCGACAGTGGCGGCGCGAAATATCCCCCTGCCCCAGCAACGTCCGACCGGTGTGCTCGCTCAATTGGGCGCTGGCGCGGCGGTCCATCCGGCGGCTGAATATCCGCCATTGCCGCTGGCAAAGCCGGTTGCGTCGCCAGGCCTCAAGCCGAAGACGAAAGCCGGATCGCAACTGAAACCATGAACGGCCGCCGCTCATTAACCGACGAGGACAACGCGCTATGGTCGGGCGTCGCGCGCTCGGTAACGCCGCTGCGTCAAACAACGAAGCGTCCAGAACCGCAGGACCGTTCCGCCGCCGAGGCTGCCGCGCCTGTTGCTCTGGATCGCCCGGCCCGCGGCGACGCAACTGCATCCGAAAAGCCACCGCCGCTCGTGCCGCTCGGACGGCGCTTCCGGCAGCGCGTCGCCAGCGGCCGTACCCCCATAGATGCCCGGCTCGATCTGCACGGCTTAACCCAGAAACAAGCGCATGCGGCGCTGTTGCGGTTTGTCCGCGGCGCACAAGCCGACGGCGCTAGAATCGTACTCGTAGTCACCGGAAAGGGAACACCCCGAAGGCCGTCGGCGCGCGGAGGCCACGCCGAGCCATCCGAGCCTGGTGTGCTCAGGCGGCACGTCCCGATGTGGCTCTCGTTGCCGGAGTTTCGGCCGTTCGTCGTCGGTGTCGAGGCGGCGCACGTTGCACACGGCGGGCAGGGCGCACTTTACGTCCGCCTGCGGCGCCCTCGCTAAGCAAGCGTTAACTTCACGAATCGCAAAATGCGGCGTAGTGCCGTTTTACCGGCGGAAAAAGGTCTTCTTTGCTGGCAATAATTCCGGCCATGTCGGAGATGAGTTCTGCCGCGACGCCCTTAATGCCCGTGTCCGAAGAGAGCGAGTCCTCGGATCGGCAGGCGCTTGCGCAGGTGGAGAAGTGGATGGCGATCATCCGCGAAATCAACCGCGACCCACTGGGCGCAGCCATAACTGCCTCCGCCGATCCGTCGGCTAAAGAATAAACCGGCTCAAATCCGCGTTCCTGGCGAGGTCGCCGATGTGCTGCTGCACGTAAGCAGCGTCGATCTTCACTGTCTCGCCGGAACGGTCCGGCGCGGCAAAAGACACATCGTCGAGTACGCGCTCCATCACGGTTTGCAGCCGCCGCGCCCCGATATTCTCGACGCTGGAATTGACCGCCACTGCCGTGTCAGCAACGGCATCAATGGCGTCCTCGGAGAACTCGAGCGTCACACCTTCGGTTTGCATGAGCGCGATGTATTGCTTGATCAGCGAGGCTTCCGGCTCTGTGAGGATGCGGCGAAAATCGTCGCGCGTTAGCGGTTTCAGTTCGACGCGAATCGGCAAACGGCCCTGTAGTTCCGGCAACAGGTCGGACGGTTTGGCGGTGTGGAACGCGCCCGAAGCGATGAACAGAATATGGTCCGTCCGCACCGCGCCATGTTTGGTGGCGACCGTAGTGCCTTCGATCAGCGGCAACAGGTCGCGTTGCACGCCTTCGCGGGACACGTCGCCGCCGATGCGGCCGTCGCGCGCGCAAATCTTGTCGATCTCGTCAAGAAAAACGATGCCGTTATTCTCAACCGCCTTGATCGCCTCCTGCGTCAGCTGATCGGTGTCGAGCAATTTGTCGGATTCTTCGTTGATCAGAATTTCGTAGGAATCGGCGACTGTGACGCGCCGCGTCTTGCTGCGCCCGCCGCCGAGCTTGCCGAAGATATCGCCGATCGAAATCGCGCCGACCTGCGCGCCCGGCATTCCGGGAATCTCGAATAACGGCATGCCGCCGGAGGCCTGCACCTCGATTTCAATCTCCTTGTCGTTGAGTTCGCCGGCGCGCAGCTTCTTTCGGAATGCTTCCTTGGTGGCTGCGCTGGCGCTTGCGCCGACGAGCGCGTCAAGGACGCGGCTTTCGGCCGCCTGCTGCGCGCGCGCCTGAACGTCTTTTCGTTTTCGTTCCTTGGTCAATGCGATGGCAATCTCGACCAGATCACGCACAATCTGCTCGACGTCGCGCCCGACATAGCCAACTTCGGTGAATTTGGTCGCTTCGACCTTGAGAAAAGGCGCGCCGGCAAGCTTGGCGAGACGGCGTGAGATTTCCGTTTTGCCAACGCCGGTCGGCCCGATCATCAAAATGTTCTTGGGCAGCACTTCCTCGCGCAGCCGCTCTTCCAATTGCAGGCGCCGCCAGCGGTTGCGCAGCGCAATGGCTACCGCCCGTTTGGCGTCGGCCTGTCCGACAATGAAGCGGTCGAGTTCGGAAACAATTTCGCGGGGGGAAAAATCGCTCATCTGCCGCAGACCATCGGCATCGCCCGTCCAACCACAGCATTCACGCAGTCATCAGACGCCATGCTTCACGCGCCCTTAAGTGTCTCGACGGTGACATTGCGATTTGTGTACACGCAAATATCCGCCGCGATATCGAGCGAGCGCCGTACGATCGCTTCAGCGTCGAGCGGTCCGTCAATGAGAGCGCGCGCTGCGGCGAGGGCGTAATTGCCGCCCGATCCGATGCCGACGATCCCTGCCTCGGGTTCGAGCACGTCGCCGGTGCCGGTGAGCACCAGCGACGTGTCCTTATCGGCGACAATCATCATCGCTTCCAGCCGGCGCAAAAAGCGATCGGTTCGCCAGTCCTTGGCAAGCTCGACGGCGGCCCGCATGAGCTGACCGCGATACTGTTCGAGTTTCGCTTCCAGTCGCTCAAATAGGGTGAAAGCATCGGCCGTGGCGCCGGCGAAACCGCCGATCACCTCGCCCCCACCAAGCCGCCTAACCTTCCTGGCATTGGCTTTGACAATGGTTTGCCCGATGGAGACTTGGCCGTCGCCTCCCACGCTCACCATGCCACCCTTGCGGACGGTCAGGATGGTGGTGCCATGCCACAAGCCGGAGAGGCCGGAATCGGAAGATTGCATGTGCCGGAGAGCCTTTGCTTAGGCATGATTTATGGCTTGGCCCCCGGCAATGCAATTGCGCGCCAGGGCGATTGGCGAAGCGCGTAAAGCCCTGATAAAAGGCGCCACGCTGCGGAGAGGGTGATGCGCACGGCATCGGTTAAACGGTCCACCAAAGAAACCGCGGTCGAGGTTGCGATCAACCTCGACGGTGAGGGGCAAGCGTCGATCGCGACGGGCATTGGCTTTCTCGATCATATGCTCGAGTTGCTGGCGCGGCATTCGCGCATTGATCTGGAAGTCAAGGCCAAGGGCGATCTGCACATCGATCAGCATCACACGACCGAAGACGTGGGTATTGCGCTTGGCCAGGCGGTGCGAAAAGCTCTCGGCGATCTGAAGGGGATCACGCGTTACGCCGACGTGCACGTGCCCATGGACGAAGCGCTTACGCGCGTCGCCATCGATATTTCCGGTCGTCCATTTTTGGTCTTCAGGGTGGAGTTCGTGCGCGACAAAGTTGGTCCGTTCGACACCGAATTGATACAGGAATGGTTCCAGGCTTTCGCCGTCAATGCGGCTGTGACGCTGCATGTTGCCGCGCTTTATGGCACCAACGACCATCATATCGCGGAATCGTGTTTCAAGGGCTTGGCCCGCGCGCTGCGGGCGGCAGTTGCCATCGATCCGCGCGCCGCGCATGAAGTGCCCTCGACCAAGGGCACGCTTGGCGGCTGAGCCGTTATTGGGCTCTCGAAGCTTTGGTGCGAATACTGGAAGAAAACCATGCCTGTTTTCACGGTTCATGAACCACCGTTGCGGGCGACCGCCGACCTGCCGGATCCCGAGCGTTTCGTATTCGTGCGCGACGGGGTTTATGTGTGGGCGTTTCTGCTCACGCCGCTGTGGATGTTGTGGCGCGGACTTTGGCTCGTGTTCCTCATCTACGCCGTGTTTGCCATCGCCGTCGACACCGCGATGCACTATGTCGGCTTTGGCGCTGGCAGCGTTATCCTGGTACAATTCTTGATTTCGCTGCTGGTCGCGGTTGAGGCGGCCTCATTACGGCGATTTTCACTGACCCGCCGCGGTTGGACGAATATCGGAGTTGTCAGCGGCGATGATCTGGAAGACGCGGAACGGCGCTTCTATGACGCCTGGGTGCGCGCGGCGCCGGCGGGGCGCGATCAGCCGCCGGCTGTACCGCCCCAGTCACCGCCGCTCACCCAGCCCCCCGACATTATCGGTCTTTTTCCCGAAGCCGGAGGCAGCGGCCGGTGAGTGTCGCGATCGTCGATTACGGCTCGGGCAATCTGCACTCGGCCGCGAAAGCCTTCGAATGCGCGGCTCGGGATGCCGGCATCGCGCTGCCGATTGTGGTGACGCACGATCCGGCTGTGGTGGCGTCGGCCGACCGGGTGGTTCTGCCCGGCGTCGGCGCCTTCGCCGATTGCCGGCGCGGCCTCGATGCTGTCGACGGCATGGTCGCGGCACTGGAAGAAGCGGTGCGGCGTCGCGGCCGGCCGTTCTTCGGCATCTGCGTCGGCATGCAGCTTTTGGCCAAGCGCGGCCGCGAATATGAGGTGACCGAGGGTTTGGGGTGGATCGCCGGTGAGGTCGACCGCATCGCGCCGTCCGATCCGGCGCTGAAAATTCCACACATGGGCTGGAACACGCTGAACGTTGCGCGGGCGCATCCGCTGCTCGACGGCCTCAAGCTTGGCGCGCAAGGTCTGCACGCTTATTTCGTGCACTCCTACGAGCTCAAGCCGGCGCGGCGCGACGATCTAGTGGCAGAAACCGATTACGGCGGCCCGGTCACGGCCATTGTCGCGCGCGATAACATCGTCGGTACGCAATTTCATCCGGAGAAAAGCCAAAAGCTCGGCTTGGCGCTGATCGCGAATTTCCTCAAGTGGACGCCGTGATTTTATTTCCCGCCATAGATCTGAAAAACGGCGAGGTCGTGCGTCTTGAGCAAGGCGATATGACGCGGGCGACGATTTTCCACCGCGACCCCGCCGAGCAGGCGCGGCTGTTTGCGGCGCAGGGGTTTCAGTACCTGCACATTGTCGATCTCGATGGCGCCTTCGCCGGCCGGCCGATGAACGCGGCGGCGGTCGAGCGCATCCTCGCCGCGGTGAAAATTCCGGTCCAACTCGGCGGCGGCATCCGCGACCGCGCCACCATCGAGGCCTGGCTCGGCAAGGGAGTTACGCGCGTGATCGTCGGCACCGCCGCCGTGCGCGATCCGGCGCTAGTCAAGGATGCCGCGAAAAGCTTGCCCGGCCGTGTCGCCGTCGGGCTCGATGCGCGCGCCGGTAAAGTGGCGGTGGAAGGCTGGGCAACATCGTCCGAGCTTTCGGCGCTTGAGATTGCCCGCCGCTTCGAGGACGCCGGCGTGGCCGCTATTGTTTACACCGACATTGCGCGCGACGGCATGCTCAAAGGACTCAATCTCGACGCTACCGTCACGCTCGCCGACGCGCTGTCGATTCCGGTCATCGCCTCCGGTGGGCTTGCCTCGCTGGACGACGTGCGCGCGCTGATGACGCCGCGCGGCCAAAAACTTGCCGGCGCCATTGCCGGGCGTGCGCTTTACGACGGCAGGCTCGATGCGGCCGAGGCGTTGAAACTGATTGGCGCGGCAAGGGCGGCCTAACTGAAAATGTTCAAGGTCCGCGTTATTCCCTGCCTCGACGTGAAAGACGGCCGAGTCGTCAAGGGTGTCAATTTCGTCAATCTGCGCGACGCCGGCGATCCGGTTGCCGCCGCCATCGCCTACGACGAGGCCGGCGCCGACGAACTGACCTTCCTCGATATCACGGCGAGCCACGAGGATCGCGACATCATGCTCGATGTGGTGCAGCGCACGGCCGAAGCATGCTTCATGCCGCTGACGGTTGGCGGCGGCGTGCGCACCATCGAAGACATTCGCGGGCTGCTTGCGTCGGGAGCCGACAAAGTTTCGATCAATACGGCGGCCGTTGTGCGCCGTGCTTTCGTCAAGGAAGCGGCGGAAAAATTCGGCGACCAATGCATCGTCGTCGCCATCGACGCCAAGAAAGTTTCGCAAGGTCCGGCCGGGGAACGCTGGGAAATTTTCACCCATGGTGGGCGTAATCCGACCGGTCTCGACGCCATCGATTATGCGCGCGAGGTCACGGCTCTTGGCGCCGGCGAAATTCTTTTGACCTCCATGGATCGCGACGGCACGCGCCAAGGTTTTGATATCGCGCTTACCCGCGCCGTGGCGGATGCCGTGTCGATACCGGTCATTGCTTCCGGCGGCGTAGGGTTCCTCCAACATTTCGTGGAAGGGGTTCGCGACGGTCACGCCAGCGCGGTACTCGCCGCCTCGATCTTTCATTTCGGCGAACACTCGGTGCGCGAGGCCAAGGAATACATGGCGCGCGCCGGTCTGCCGGTGCGGCTTGATCCCTGATCGAGCCGCGGTTTAGCCCGCGCGCTTCGCCCAAGCGAGCGCCGCCTCCAGACGATCGTTCCCCCAAAACAATTCGCCATCCGCGGTGCGAAAGCTCGGGGCACCGAAAATATCGAGTTCCTGCGCCGCCGCCGTGTCGGCCCGCAGCCGGTCCTTGATCGCACTGGTCTGCGTTTCTTGGAGTACTGGCGCTGAGTCAACTGACAAGCCGGAAAGGATACCGCGCATGATTTCCGGCTCATCGATGCGCCGCCCTTCGGCAAATTCGGCGGCAAAGACCGCGCGACAAAAGTCCTCTCCCCAGCCCTTGCCGAGACCGACCAAAGCAATCCGCGCCGCCAGAATGCTCGATTGAGGAAATGGCTCCGGCCGCCGGAACGCGAGTCCAAGTTCAGCGCAGGTCCGTTCCAGGTCACGCCACATGTTGCGTCCCTTGGCGGGGAACAGGTTGAAAGGCGAGGTGGTCCAGCCCTGCGTCTTGAAAATGGGCCCGAGCAGAAACGGACGAAAATTGACCAAGACCGCTTCACGGCGGGCGAGCACGCCGATGCGCATGATGGCCGGATAGGAGTAGGTCGAGGCGAAATCGAACCAGAAATCGAGTGAAGGCGCGGTCATCGTAATCCCGGCGATAGAAAGCGTTGAACATTCGATTTTAGCATTCGCGCGAGAGCATGCCGAGGCGGGATGCGAATGTTAAAAATCGACCACTAGCGCCTCTCCCCGCTCGCGGAGAGAGATGCTAAGGAGGCGGGCCAAGGAAGCGCGTCATGAACTCGTTTACTCTGCACGATCTGGAAAAACGCGTACGGGAGCGCGCCGAAGCGAGCGCTGAAATATCCTATACGCGCAAGCTTATTGACCGCGGCGTTAGTCATTGCGCCAAGAAATTCGGCGAAGAAGCCGTCGAGGTCGCAATTGCCGCAGTGGCCGAGGATCGCGACCGGATGATCGCGGAGACCGCCGACGTGCTCTACCATCTTCTTGTCATGCTCCACGCCCGCGGCATTTCGCTCGCCGAAGTGGAAGCGGCGCTGGCGGAACGCACGCGCCAGTCGGGGCTTGACGAGAAGGCGGCGCGCTAGTGGAGCGGATTTGACATTCGCTACCCACCGGGCCGCTACATATGAAGCGAATGTCAAATCCAAAGCTCCACTAGCACTTATATTTGCTAGTGGTCCTTTGATTCTAACATTCGCATGATAGCCTGCCGAACCGGGATGCGAATGTTAGAATCGGACCACTGGAGCGGCTAAGGCGATCACAATGGAGCAACGTACCGAGCCGGATGTCTCGCCGTATCGTGTGTTCTCGCGCGCCGAATGGGCCGGTCTGCGCCAGGACACGCCAATGACGCTCGAAGACAACGAAATCGTACGGCTGCGATCGCTGCACGACCGGCTCGATATGTCGGAAGTCGAAGAAATCTATCTGCCGCTGTCGCGGCTGCTTTCGCTTTATGTCGCCGCCACGCAGCGGCTGTTCCGTGCGCAACAAGGCTTCCTCGGCACCGAGGACGCCAAAATGCCTTACATCATCGGAGTCGGGGGCTCGGTCGCCGTCGGCAAATCGACAACAGCCCGCGTCCTTCAAGCGCTGCTAGCGCGCTGGCCCAACGTTCCGAAAGTCGATCTGATTACCACCGACGGCTTCCTGTATCCCAACGCTGTGCTCGAGCGTGAAGGGTTGATGGAGAAAAAAGGCTTTCCGGAAAGCTACGACCTGCCGACGCTGCTGCGCTTTCTTTCGGACATCAAAGCCGGGCGCCGGCCGGTGCGTGCGCCGGTCTATTCGCACTTGATCTATGACGTAATCCCGAACCGATGGATCGAGATCGACCGTCCGGACATCCTCGTTGTCGAGGGCCTCAATGTGCTGCAGGCCGGCCGCCTGCCTAAGGACGGCAAGGCTATTCCGTTTGTCTCGGATTTTTTTGACTTTTCCGTGTACCTCGACGCCGACGAAGCCGTGCTCTTGTCATGGTACGTCAATCGGTTTTTAGCTCTGCGCGGCACCGCGTTTGCCGATCCGAAATCTTACTTCCATCGCTATGCCCGGCTCTCCGACGAGGAAGCGAACGCCACCGCGACTTCGATTTGGAACCGAATTAATCTGGTGAACCTGCGAGAAAATATTCTGCCGACGCGGCCGCGCGCCGACCTCATTCTCAAGAAGGGCGAAAGTCACGAAGTCGAGGAAGTCGCGCTACGCAGATTATGACGCAGTGACTGAATTGAGGACCTATGGCGACCTTGTGCGGCGGATAGGTCGTCAAAGTCACGCCGCAAGCGCGGCCGCGCCGGATGCCAGCGCCGTGGCCAGGCTCTCACGGTCGAGTGGCTTGACCAAAAACCCGTCCATGCCTGCGGCGTAACAGGCGTCGCGATCCTCGGCGAAGGCGTTGGCTGTGAGCGCGAGGATGGGCGTTCGCGCAGTACCGGTCTCGGCTTCGACAGCCCTTATCCGCCGCGTCGCTTCCAGGCCGTCCAAGCCGGGCATGTGCACATCCATCAGCACGCGATCGAACGGCGTGCCGGCGGCATGTGCGGCCTGCCAGACCTCAATCGCCTCGATGCCGTTAGCGACGACAATCGGCCGGTGACCGAGCCTGAGCAACAAAGCGCGGGCCAGCAGCGCGTTGATCTCGTTATCCTCGGCGACAAGGATGGAGAGGCCGCCCGCAGTGGGCGCCGGGCCTGGTGCGAAGACCGCCTCGGCGGCGGCGAGATCAAAAGCATCATCACTCGATATGCGCGCCGCCAGCGAGGCGGCGCGCACCGGCTTGATCAGGTAGCCGGAAAAGCCTGCTTCTTTGAGCGCGGCGAGATCGCCGCGCATTGCCGGTGTGACCAGAACGAGCCGACGCGGAATTGCGGCAGCGGCGCGTGCGAACGCCGTACACGCGTGTGTCCCCAGCGCATGATCCATGAGCACGCTCGTCCACAATTGCTCCGGCAACAGCGTCGCGGCCACTTTCTCGTCGGGAACAATCTTGGTGCGCGCGCCCCATCGCGTAAGCCGGCGCGCTATCAGTGAAGCTTCGAGTACGCCTGGTGCGACGATCAACACGTTCTCGCCGGCAAGTTCGGGTATGGCGACGGGCGGCTCTGCAAGGTCTGCGGCGGCGGCTAGTGGTAACCGGACGTGGAAAGTCGCTCCGGTGCCGCGGTCGCTTTCGACGCCGAGTGCACCGCCCATGGCTTCCACGATCCTCTTGGAGATGGCGAGACCAAGGCCGCTTCCGCCGAAACGGCGCGTCGGTCCGCCGTCGGCCTGCTCGAACTCGAGAAAGATGCGTGCCTGATCCGCGGCCGAAATCCCGATTCCGGTGTCATGCACCGAAATCAAGATTTCACTCATCCGTTCGCCCGGTTCGGCGACGATCGACAAGCCGCCGCATTCGGTGAACTTGATCGCGTTGCCGGCGAGATTGAGCAATACTTGGCGCAGCCGCGACGCATCGCCGGTGACCCGCGCGGGCAAGCGCTCATCGACGTAACTGCAAATCTCAAGCCCTTTGGCCTGGGCGCGTGGGCCAAGAAGTTCGACCACCTCTTCGATCATCCCCGCGATAGAGAATGGCTTCGCCTCAAGTTCGAGCCGGCCGGCTTCGATTCTGGAAAAGTCGAGGACCTCTTCGATCAGCGACAGCAGGCTTGCCCCCGACGTTTTCACAGCCTTGAGGTAGGTTGTTTGTTCTGCGGTCAGCGGTGTGTCGGACAAAAGATCGGCCATGCCGAGAATGCCGTTAAGCGGTGTGCGAATCTCGTGCGAAACCATGGCCAGAAAGCGGGACTTGGCGCGGCTGGCCGTTTCCGCCTGGTCGCGCGCCTCAGCCAAGGCGCGTTCGGCGCGAACGCGATCGGTGACGTCGCGCCCGACACTCTGCACCTCGCTGCCGTCGCTCCTGCGAATCGTGACTTCGCGCCAGGCGATCCATCGCGCCTCATCACCGCCTTCGATTTTCTGGTCGTAGGCGCGCGTGCCGTCAGCCAGGGTGGCTTGCTCGCCTTGCTCGATCACCCGCAGCGCAACGCCGGATCCGATAAGCTCTTGGCGGGTGCGCCCGGCGAGCCGGCAGAATGCTTCGTTGACGTAGGTAATGGTGCCGTCGTGGTCGCGGCGCACGATCATGTCGTCTTGCGCCTCGAAAAAGCTCTTGGCGCGTTCCTGGTCTTCGCTCATCTCCCAATTGCGGTCCGCCGCGTCGTCGAGCTTCGTCTCCAGATCGCGCAAGTCCTGCTTCATTTGCCGGATGCGGGAGATCAAAATGCCGATGGCCCCGCATGCGCCGCCGAACAGCCACGCCACGCCGATGGCGAACAAGTGAGGGTCATAATGCGCCGCCCGCGAAGTTGCGCCGACGAGAAAGCCGAAGCCGACCGCAAACGACATCGAGCCTAATACTGCCGCGCGCACGATTAGCAGCAGGATCCGGCGGGTGAAAATCATGTGTTTTCCGAGCGTCGTGCGCGGGCGCATCGTCCCATTCCGCCTGGCAAGCCCGGCCGCGGCACGGATCTGTGCCGCGGCGGCGCCCTTGCTAATAATGGGGAGTTTTGGCCTATGAATCTTGCGCATCCCTTGCGCGCGAGCGGAACGGTTGGAGCCAAGGTTGATGGTTTGTTAACATTGTGCCCCAACTAAACCTGCTGATGGTGCGGCCGGAGAACAAGAATGGACAATGTCGTAAACGCAAAGCGCACGCGCGCGAAAGGAACGGGCGCTGCGGTGCTGCAGAAACCGACCCGCGAAGAGGCGGAAGATGCCGTGCGCACGCTCATCCGCTGGGCCGGCGACGATCCCGGCCGTGAGGGCCTTCGCGCCACGCCCGGCCGCGTGGTCCGCGCCTATGAGGAATGGTTCTCAGGCTACAAGGACGACCCGAACGCCTATCTCAAGCGCACATTCGAGGAGACCGGCGGTTACGACGAAGTCGTGGTGCTGCGCGACATCCGGTTCGAATCGCACTGCGAGCACCACATGGCGCCGATCATCGGCCGTGTGCATGTCGGTTATCTGCCGCGCAATCGCGTCGTCGGAATCTCGAAATTGGCGCGCTTGGTCGAGGTCTACGCGCGGCGTCTGCAAATCCAGGAGAAAATGACGGCCGAGATCGCCGCGTGTCTCGATTCCGTGCTGAAGCCGCATGGCGTCGCGGTGGTCACCGAGGCGACCCACCAATGCATGACCACGCGAGGGGTACACAAACCTGGCGTCACCATGGTGACGAGCCGGATGCTCGGCGTTTTCCGCGACAACGCCGAAACCCGCCAGGAATTTTTGGCGGCCATCGGCATCCGCGGCGCGATCAACGTCGTCAACGGATGACCCGGCCGAATCTGAACTCTCGCCATCCCCGCGAGTTGCGAGCGACCAACTTTACGCCGCCCGCCTGATTTCATCGGTGATGGCGCGATAGGATAGCGCTTCGGCGACGTGCACGCGGCCGACCTTTTCAGCGCCGTCGAGATCGGCAAGCGTGCGCGCGACGCGCAAGACGCGATGATAGCCGCGCGCGGACAGGCGCATGGCGTCGGCGGCTTCGCGCAACAATGACAACCCGCTCGCCTCTGGCCGCGCCACATCCTCAAGAATGGCGCCGGCGACAGCGGCGTTGCTGCGAATCTGTGGCAAGCCGATTGCGGCGTAACGCGCCGCCTGCCGTTCGCGCGCCAGCGCGACCCGCTCGGCGACGTCGCGGCTTCCTTCAGTGGGCGGCGGCAGAATGAGGTCGGCAGCGGTCACCGCCGGCACTTCGATATGGAGGTCGATGCGATCGAGAAGCGGGCCGGAAATGCGCGCCTGGTAATCGGCGGAGCAGCGGGCATTGGCGCCGCGCCGGCAGGCATAGCCCGGTTCGTCGGCCCGGCCGCAGCGGCACGGGTTCATGGCGGCAACCAGCATAAAACGCGCCGGATAAGTCACGCGATGATTGGCGCGCGCGATCAAGACTTCTCCAGTTTCGAGCGGCTGGCGGAGCGAGTCGAGCGCTTGCGGCTGAAACTCCGGCAGTTCGTCGAGGAACAGCACGCCATGGTGCGCCAGCGATATTTCGCCCGGCCGCGCGCGCAGGCCGCCGCCTACCAAAGCCGGCATGCTGGCGGAATGGTGCGGCGCCCGGAACGGCCGCCGATTCGTGAGCGCACCACCCTCGATTTCGCCGGCGACCGAAGCGACCATGGAGATTTCCAAAAGTTCGGCCGGAGCCAATGGGGGCAGAATGGAAGGAAGCCGCGCCGCCAGCATCGATTTGCCGGCGCCGGGCGGCCCGACCATGAGGAGATTGTGACCGCCGGCGGCAGCGACTTCCAGCGCGCGTTTGGCGCTCTCCTGGCCTTTGATGTCGGCGAGATCGAGCGCTTCGCCTTCCGCCTCGAGGATTTTGGGCTGCGGCCGCGACAGCACCTGTGTGCCTTTGAAATGATTGGCGAGCTGGATAAGCGAGGCTGCGGCGACGATCTCGATTTCCGGGCTTGCCCAGGCGGCTTCCGGCCCGCAGCGCGCCGGACAGATCAAGCCTTCGCCGCGGGCATTGGCGCCGATGGCCGCCGGGAGGACGCCGGCGACCGGCGCTATCGAACCATCGAGACCAAGCTCGCCCAAGACGGCAAAGCCCGACAGTGCGTCGTGCGGGATGGCGCCAATCGCGGCCATGAGGCCGAGCGCGATGGGCAAGTCGTAGTGGCTGCCTTCCTTCGGCAGATCGGCCGGTGCGAGGTTGATGGTGATGCGGCGCGCCGGCAGCGCGAGCCCTGACGCGATCAAAGCGGAACGGACGCGCTCACGGGCCTCGGAAACGGCTTTGTCGGGAAGACCGACAATAGTGAAGGCGGGCATACCCGGCGCGACTTGGACTTGGACATCAACCGGCCGGACCTCGATGCCCTCGAAAGCCACGGTGGAAACCCGCTGGACCATGTCCCGCCCCTAGCCCCTTTTTAACACTAACCGAAACTGGAGCTCTCGCGTGATATTATAGCTCCCGTACCCACAATTTTGTTCACTTTTCGTTCTAAATTTCTTAAATTTGTGTGTACGACCTGTTGAGTACGGTAAAGCTTGTGGAGGCGAATCAGGGGAAGGGCCATGGGATCGAGGATTCGTTACCTCGAAGCTATGGAATCCCCTTGCAGCTATCCAAAGCTACAAAACAAGGGAGAAGTTCATGGCTGGCCTCGCACCCGGCGAGAAAATCCTAGTGCCTACCGAGGCCAAATCCGGCGCCTTTCCGGGAGAAAGGATGGTTACGGTCAAAACGGAGGCCGGCCCTGTTTCGGGTTTCGCCAAAGCGGACTTCGTTATCGATCAAGGTGGCGGCACCTTTTTAGTTGCTGAAGTGAAACGCGTGGCTAGCGATTCAATTACTGTAAGGTTGTATGGCTCATTCTTCACGACCACTGGGCTTGCTGATATACCGAAGAGTGCAGATCTTCGGAAATGGGCGGGATGATTCTTTCCCAAAAAGATATCAGACGACTGGTAAAGGCTAACAAGATCGGCTTCACACCGGAGTTGGAGGAAACTCAATGGGGCGAAGCATCAGTTGATTTGCGTCTTGGTCGGCAATTTACTTGGTACCGAACCGATATGCAGGGAATAACTCTGTCGGTTGCCCAAGGTCTCGGAACGCTTGGAAATCTAAATCTCTTTGAGACACAAGAGCTGGACGCTTACGAGTTAGAACCCGGAAAGCTTGTCCTCGCTCTGACGCATGAATCCGTAAAGGTACCAAACAGCCTCATAGCTCGCGTCGAAGGTAGAAGCACGTATGCGCGCGTCGGGCTTAGCATGCATCACACGGCGCCATGGATTCAACCTGGTTGGGAGGGGCAGATTGTTCTAGAGATTTCTAACCACGGCTCTCTCCCAATAAAGTTGATTCCGTTGAGAGATCGACCATGCCAATTGAGTTTTTTAGAACTGAAGTCTCCCGTTACCGCGTCTATCGCCTACGGTTCTCGCGCTACTGATCGGTACCAGCGACAGAAACATCCGTTGAAACACAAGCGTTAATCATCACGTTTGTTCTTCGGCTCAGCTCGACTCATTTCCTGTAGGATACGATCAAACGCATTGGACGGTTGGTCCGCACCGACTTCCAGAGCGGTTTCCTTAAATTGCTCGGATTGCCGTTTGTCCTTAATCTTCGGCTTTCTCTTTTGCTTTTCGCCTTTTCGACCCATGGGGCGCAGTTTCAGTGATTAGGCGGATGATACGTTAGGCGCTTCCCGACAATGCCCTTCAATGCGCGATCCGCACGGGCAACGTCGCTCACGCCCAACGCCACGCGATTTGAATATCTAAAATCAAACTCGGCAAGGTAGCGGTGAAGATGATTCTCGCCGCAATGCTGGTAGATGCCCTTCATGCCGCGCTTGAAGATCGAATAGTAGCCTTCGACGGCGTTGGTGCTGATTACCTTGCCGCCTTCCCGCCGAACATATTCGTCGTTCTCGTGGTGCACGGTGTCATGGCTAGCAACGCCCGTATAGCCTTGCAGGAACTTGTACCAGCTCGCCGCGTCGGTCATGACCGCGCTCTCGCGGTTCACATTGGCGCGGATGATCGGGAGCAACTGGCCCAGCGTTGTACCCTCAACATGGAACGACCGCGCGGAGCCGCCGCGCTCAACCAACGTCAGAACGGTACGGCCCAGTGCGCCCATGCGAAAGTTGCCGCGCTTCGGCGCACCGGCGACCTTGCCGAAGCCGGTCTCGTCAATCTCGACGGTTTGGCCGATGCCGCCCATGGGAGCTAAGCCGAGTGTCCGCATCGCTTCGCGAACGCGGTGCGACATGAACCATGCGGTTTTGAGCGTTACGCCCAAAGTACGCGAGAGTTGATTCGAGCTAATACCCTTTTTGCTCGACGCCATAAGATGCACGCATTGCAGCCAAATGCGCAGCGGTACATGCGAGGATTCGAACACGGTGCCGACCGTTACGCGGAATGGCTTGCGGCACTGGTAGCACTTGTAAACGCCGACTCGGGTGCTCTTGCCCTGAAGCTTGCCAACACGGTCAACCCCACCGCAATGCGGGCAAACTGGGCCGTTGGGCCAAAGCCTGGTTTCCAAATAATCGTAAGCGGCGGCTTCGTCGTGGAAGTGCTTTGCGTCCAAAACAGAGGTTTGCATGACACGTCATTTCCTAGCGTGGAATAAGGATAACATGACGTGTTGGGTACGTCAAGTACTGACGAAATAAATCACCGTTTTGCGCAAATTGTCCAGAATCGTTATATTTTGGACTATCCGCTTCGACGGATCAGCGACCCGGGGGGATCTGGGTCTCCTAAGAGCCGCACGTCTGCGACTCTCACCCCAGCATCCTCCCCGGGCCTCCCGGCGGCTACTTAGCGCCTTTCACCACCGGAAACTCAGCCGCCCCGTCCGTGGAGCGGAATGACATCTGCGCCGCCGTCAGGGGACGCCGTCGGCTCTTGCTGCGACTGTTTTTGGCGTAGCAACTCGCCTTCTTTTTTCAACTCGCGCTGTTTGATTCCGAACTGATAGAGCGTCGGTGTGGCGATATCCAAAGTCCTACAGACTTCCGTCAGACTCACACCGTCGCGAAGCATCTGACGGGCGCGGTCTAGCAATTCAGGCGTAGCTTTTCGCGTTGCACCCCATTGCAGACCCTTACTGCGCCGCTTGGCGATGCCGTCTGCGGTCCGCTTCGAATGTTCTTTCTTGCTATGACCGCCGGTACCAAACCGTGCGTTTTTGGCGAGATATTTCTCAAGTTGCGTTTTGGTGCACTTGGATTTGAGCCACCATTTCGCCCAGTAAACATGGAAAATATCTGGATTCGTACCCACAAGCTTAGCAAGCGTCATGCGCACGGCGTGGACTGGACGTTTGCTTTCAAATTCGCGGCCCGCCTCTATCAACGCGGCAGCTATTTGCTTGGCCGTCTGCGGCTCGTCGCACCTCAATAGGTATTGAGGTATTGCCAGCGTCAAAGGCGACTGTGCAAGCGTTTGAAGATGTTTGGACTGATCTACTTTAGGTTCGACGGCTACGGCTATGACGGGAGCGCCGAGCTTTACCGCGATTGCGTCGTCAAGTTTCCGCAAGGTGGCGATGCGCAAGTCAAGCAATTGATCCTGCGTCAGGCCGTCTACGATCTGCTCAATTTCCTTGCTCACAATCGTCTCAATCAGATCGCCAAAAATCCGTAGCGTGGCTTTCCACGCTTCATCATCAGCGATATTCGGCGACTCGCATTCTGTCAAGACTGGGCTCTCCCTCTATTTACATTTTCCCCCAAAATCACAGACAGTCGTTGAAATGATTAGGTTATTTTAGTCTGGCCGAGGCGACTATTCGCTTGCAAGTGTAGGCCCTTGTTTCACAAGAAACAGCCTTGATTTTATTGATGTTTTTGGCAGTTTATGCTGCATCGCAGCATAAATCGTTGGGTACGGGAAATCGAATATCGCCAGCTCTCGGCAAGAACATTTAGTGAACAAGTCCGGGCAGAACTTTCAGCGATATGCGGCGGTTCGCAATTCCTGACGGGCCGCGTCGAGGATTTCCTCGGACAGCACCGGGTCGTCGACCGCCCGCGCTAGCGTCACCGCTCCGACCAGCGTCGCCATGGCGGCGACCGCCTTACGGCGGCGCGCCGGTTTGGAAAATCCGGGAAGCGCATCGGTGAGAATATCGACGAGCCGCTGCAAGCCCTCCGCAAAGGCTCCACGCAGAGCCGGGCTGCCGCGAGCCGCGTCCGCCCCGAGCGCCGACAATGCGCAACCGTGTGCCGGATCATCGCGGTGCCGCGAGGAGAGATAATTCTCAAGCAGTGCCGGATAGGGCTTATCGCCCGCCCCGGCTACGATGGACCGCCAGCGCTCGGCCGAACCCGCGAGCGTGCGCCGGCTTGCCTCCACTGAAAGTTCATCCTTGGAGCCGAAATGCCCGTAGAACCCGCCGTGGGTGAGGTCAGCAGCCTTCATGATGTCGGCTACACCTATTCCGCCAAAGCCCTTGGCACGAAACAGCGCGCCCGCTACTGCAACAATACGATCGCGCGTCTCGGCGGCCTTCTCGCGGCTTACCCTCATGATGCACCTCAGCCATGCGGTCCGAAAAATGAAGTTGACAATCATATGATGGTCGTCATGAATAAGCAAGCAAATGATGATGCATATCATCTAAAGGCACGCGACCAATAAAGCTTGGCAAAATCAATGTTCTCCGCCACCTTCGCCACCGCGTTGGCTCGCCGCCGCAATATCCATTACGGGTGGGTCGTCGTTGCCGTCACCTTTCTGACCATGCTGGTGACGGCCGCGGCCATGGGCGCGCCCGGCGTAATGATCGTGCCACTGCAGCATGAGTTCGGCTGGGAGAACGTGCAGATTTCGACGGCGCTTGCGCTGCGCCTTCTGTTGTACGGCTTGTTCGGCCCGTTCGCGGCGGCTTTCATGAACCGCTTCGGGCTCCGCCGGGTTATGCTGGCCGCGCTCGCACTGATCGCATCAGGCCTCATCGTCTCATTAGGCATGACGCACCTATGGCAGTTGATTCTGCTGTGGGGGGTAGTGCTCGGTATCGGCAGCGGACTAACCGCTCTTGTTCTTGCCGCGACCGTGGCGACACGTTGGTTCACCGAGCGACGCGGCCTCGTCGTCGGCCTTTTGACGGCGAGCTCGGCGACCGGGCAATTGTTGTTCCTGCCCCTAATTGCGAGCTTCACCGAACGTTTCGGCTGGCGCGTCGCGCTCGTCCTGGTGTGCGGCTTGCTGGCGCTGGCGGCGATCGTTGCGCTTGTGCTGATGCGCGACCAGCCGAGCGATCTCGATCTGCCGCCCTACGGTGAAACCACTGTGGCGCCGCCTACTGCCTACGGCGCAGGTCTGTTGTCGTTGCTTGTATCGCCACTGGTGGTGCTCAGGCAGGCGGCCCGCGTCCCGCTTTTCTGGGTACTGTTTGCGACCTTCTTCATCTGCGGCCTGAGCACCAACGGCCTCATCCAGACCCATTTTGTTGCGCTGTGCGCAGATTATGGACTAACGGCCGTGACCGCGGCCAGCGTGCTGGCAATGATCGGAGTATTCGATTTCATCGGCACGATCGGCTCCGGTTGGCTGTCCGACCGCTTCGACAACCGCTTCCTCTTGTTCTGGTATTACGGCTTGCGCGGGCTGTCGTTGCTTTATCTGCCATTTACGAGCTTCACATTTTACGGTCTGTCGCTGTTCGCGGCATTTTACGGTCTTGATTGGGTTGCCACCGTGCCGCCGACCGTGAAGCTCACTGCCGAACGGTTCGGCCGCGAGCGCGCCGGCATTGTGTTCGGCTGGATTTTTGCCGGCCACATGGTCGGAGCGGCTTTCGCCGCCTTCGGCGCCGGCTTTTCGCGCACGGAATTCGCCAGCTACCTGCCGGCGTTCTTCATTGCCGGCGCAATGTGTCTCGTCGCCGCGGGCTTAGTGTTGACCATCGCCAAGCCGTCGTCGACCGGATTTGGGGCCACAAGTCCGGCGCCGGCGCGCGGCTAAAGCGTTTTACGCTTTTCCTCGATCTTGTCCCAGATCAGCGCGGCAATGTCGGGCCCGCCGAGGTTCTTGACCGCGCGGATGCCGGTAGGCGAGGTGACGTTGATCTCGGTGAGAAAGCCGTCGATCACGTCGATGCCGACGAAGAGAAGTCCGCGCTCGCGCAGCGAAGGCCCGAGTCGGGCGCAGATTTCGCGCTCGCGCGCGCTTAGGTCGGTGGCTTTGGGCACGCCGCCCCGTACCATGTTGGAGCGTAAATCGTCAGGCGCCGGTACGCGGTTCACCGCGCCGGCGAATTCGCCGTCGACGAGGATGATACGCTTGTCGCCGTCCTTTACCGCCGGCAGGAATTTTTGCGCTACCCACGGCTCATGAAACATGGTGGCAAAGAGGTCATACAGGGAGCCGAAATTAATGTCCTCGCGCGCGACGCGGAAAACCGCCTCGCCGCCTTTGCCGTAGAGCGGCTTCATGACAATGTCGCCGTGCTCGGCGCGAAAAGCCTTGATCGCATTAAGATCGCGCGTGATCACCGTCGGCGGCATCAGGTCGGGAAATTCGGTGACGAAGACCTTCTCCGGCGCGTTGCGGACCTGCGCGGGATCGTTGACCACGAGCGTGCGCGGGTGGATGCGATCAAGCATGTGGGTCGTCGAAATGTAGGCGAGATCGAATGGCGGGTCCTGGCGCAGTAGAATGACATCGAAGGTGGCGAGGTCGGTAAGCAGGGACTCGCCGAGCGTGAAATGATCGCCCGCCGCATCGCGCACCGCCAGCGGACGGACATCCGCCGAGACTCTTCCGTCGCGAAGCGCGAGCCGGTCGGGCGTGTAGTAAGAGAGCGCGTGGGCGCGGCGTTGCGCCTCGAGAAGCAGCGCAAACGTGGAATCCCCGCGGATATTGATCCGCTCGATAGGGTCCATTTGCACTGCCACGTTCAAGCGCATGGGAGTTTCGCCGCCGCAGACATGGTCACGCTCTTACGCAATTTTGGCCTCGGCCGCTATGCCACGCGCCGCAGCCGCTCCCCTAGCGTGTGGCATCGAAGGCATTGGCAACGTGGCGGGGAATTCTTCCCGGCGTCACCAAAATGACGTCGAAGCGGATAAAGCGTTGCGTGTCGCCGGGATGATGCGCCAGCCAGAGCTCGGCCGCGCTTAAAATGCGTCGTTTGCCCCGTTCGGTCACCGCGGCGGCGGCCTCGTCAGCGCGGTCGCGCGCTTTCACTTCCACGAAGACGAGCGCGTTACGCCGGCGGGCGACAATATCGATTTCGCCGAACGGGGTTTTGAACCGGCGCGCCGCGATACGGTAGCCTTTGGCTAATAGCAGCATGGCGGCGCGGCTTTCGGCCGAAAGGCCAAGCCGGAAGGCGGCCACGCGGTGGCGCTCCGGTTCCGCACGCGGCATCTGCGGCTTTGCAGGACGGATCATGACGCCGCCGGCTCTTCGTTCACGAGTGCAAGCGCGCGGCGATAAACTGCTCGGCGCGACAGCCCGGTCGTCCGCGCGACTTCGCCAACGGCATCTTTGAGCGAAGCTCGCGTCAGCGCCTCGCGCAAAAGCTCGTCCGCAACGCCGATATCGGGCAGCGGAGCGACGGCAGGGGGGGCGATGACCAGCACGATTTCGCCGCGGATATCGCCCGCGGCGAAGCTTTGCGCCAGGCTTGCCAAATCACCGCGGCGCACCTCCTCGTGGAGCTTCGTGAGTTCGCGGCACACGGCTGCTTCCCGGTGACCGAGGCGGGCCGCGAGGTCGGCAACGGAAGCCGCAATCCGGGAGGCGGTCTCGAATAGGATGAGAGTTGCCGGGATGCCGGCAAGTTCCTCGATCCGGGCGCGCCTTGCGGCTTGTTTTGCCGGCAAGAAGCCGGCGAATAGGAACTGATTGGTCGGCAAGCCGGCGACGACGAGCGCGGCAAGCGGCGCCGAGGCGCCGGGAAGTACCGTCACCTTATGGCCCGCCTCTTGGGCGGCGCGCACGAGTTTAAAACCTGGATCTGACAGAAGCGGCGTGCCGGCATCGGAGACGAGCGCCAGAGCGGCGCCGTCGGCTAACCGCCGCAGCAATCTCGGCCGCGCAGCTGCCGCATTGTGGTCGTGATAAGGTGTGAGCGGGGTGGCAACAGCGTAGCGATCGACGAGCTTACGGGTGACGCGGGTGTCTTCACAGGCGATCAGATCGGCTGCGGCAAGTGTGGCCAGCGCGCGCAGCGTGATGTCGGCCAGATTGCCGATGGGAGTTGATACGACATGAAGACCGGGAGCGATCTTGCCGGCTTCAAAATTATGACCGTCCAGCACGTAACGCCCCTGCGGCGCCTCGGGCCGGCCGTCGCGGTGCGCAGGCGGGCGATCCATACCAGTTACCCTAGCGCCCGCCCGTTCAGCCGTCATGTTGCGAAGAGCGGCCTTCTGGCTTGGTTAACCATTCGCCCCCAGAATGACAGATTGGGGCTGCCCTAATGTCCCGGCACCCATGCCGGCCGTGAGGAGAACCGCTTTGTCCGGGAAATTACGGGAGAGGGGGTCGGCCGCAACGCGGCGTGCTGCGTTTGGGGCGCTCGCGGCCGCGGCGGCGGCGGCGCTCGCGGCCTGTTCGTCGAGCTCAAGTTATTTTTCCGGGTTCTCCGCAGCGCCGCCACAGGGCGCGCAACCCGCCCAACCCGCGGCAACGCTTGGTACCGGTCAGGTCAAGGCGGCGCTGATCCTGCCCTTGTCGGCTGCCGGCAATGCCGGAATCGCGGGCCAGGCCATGCGCAATGCGGCTGACATGGCACTCGCGGAGTTCAATGCTCCAAATGTCCAACTTTTGGTGAAAGATGACGCCGGAAGCGCCGACGGCGCCCGGCAAGCAGCCCAGCAGGCCCTCAACGAGGGCGCTGAAATCATTCTCGGGCCGCTATTCGCACAATCGGTGACTGTTGTCGGACAGATTGCCCGCGCCCGCAACGTGCCGGTCATCGCTTTTTCGACCGACGCCAACGTTGCTTCCCCCGGGGTCTATCTGTTGAGTTTTCTCCCGGAAACCGATGTTCAGCGCATCGTGCAATATTCGTCCTCCGTCGGAAAGCGCTCCTACGTAGCGCTTATTCCCGACAACCCGTACGGAACCGTGGTGGAGGCGGCGTTTCGCCAGGACGTTGGACGCCGGGGCGGTCGAATAGTAGCGCTCGAACGTTATCCGCACGACAAGGCGGCGATGGCGGGGCCCATCAAGAACGTCGCCGGCGCGGCGGCGCACGCCGAGGCCCTTTTCATTCCCGACGGCAGCGATGCGGTGCCCGATGTCGTGCAGCAATTGGCCGGCAATGGGGTGAACATGAAGAGGCTGCAGCTCTTGGGCACCGGATTATGGGGAGACGATTCGCGGATCAACGCGACGCCGGCACTTGATGGCGGGTGGTATGCGGCGCCGGATGCCGCGGGCTATCGCAATTTTGCCAACCGCTATGCCGCGCGCTTCAAGCAACAGCCGGTTCGCACGGCGACCCTCGCTTATGACGCGGTCGCCCTCATTGCCGCGCTGGTGAAGACCCAGGGAGGGCAACGCTTCTCGCCCGAAATCCTGACCAATCCCTCGGGCTTTTCGGGGATCGACGGTTTGTTCCGCTTCCGCGCCGACGGGACCAACGAGCGGGGACTGGCGGTTTTGCGCGTGACGCCATCGGGACCACAGACTGTTGCGCCGGCGCCGCGCAGCTTCGGGGTCTCCGGATAAGGTTTTCTAGGCGGCGAGGTCCGCGACCACGGCGTCGAGTATGGGAAAACCGGGCAGGGTGATGCGCAGGCGGTCGGGAAACACCGTCTCCACGAGACCCGCCTCACGCAGCGCGGCAATTCGTTCCGGATCGAGCGCGCGGCCTGCAAGCCCAACGTAGCGCCCGACATCAATACCTTCGGTTAGTCGCAGTCCCATCATCAAGAACTCGTCGGAGGCTTCCTCGCGGGTGAGGAGTTCATCAGTTACGAGCCCATGGCCGTTGCGCTCGACCCGTTCGAGCCACGTTTCGGGACGTTTTTCAGTTGCGGTCGCATGGCGCTCGCCGTCGATATCGAGCCGGCCGTGCGCGCCAGGCCCAACGCCCGCATATTCATGTGCCCGCCAATAGATGAGATTGTGCCGGCATTGGCCGCCCGGCCGCGCGTGGTTGGAAATTTCGTAAGCGGGCATGCCGTGCGCAGTGCAGACTTCTTGGGTGGTGTCGTAGAGTGCGCGCGCCGTATCGTCATCGGGAATTTTCAGCTTGCCGGCGGTGGACAAGGCCGCAAATGGCGTGTCCGGCTCGATGGTCAGCTGATAGAGCGAAAGATGGTCGCCTGCCTCGGTCAGCGCTAGCCTGAGTTCTTTCGTCCAATCTTGCGGTGTCTGCTGCGGGCGCGCGTAGATAAGATCGAACGAGTAGCGCGCGAAGACTCGCCGTGCGACGGCGACGGCAGCAAGCGCCTCCTTGGCCGTGTGCAGCCGTCCGAGTTCGGCCAAGACACGATCGTCGAGCGCCTGCACGCCGAGCGATACGCGGTTCACGCCCGCCGAGCGGTAGCCGCGGAAACGTTCGGCCTCGACGCTGGTCGGGTTGGCTTCGAGCGTGATTTCGGCGTCAGCCGCAATTCGCCAGTGCCGCGCGATCGATTCCAGAACGGCGGCAATTGTCGCCGGCTGCATCAATGAGGGCGTGCCGCCGCCGAAAAAGATGGTCGAAACAGTGCGGGCGGGTACGCGCGCCGCAGTGGCCGCGATTTCTGCCGCGAAGGCGCGGGCAAACCGTGGTTCATCGACGGGCGCGCGGCGAACGTGGCTGTTGAAATCGCAATAGGGGCACTTCGACAGGCAGAATGGCCAGTGAATATAAACGCCGAAAGCCGCCGCTTGATCGCTCAAGACACGCCTCTGCGAGTTTCAAGACACGCCTCTGCGAGTTTTAAGAACGCGCGGGCCCGGTGCGAAAGTCCACCGGGAGCGCGGTCAGCAAAAGTGGTTTCCGTTTTTGCGTCCGACCGCGATCCAACTTTTTCGTTAGGCGTGCAATTCGGGCCGCCGGCCGGTCGCCGCTCAGGCTGATTGCGCGCCGGGGGCGGCAGACCGTGCTTCTCTTCGCTTGTCATCTCGCCGAAGGTGCGCGAGTAGCCGTCGGGAAGAAACATCGGATCGTAACCGAATCCTTTGTCGCCGCGCGGCGGCCAAACCAGCGTGCCGTCGACCCGGCCCTCGAACTCCTCGACGTGACCATCGGGCCAGGCGAGACAAAGCGCCGACACGAAATGCGCCTTGCGGCGGTCGGGCGTCGTGGCACCCCGAACCCGCAGTTTGCCTTCGATCATGTCCATGGCGCGGCGAAAATTGCGATCGGGTCCGGCCCAACGGGCCGAATGAATTCCGGGCGAGCCATTGAGTGCTTCGACAACGAGGCCGGAATCGTCAGCAAAGGCCGGCAAGTCCGATGCTCGTGCAGCGGCAAGCGCCTTGATGCGCGCGTTGTCGCGGAAAGTCGTCCCGGTTTCCTCGGGTTCGTGAAGTCCCATTTCGCCTGCAGATATGGCCTCAATCCGGAACGGCGCCAAGAGGTCGCGCATTTCGGCAACCTTGCCGCGGTTATGCGTAGCGATCACAAGCCGACCTGAGATCGGACGATGGAGGACAGACGACCCAGGACGGATTGATGCTGCTTGTTCGTCCGTAATGGGTCGTCCGTTGCCTGTCATCCGTTTCCTCACATCACCGCCATTTTCTGCAGATCGATGAGCTTGGCCACACCCTTGCGCGCGAGGGCAAGTAGTGTGGTGAGTTGCTCTTCGGAGAACGGCGTTTTTTCCGCGGTGGCTTGCACTTCGACGATGTTGCCCGCGCCGGTGAGCACGAAATTGGCGTCGGTTTCGGCCTGCGAATCTTCGGCGTAATCGAGATCGAGCACCGCCACGCCGGCGCACACGCCGCAAGAGATCGCTGCGATATGGTCGCGCAACACCTCCTGTTCGATCATCTGCCGGGTCTTCATCCAGGCGAGGCAATCATAAAGCGCGATCCAGGCGCCGGTGATGGAGGCGGTGCGCGTGCCGCCATCGGCCTGGATGACGTCGCAGTCGATGGTGATCTGGCGCTCGCCGAGCGCTTTGAGATCGATCACCGAGCGCAGGCTACGCCCGATCAGGCGTTGGATTTCGACCGTGCGCCCGTTCTGCCTCCCGGCGGACGCCTCGCGCCGCGTGCGTTCCAGCGTGGCACGCGGCAGCATGCCGTATTCGGCGGTGATCCAGCCGCGCGCCTGCCCTTTGAGCCAGGGGGGCAGGCGGTCTTCAAGTGTTGCGGTGACGAGCACGTGCGTATCGCCGAAGCGCACGAAACAGGAGCCTTCGGCGAATTTGACCACGCCGCGTTCAAGCGAAACTGGCCGCAATTCATCGGGCTGTCGGCGACTCGGCCGCATCTGGCTGCTCCCTGCATTAGCCGCGAGGCTAAAGGCCGTTCATCTTTTAGTAGGGAAGGCTTACGCCTCACAAGTGCAATGACACGCCGCGTGGCGGCATTGCTAGGCCGTGCGTCTTGCCGTTACGGTCGGACATGCAATCGGTTGCGGCCAAAGACGTGGAGAAGCGAGCCGTTACGCCGTCGGCGCGGGCGCAACGCATTTGCTTTTTCGGTGCCGTAGCGGCTGTCTTTGTCGCGTTGCTCGTAGGCTTCGATTTCCTGTGCTTTCCCATTCGCGCCGACGAATTGCACTTCTGGCCGACCTCTGTCGCGCTTTTCCAAAACGGTTTGCCGAGTCTTGCGCAATTACAAAGCTACGGCGAGTTGAGCACGCCGCTTCCCTTTCTGATTTTCGGCGGTCTTGAACATATCTTTCACGGTGGGATTGTCGTCGGGCGCGCCGTCAACATGGCAAGCTCGCTCGCGATCCTTCTCATCATCGGCGCGCTCGGCAATTTTTCTTTGCGCGCGCTTCTTTGCTCCGCCGGACTCCTCCTGTTCCCCTATTTCGTGCTGGTCGGAACGCATCTCTACACTGATCCGCTTGCGGTGTTGTTTAGCGTCGCCGGCGTCGCGCTGTATCTAAGCGGGCAGGTATGGACCTCCGCTGTTTGCTTCGTCATCGGTATTGCCTGCCGGCAATACATCGTCGCTTTCCCGCTCGCTCTTTTCGCCCGCGGACTTGTAGTGCAGGCAAGGCTTCGGCGCTTCGCATCCAGCGGCAAGCTCATCGCTCCGGCGATCGCGACCGTTTCGCTCGCCGGCTGGTATTTGTTCTTCGGCGATTTCGCGCCCGAGTCCGCGTTGCACGCCCAGAGCCTTGCAGCCGGTCGCTTGTATCCAGAGCATGGCCTCTATTTCCTGACCTGCATCGGACTTTATTTTGTCGTCCTGGAGTGCATCCTATTTCGTTCTGTCGCTCCCTTGCTGGCGCCAGGTCCTGGCGCCATAGCGATAGCCGCAGCGGTCACGATCCTTTTTTTGGTTTTTCCGCCCATCCAAAATATCAATCCCCCTGCGCCGACGATGGGCTATTTGGACATTGCTGCGCGGTTCGCGCTGCCGACGCCGGTGCGGGTCGCCTTGTTTTGGGCGTTGGCCGTTCTCGCCTGCCTGAGATTGCGACCACTCTCTGCGGGCGGTTTGATGCTTTATGCTAACGCTGCGTTACTCGCTTGCGCGCACGTGGCCTGGGACAAATATGCTCTTCCCATGCTTGCAACACTGTGGTTGTTGAAATCCGCCGATCGGCTCGACGAGGTCGAATCGGCGCTCGTGGTCCAATTCTAACATTCGTATCCCATTTCGGCATGCTCTCATGCGAATGTTAGAATCAAAGGACCACTAGCGCCGCTGCCCGCGTGAAGAGGTTCTCTTGGCCGCTCATGATAATCCGTTAGCCACGAGCCAGCTCAGCGTTGCGCAGCTCAACGAACGCTCGCGCGAAATCTTTCGCCAAATCGTGGAAAGCTATCTCGCCACCGGCGAGCCCGTCGGCTCGCGCAATCTATCGCGCATCCTGCCCATGACTTTATCGCCGGCATCGGTGCGCAACGTCATGTCGGACCTCGAACAGCTCGGACTCGTCTATGCGCCGCATATTTCGGCCGGGCGGCTGCCGACCGAAGTGGGGCTTCGCTTCTTCGTCGATGCCCTGATGCAGGTCGGCGATCTCTCCGAGGATGACCGCAGGACGATCGAGGCGCAGGTGGCCGGGCAATCGAAATCGTTCGAAGAGGTTCTTACTGAGGCATCGGGGCTCCTTTCCGGATTAAGCCGAGCAGCCGGAGTGGTGCTCACCGCGAAGTCTAACCAGCGCCTTAAGCATATCGAATTCGTGCGCCTTGAACTGTCCCGTGCGCTCGTTGTCCTGGTTGCCGAGGATGGCCAGATTGAAAATCGCGTGCTCAACATTCCGGCGGGCTTGCCGACCTCGGCGCTGATCGAGGCCGGCAATTTTCTCAACGCGCGCATGCGCGGACGCACCCTGGCCGAGGTCAAAGCTGAGATCGAGCAACGGCTCAAGGAAGGTCAAGCCGAACTCGACGAATTGACGCAAAAAATCGTCGCCGCGGGACTCGCCAGTTGGTCGGGCGGCGAACGCGACGAGCGCAAGCTGATAGTGCGCGGGCAGGCGCATCTGCTCGAAGACTTAAAGGCGCTCGCCGATCTGGAGCGGGTCCGTCTATTGTTCGACGACCTCGAAACACGCCGTGAGGTCATCGACCTTCTTGGTCGGGCTGAGCAGGCCGAGGGCGTACGCATTTTCATCGGTTCGGAGAATAAATTGTTTTCGCTCTCCGGCTCCTCGACGATCGTAGCGCCGTACTACGATGCATCCGGCCATATCGTCGGCGTGCTCGGCGTAATCGGGCCGACCCGCCTCAACTATGCCCGCATCGTTCCCATGGTGGATTACACCGCCAAGGTGGTGAGCAAGTTGCTCGCAGGGTGACGCTCCCCCGCAAACCGGCGCTCGCCGCCCGTGAGTTTTTCCGTCTCAGTTAAAGCCCTGAGGGTCGGTATCGGGGTCAAGGTTCCGGGTCTACGGCAAAGGAGTGCCCGAATGAGCAAATCCCTCTCAATCCAGGTGAACGTTATATGCCTGTTGCTGTTTCTCATTAGTTGGAGCGCGATCGTCGAACATTCAGAATGGTTCCGATAACCGCCCCTTGCCGATGAGGGCGGGCGTCGCGCTCCCGGCGAGGCCGGCCCGTGCGCTTGATTTTTAACCGTCGAGCCCTGATATGCCGAGCAGCAATCGGATGGATAGCAGCAAGATGACGGAACAGACCGCGCGTGCCGAGGACGCGGCGACTCCGCAACAGGACGTCTCGCCAGCTTCGGATGCAGTCACGCCGCCCGACGCGGCGGCGCTCGCAGCCGAGCTTAAGGATAGGCTCCTGCGCACGCTCGCCGAGATGGAAAATCTGCGCAAGCGCACTGCGCGCGAGGTCGCCGATGCGCGCGTGTATGGCGTTGCCTCGTTCGCGCGCGACCTTCTCGGCGTGGCCGATAATATGCGCCGTGCGCTCGAAACTGTGACGTCGGCCATGCGTGAGAGCGCCGAGCCCGGCGTAAAAGCCTTCATCGAAGGTGTGGAACTGACCGAGCGGGAGCTGGAAAAGGCGCTTGAGCAGAACGGTGTGCGGCGGTTCGACCCGCGTGGCGAAAAGTTCGACCCCAACTTTCATCAAGCGATGTTTGAGGTGCCCAACGCCTCGGTGCCTGCCGGGAGCATCGTCGAGGTCATACAGCCTGGCTACAAGATCGGCGAGCGCGTATTGCGGCCAGCTTTGGTCGGGGTGTCGAAAGGCGGGCAGAAGCAGGCGCCCAATGCGCCGTCGGCGAACGACAATTCCTCTTGAGTGGCGCGCCGCTCGTTCATTTCAGCTCGACGCTGTCGCGAACCGTCCGCAGGCGGGCAAGAATTGCGGTCCAGGATTCGGCGGGCGCAACTCCGATCATTTGCAGAAAGCCGCCGCCGCCAAAGCGCAGCCACTGCACAACTTTAACGTTGGCCCCGCTGCGCGCGTCCTGTGCGTCAGCCATAGTCTGATAACCAGATTGCCCGCCGACACGCAGCGGCTCGGACATAGTGAGGTGAACGTTTCTGATACCGCCGATCTCGTCGAAAGACAGTCTGGCGAAATTTTCGCGGTCAGCCGGATCAGCCGGACCGCCGGGCACTGCGGCGATCAAGAAATGCGCACGGGCGTTGTTGGCCGTATCCTCTTTCCCGCCCTCATTTGCATCGGTCGGCGCGTCGCTCAGCATGAGCGCGCGGCCGCGCAACACGCCCTCGATCTTAAATCCTGCGAGATCGCCGACCGCAAACGGCAGAAGGCCCAGTTCTTCGCTCTCCGGCACTTTCGCGCGGATTGCCAATGTCGCTAGCGCCGCACGCACGACTTTCTCGGGATACGTCGTGTCCTGCTCGGGGACCTGGACGGTGACCAGTATCGTGAGGTTATCCGCCGAAGCCAGCATGAGGTACTTACGGTAACGAGCCCCCTCCGCCGTTTGCCAGCCGCTCAGCAAGATACCTTTGCCGGCGCTCAATGTGATCGGCTCGCGCTTCTCCAGGTGCACGCCCTGTTTTTTCGCCGTTTCCGCGTCCAGCGTTTTTTCGATCTGCGAATAAGCCGCTGGCGGCAGCACGGTGATGAGAATCGCGGCCTCCTCGTTCGGGTCGCTGAAGCCATCGAATCTGTCGCTTGCGACCATACCGGTCGGCGGGACGAGCCCGACGCGAGAGCCAACCGGGTAAACCGGATCGGCCGCGCGTGCTGCCGGAGCGGGGAAGAGCAGCACCAAAGTGGTGACGGCGACGATAGCGGCTGCAGCCGGTTTATGTTTTCGGTCAGACATGGCACGGAGCCTTTGCTTCCGGCTGGGTGGGGGTTCGGTTGGCACGCTGTCGCGTTACCCGGCGCAGCGTCAGATTGATCCGTCCGCCATCCGCGAGCAAGCTCGACGTGCCGGGATAGATCCGATCGACGCCGTGAAAAGCAAGACGAGCATCGCCGCCAAGCACAAGGACGTCGCCCGAGCTTAAACGAATGGATGTGGTGGGGTCGCGGCGGTGGTAACCGCCGACCCGAAACAGGCAATCGTCGCCAAGCGAAATCGAGACGACGGGCGCAGCAAAATCCGCCTCGTCCCGGTCCTGATGCAGTCCCATTTTCGCCGTCCGGTGGTAGAAATTGATCAGGCAGGCCTCTGGCGGGTCGGCACATGGGGCGACGTCGCGCCAGAGCGCAATCAGCCGCTCCGGGATCGGAGGCCAAGGGCGTCCGGTCGCGGGGTGCGTCGCCTGATAACGGTAGCCTCGCTCGTCTGAAATCCAACCGAGCGGTCCGCAATTCGACATGCGTACACTAAAAAGCCGGCCAGACTTCGGCATGCGCGGCCTGAACAACGGCGCCGCCGCCAACACGGCGTGGATCGCGGCGTGCAATTCGCTCTGTGCGGCTTGATCGAAGTAGCCGGGATAGACGCGAAGCCCGACCGGCTCAGTGTTCGGATTCATGCGTGCGCTCTCTCGCGGTTTGCCAGCATCGGCAGCGGGTTAAAGATGATCTCACAACGGCGCCTGCCTTGCGGCCCGGTGGTGCTTCCCTATATGAGGCGAGGGAAATCGCCGGCAAAGTAGCGCCGGGTGATTGTGAGACTAAAGGGGGTCGGACAAGGGCGCCGTTTGGGCCAGCCCGACCTGCCGAGCAAGAGAGGATTAACAACCATGGCCAAGGTCATCGGTATCGATCTCGGTACCACCAATTCGTGCGTCGCCGTCATGGAAGGCAAGACGCCGAAGGTCATCGAGAACGCGGAGGGAATGCGCACGACCCCGTCGATCGTCGCTTTTACGGACGAAGGCGAGCGGCTCGTCGGCCAGCCGGCCAAGCGCCAGGCGGTTACCAATCCCGAGCGGACAATATTCGCGGTGAAGCGTCTGATCGGCCGTCGCTACGACGATCCGATGGTGGAGAAGGACAAGAAGCTCGTTCCCTATAAGATCATGCGCGCCTCGAATGGCGATGCCTGGGTCGAGATCGAGGGCAAGACCTATTCACCGTCGCAGATTTCCGCTTTCATCCTGCAAAAGATGAAAGAAACGGCTGAAGCCTATCTCGGCAGCAAGGTCGAGCAGGCGGTCATCACCGTCCCCGCCTATTTCAACGACGCCCAGCGTCAGGCAACCAAGGATGCCGGCAAGATCGCCGG
>Ga0335078_10000515_pt1 | contig 59572 bp, 39 predicted proteins | sample Lox_Sample_32_FD_206711 | JGI IMG/M metagenome (GOLD analysis project Ga0335078, IMG submission 206711) | Soil microbial communities from Loxahatchee National Wildlife Refuge, Florida, United States - Lox_Sample_3.2 | ecosystem: Environmental > Terrestrial > Soil > Wetlands | place: USA... | reverse complement strand
GCGGCAGCTCTTCCCCCGAATGCGTCCGCCGGTAAGCCTTAACCCAGTATCCGAGCGTCGACTCGTTTATCCCGATCTTCCGCGCCACCTCAGCGACCGGCCGTGAACCATCAATGACCAGCCGGCATGCTTCTTCGCGGAACTCGGGCGTATATTTCTTGCTTTTCCCCGTCACCCGTTCCCCGTCCTTTCCGGTAAGACCCTAATGGATCCTGATCCGGAAAGCTCGGGGCACCCCAGTTCCACACCAGGCCAGCAGCTCATCCAGCTCCGGGCGCACCCGGAACGGCACCACCTGCTCCTCGGCGCGCAAATAGCGGGCAACGCTAAGACTAGGCCGCTCGCCCGGGCTCACTCCTCCTCCTCCTCCTCCTCCTCGCGCTCGGCAAGCGGCCCGGGGGGTGCAAACATGTCCAGCAGCTCCTGCTTGCGCGCCGCGTCAGCCGCCTGCCGTGACTGCCTCTCCAGTGCGACTGTCACTACGGCTGAGCCGACCAGGCTCACCAAGGCGGCCAGAATCCCCGCCGCGACCCCCACCGATTTACCCGCAAGAGCACCGAGCGCCGCAGTCAGCAGCACCCCGGCAGCCGCGACGGTCACAGTCCGCGAATCAACCCTCATCGTCAACTGTTCAGTCTGCTCCAGCCCGCGGCTGAACGCACAAGAATCCCATCGGCCTCTAGTCCCGGAGCCCGCGTGATCACGGTAGGGGGTAGGAGGCTGAAAGCTAAGTGGTGCCGGAAGTAGCATCCTCCCCGGGGGGCGATAGCCGACGGGAGGCACGCAGCCCGCCGTGACGGAAGACAGGCTGCCCGGCCGGCCGAGGCGGCCCGCGCGGAGAAGCTGGCCGAGCTGCGCAGCCCCGCCCCCGGCACCAGCACCGTGATCACGAACAAGATGCTCGCCCGGCTGGACGCCCCCGCGGACGCCGCCCGCGCCAGGCTTCAGGCCGCCCGGGCGGACATCAAAGCCACCCCGGCGAAAATCCCGCTCAGCCAGCACAACCCCGGGCAGGTCCGGCTGGACACCGAGACCAAGCTGATCACCCACGCCGTCCGGATGGCCGCCTGCAACGCCGAGACCATCCTGGCCCGCGCCCTGCACGGGTCCTACGCCCGCGCCGCCGACGAAGCCTTCGCCCTCATCCGCGAAGCCCTCACCGCCAGCGGCGACATCATCCCGGGCGACGCCGTCCTGCAGGTGCGGCTCGACCCGCTCACTGCGCCCCGCCGCACCCGCGCCCTCGCCGCGCTCTGCGCCGAGCTCAACACCACCAGAACCCGTTACCCCGGCACCCCGCTCACCCTGAGCTACGAGGTCAAAGACCACCCAGGCACTGCATAAACGATCTCCCTATGTCAGGAGCCCTGGGGATAGAGTGATCGAATGCCTCATTACGGTTGATCCACCGCCGGATGAATTCGTCTGTCTCATTGATCCTGGAACTAATCTCTGACGTCGGATGCGGGAAAAGAAGTGTGAACCGGTCGAACCAGGCTGAGTATCGGCCTAGCAGAGCCATTTGGGCCGCAGAAGTCGCCTCATCACTGGAGCCCCATCCCCAATCGGAAGCGGTCACGAACCATACATCACCGCCCGGTCTGTTGGGGTTAACGTAGCGAATGGTTGACATGTCAAGCAGCTCATCGAGATGTGTCTTTATGGTTGCCAGGTCTGTCTGGAGGCGAGACAGATAGGGCTCAGGCGGCGCAGTACGGCTCATCCCTCGATCATCTTTCTCTCTGACCTGCCAACTCGCACGCTTGGCCGGTCAGAACCACGAAGAGCGGTAGTCACTCAGTTAGTCACTCACCGGCCACCTAGCGGCCGTAAGAGCGTTCGAAATACTATCCCTTACTTGGTCGGGGTGGCCGGATTTGAACCGGCGGTCTCTTCGTCCCGAACGGAGCGCGCAACCTACAAACGCTTTGCTGTACCACGTCCCCGCACGTCAGAGGCATTGACATAGGTCCGATTACCGCCTCTGACCGCACCTGCCACCTACCGCCGCTTTGATCAGTCGGCATGCATTGGCGTCACCGGCCACCGCCAGTTCATCGCAGAATCTCGCCAGCGTCGCGCTCGATTAGGGCCACGATTTCGTCGATTTCGTCCGGCGTGGCATAAGGCACCTGGGCGTAAACCAGAGAAGGCGCGCCCTCGAGCTTCGCCAACAAGTGGCCCTTCCCCAACAGACGCTCAGCTCCTTTGTCACCCAGAGCGATCTCAGATGTACCCTCGGAGTCAACGCGCAGTATTAGGCGGTTGCCTAGATTCGCGCGCAGCTGCATCGGCATCACGTTCACTTCGGGCCGCTGCGCGGCAAACACCAGGTAGATCCCGGCTGCACGCGCCTTGACCCCCAACCGCTGAACCGCGGCGGCCACTTCCTGCTTGTATTCCTCTGTGAGCATCCATTCCGCGAACTCGTCGTGGATGAGCCATAGCGCTGGCAGACGATCGGCTGGCGCAGCACGCTCGTTGTAGAGGCGCAGGTTGGCCGCGCGCGCACGACGCATGCGGAGGTACCGTACATCCATTTCCTCAACCAGCATCCCAATCCGGGTGAGCGCATCTTCCTGCCGGTCGATGATCCCGCCTTCGAGGTGTGGAAGATTCTCGAATGCAAAGTAGTCGACGCCCTGCTTCGGATCGACGAGGATGATGCGCGCTTGATCGGGGCGGTTCGTCGCGGCGATGCTGAGGATGATGTTCTGCATCAACACCGACTTGCCGCTACCTGTCGAACCTGCAATCAGCGTGTGAGGTGCGTGCAGCTGGCCGGGTGAGAGCGCGAGAAGCTCGCCGTCGTCCTCGCGGACACCAATCAGGACGCTCTGGTTGGCGTCTTGTACATGGAGCGCCCAGCGTTGCCACAATGACCGCAACGACACGAGTTCTCGGCGCGGCCGGGCGATGGACAGGGATACGACGCCCGGCTCTGGCTGGACGCCGATCAAGTTGAGGCCGTAGGTCGTCAGGAATTCCAACCGCCGACGCAGAACCTGATCGACCGTCAGATTGGCGCTGCCGCGGAACTTCAGCAGCGCAGCGTTTGGCGTCAGGACGCTCCGCAGGAGCTTCGATTGGAGTTGGAACTGGCGAAGCGCTTCCTTGGCGGTACCCTCAACCTCCCGCAACCAGTTACGATCCTCCTCTTTCTCGTCGGCGCGGGCTGGGGCTGCCGCCACCCAGTTCGCGACGCCCGGGTACGGCCAGCGTCGATCGTCGGCGTAGGCGGCGGGTGTTTCGGATGGAGGCTCAGCGGGAGGCACTGCACCTGTGTGCACTTCGGAGTGTGTCGAAGTGTCTCCTGGCCGCGAGCTAGATAGCGGGGTCTCACTTCCTGTTCGGCGGCCGTCGGACTCAATGACTGAAGGCGCTCCAGGCGATGGGCCGGGGTCTGGCTGGTCATCGATGTCGCCGCGTTCAACGCCGATGCCACCGGGTCCCTCGCCCACGGGTCCAGACGGCCGCGGTGACCCGCCGGTGGATCCGTCTGGCGCTCCACCTTCCCGCCAGTCGTCGCCGTCTAGGCGCCGACGCACATCCGTTGGATCGGCACAGCGATGGTACCTAAGGACCAGTTCTCGCACCTGGTCGCGGCCGAAAAGCTCCTGGAAGGCATCGAAGGCCGCGTCGTTGGCTTCAGGCAGGCGCGTGCGGGCAGAGCAATCAGCCGTGTCCGCCGGGGCGGACACGAAGATGTGGGAATACCCCGTCAGCTCGATAGTGCACCGTCCTTCCCGGAGCGCGCGCCGCCAGTCAGGGAGATCAAGCGCCGCACCTGCGGGAACGATCATCCCGTCCACCAGCAGGTCGGAGAGGCGAGCCAGCCACACGTCGCGATCGAGGCGAGCCGGTGACCCCATCACCCCGCCCGCCATGCGGCGCAAGGTGTCCCGCAGCTGCTTGTGCGACTCTTTACGCTTGGCCGCAAGGTTCGTGGCTTCGATGTACTTCGCCTCGGTCAGGACCGTGAGCAACACCATCGAGCCGTCGGGCGTTGTCCTGGGGCTCAGGGCGAGCAGATCGGCAATCTGCTGCTCCTGCTGGCCCAACCAGTCCGCGTAGTCGTCGAGGAAGTACCAGCCTATATGTTGATCCAGTCCCAGTTCATGGCGGACGAGGTAGCGGCTGAGAACGAGTCCCATCAGCTCGCTTGCGCTCCTGCCCCGCTGGGCCGCGCGCAACACGATGTCGCCCGAAATGCCATTGGCGTCGTTAATGAAGCGGTCCGCCAACTCCTGCAGCTCGGAGTGCGACAGGCCGAGGTGCAGATCGCGTAGTCGGCTCACAACCATGGACCGCAGCAGCCCAGTTGGGGCTCCGGAGGAGATGATCAGGTTACGGCCCTGGGTGGCGATCTGCTTGTAGCGGATGATGCGCACTCCGTGTTCGAGAAGCTGGCGGCGATCGAGCAGCTCGTCATAGTTGGTCACCCATGTCGCCAGGTTGTGCGTCTCCTCGAAGATCCTCGCCGTCGTAGCGTCGCCGAAGTCGAGTTGCCGCGCCGGTAGGAGCTTGGCCTGCGCGTTGGGATCCCAGTCGGGTCGGAAGAAGGATGCGATTGCCGCGAGGTACGCCCAGCCCTCGGTGCGCTGGACCGGGCAGGTGAAGTAGACGACGGACTTCATATCCCCGGCGGCGACAGGCCGCCGCCGCGACCACTGAGCCGGATTGAGCGTCTCGGGGCGGGCCGGGCGCGCGTCCTCGGGATACCACTTGAGCCGCGCGTGGCGCGCGATCACGTCCTGAGAGAAGACAATGTCGTTGGGGCAGCCGTCCCGCGGGTCGGGCGGCGGTGCTTGGTCTGCAGAGATGCCGATGCGCAGCCGGGCCATGAAGTCACGCGTGGCTTCGCTGGCAACGTAGGCATCGCCGTCGGCGTCGGAGGCATCGACGATCTGCTCGTAAAGCCGGGACAGCTGGTTCCTATCTCGGTGGCGTAGCACAACGTGGCAGCGGACGTCTTCCTCGTCCTGATCCAGCGCCGCTAGCTTGCCGACGACGGCCAACGGCAGGCGCGAGGAGTCGCAGTTGTAGAGAACAACAGATAGGTTGGCTTGCTCGTGGGGGTGCAGCGCGAGGTAGCGACGAACGAGTTCGCTTACCCGGTTGGCGCCCGCGGCAGGATTCTCGTTCGTGTCGTCGGCGCCGGCATCGATAGCGAATGGCGACTCGTGAAGGGTGTAATCCCCTGCGGTGTCGGTTAGCGCCAGAAGTTCTGGCTGCTCGCCCTGCCAGCCTAGCGCTACTTCTGGGTAGTGCGGGTGCGCAAGTTCCTCGCGTAGCTCGCGGAAAAATAGCCGTGGATCGCCGAACTCCACCTGCGGAGTTGCCAGGAGGTAACGTATTAGCTCGGCGACGCGCCGAGCCTTGCGCACCATGGCCGCTAGCCGCAGCGGATGCCAAGGGGGGACGATGGCCGTCGGGCGGCCACCCTGGACAGCTACTGTGCCTAGCTCTAGGAGAGGGCGCAACAGCAGCTGGCGTGTCCGGTCGGCCGTGGCTTGGCGACAGACGGCATCGAGCAGTTCGTCGTAAGCCATCACCTGCGGCTCCAGTTCGGGTGAACCTATGCCATCGGTGGCGAACCCCTGGATAGCGAGCGTGTAGCTTTGCGCGAACGCATCAAACAAATTGCCTAGGCGCTGGACCGCCTCCTGGGCAATCAGAGTCCTCTCTCGTGCCTGGCGGAGGTTGTCCCGCCAGAGCCGAGCAAGATCGTTCCAAGAATGGAAGATTCCCACCAGCGAACCTCGGTCTTGGCCATGCACGGCCATAAGCGTCCGCACGTTCCAGAGGTCGACGCCTTGCGCCGCGCCCTTGCTGCTCGTAGGTTCCCGCTCAGCTCGGCACAGCACGAGAGGGTGGTCACCCAGCCGCTTCCAGTCGCCCACCAGCTCGCTGGCTACCCACTTAGGGTTGTACTGCCAGATGAACTGCGTCACGGACTGCTCGATGTCGTTGTGGACTGTCTCGAAATCGAGAGTGACGGTGAACTTGAGCTGCAATGCCGCCCTGGCTTCCGAGCGATTAAGTCGCTGTCTCTGGCCCTGCCACGATTCGACTTGCTCGGGGAAGTCGAAGAGCCGACCCACATGCCAGCTAACGTTTCGGCCGAATAGATTCCTGAGTCCCCCATACCGCCTGGCGAAGTACAAACCCGCGTCGACATTCAGATCCCGAAAGTCGCGGGGGAAGCGCCGCTCGCAACTGATAGTCAGGGACCGGCGTGTGCTCAGCGTCTCCCAGCTGAAGCCCTCCAAGCAGGCGACCAACCCGGCTAGGAAGTCATTGGTCTCTTTGGGAGTGCCAAATATGAAGCGGTCCCAAGCCGATTTGAGATGGCGGTCGTCGCCCAGCTCATCGCGATGCGCGTCGTAGAAGTCCCGGTCGTCGTCGAGCCCCGCTGCGGTCGTCCTGCGCGTGCTCAGCCGCTCGAGATACTCGCGCTCAGAGTCCGTCAGCAAATCTGGATCGCGCTCGCCGTAGAACTCAAGCGTCGTCTTCCCCAGGTTGAACCTCTTGCGCCTGAGGCCATCGAAGAGCGGCTTGATGTCCTCCCAATCGCATTCCGCAAGCGCCGTGGAGGCGTCAGTCCAGCCGCCAGGTGCGGCGATGAAGTCGCGTACGACCTGGTGGCACCTTTCAGGGATGTCGTCCTTGACACGCTCGAACGCTGTGCTCAGCTCATCCCCTGTCAGCACGGTGCCGGATGGCGTCTGTTTGCCCAAGAAGCACGCCCGTTTCCCGTTGACCGTCGCGAATTGGGCTCGCCATTTGGCGGCTTGGCCACGCACACGCGGCGCGATGCGGCTGAACTCGCCCGCGTTCTTTGGCCATCTGAGACCGGGCAATGCCGCATCAAGGGCATCGGGCACGGTAAGCCCCTCACCGTCAATGAGCGTGCGCATCCTCAGCACGTAGCCAGCAAAGCGGTCCAACGACACGATGTGCAGATCCCCCAAACCGCGCAGGGCCTGTGTCCACCATCGCCGCTCGTCCTCGGTCACTGCCAAACCTGCACCGGCGATTTGTACCCACAGGGCGGCCTCGGCCAGCAGATCCGGGGCACCAATTGGCGTGAGCTCCAGTAGGGACTGCTCTTCGTCGTCGCCCGTGTTGGCCAGTAGCAGCGCGGGCTTCGAGCAGGGCGCATTGCGGAGATAGGTGGCACGCTGTTCGGTCAGCACCTCTGCCGGCAATCCAAAGTCGCCGACGAGGCGTGTCGGCAGCTTAATGTCCACCAAGGCCGACAGTTCGGAATCCGCAAGAATCGCGCGCGCGATCGCCGCGGTCTGGGACCCTGTGAGGCAGTCGATGATGAATCGTGCCGTGCCGTCGATTGACGCGACCTCGTCATCCAGGCCTGCGTCGCTCGCATTATCCCCGGTGTCGGGGATCTGGCGGTTCGTTGCGGCAATCTCGCTGCCAGGGCTAGTTAGCCTATCCCATAGGTGTAGCACCGCCACTTGACCTAGGAGGTCTGCGCGCATGAGGGATGGAGCAGCCGCGGCCACTGACGGCGTCTGGCTCTGAGGCGACCCGTCGAATCCGCCGGATGCGCCGGTCAACTCTGTCGCCACGCGTCGGCCCTCCTGTAGGGGTTCTCCACATACGCGCACGCATCGGAGAGTCTGCACAGCAGGCCCAAGCTGTCCAATCGCTGTTCCAGTCGCCGCGCGTTCGCCTGGAACGCCCTGAAGTCGAACTCATCCGGAGGGAGCACGCGTTCGGCCTCGCGGGCGCCGATCACCAGACGGTACTTATCGAAGAGGCTGTCCAGAAACTCGCCGAACTCCATACGATGCTCGACGGTCGCGAACAAGAGCGTCTTGATGAGTTGGTCGGTGGGTGCATAGCGGAATCGGGTCGTGCCGCGACGCGAGACGAGCCCAATTTCCCGCCCGTAGGTACGGTGGACGTGCGCCACGTGCTGTTGGTGACCCTTTAGCGCTGCGCGCCTGAGCTCCACCAGTAGCACCCCTGGGTCGTTGGGCCCCTCGTAGCGATCCCCCCACCAGACCGCCTCCTTCAGCACCTGGCGGCACTGAACAAACGCCCCCGATGACTCCGCGCTTCTCCAAGCGTCTGATCCTCTGATCCGATCAACGAACTGTTCGACTGCGTTGGTGGACACAGCGTCGTTCTGGCCGTAGGTCCGGAGCGAGACCTCTCGCACAAGCGTCTTTTTCGGAGCGACGATCTCGCAGACGAGGTAAGGCAGGCCATCAGCGCCAGCCCACGTCGACGCAACCGAGAGGTGATACCGAACGAGATGGAACGCCCCCAGGGTCACCAAGCGCGGGTAGACTTCAAACGAAGGTAGCCCCATGCGGAACATGGCCAGCCAATCGCGGGCGAGTCCCTCGAAGACTGGGTGCTGTCGATAGGGCAGGTAGCAGCTCTTGCTCTCACGCTCCTGGTCGTCCTCCCCGTCGGGCTGGAGCGAGGCCACCAACCGATCCCACCTGTTGGTTCCACTCACCATCGCACTGACATATGGAGCGAGCGCATCCCGAAAGGAAGAGCGCGCCAGCATCAGATACAGGAGTTCGCCGCTCCGACCAAAGTTGATGTACTCGCGGCTTGGCTGTCCAGCGGCCGTGATATTGAGGTCGATATACAGCGCGTGCGCGCCGAAAGGAAAGACGAACCTTGACGACCAGCGCTTGTTGCTCTGTCGCTCGACGACGGCACCACGCAGAAGGCGCACCGCCTCGACAAAGTCGTGATACGAGTGGAAGCGCGGCACAAGATAGCTGAAATCTCGCTGCGGCACGCCGCGAGCAGTTTCCTGGATGCGTGCCAGCCAAGCTTCCCACGCGCGGCGACTATCGCCGAATTCGTCGGCGATCCTTCCCACGTCGTCGCTGTTAAAGAGGATGTTGCGCAGGAACAAGCGCTGTCGAGGCCGGTACCTAAGGGGATATGGGACCTCGTCGGTCAGGAGCCGACCCCGTCGCTGACAGGCCTCGGCGACGTTGAGGAACTCGAGGAAGATGAGCCAGGGGCTCTGCCCGTCCCAGAGGCGGTGTCCCCAGATCTGTTCGTCGAGCCATAGATCGATCAAGTGGTCACGGTTGGGGTGTGGCCCGGCGGGAGGAACGGTGAAAGGGAGGCCGGGCAAGGCGCCTGGCCACACCCCCGGCGAGAGCGGAAGGTGGACCGTCTTCGAATCGGCCGCAGATGCCGGCCCATCAGGCAGAGCCGGTTTGGCTGTGGCGTTCATCGCGTCGGCCGGGTTCGCCATCGTGCTCAGGCCTCCCGGAGCTCGAGATCACGTACAGTCGCTCGGCCTGCATCCAGCTCGAGCAGGCGAAACGCGAGCGCGTTGCGCCCGGCGGGCTCTTCGCCGGCCCGCGCGCGGCGCTCAGCCAAGGCGGACAGCAGCTGGCTCTTGAAGGCGAGCAAATCTTCGTAGCACTCCTTTGAAAAGCTGCTCGGCAGAGCACCCTCAGCGACGCGGCTGAGGAACTCGTAGCGCGTCAGGTGGAGCGGCATGACGCAGCGAATTTCGGCGCTGAGCGCCACTTCGAGTCCGGGCAAGCGGTCACCCTTGCGCAGGACGATCTCCACACGCTCACCGAGCCGCGGCTCGACCGAAATTCGCTCCTCCAACAGGCGGTTCACGCGACCTTGCGACACTGCCAGGCTGGTGGCCAATAGCAGATCCCGGTCATCCGACACCAGCATCCCCGTGAAAACGCGGTTGAGCCCGCGAACTAGGCGAGACAGTATCGGGCGCTCGATCCGCCGGCCGACCTCGAGGGCGGCCACAACCCGCTCCAGATACTCGCCCGCGTATTGGAATACTGTGAGATCCCACAGGTGCATCTCGTCCGCCTCAATATCCGGAATCTTGAAGAAGAGCCCGCGGCGCTGAGCGACAAGCATTCGCAGGAACGTGGCGTTCCCTTCGTGGTTTTCGTCGGCCCCTTCGACGTAGTCTCGCTGCGCAGCCCCGTAGCTGGCGTTCGCCCCGTAGAAGCTGTCCGCTGCCATGTAGCGCTCGAAGTACGTGCGCAAGGCCTCGTCCGTGTCGCCGAAGATGAGGATGTTATCGACCCGGTTCGACGTTTCGTGGCCGACGCCGAGATGGTCGAGGGCGTCAAATACGGGTATCGACTCACGGCGCGTCTCGCGAAGGTTACCCCCGAAGATGTTGTTGTAGAGGCTCGCCCTAGCGATGGTTCCCGTTCGGAGAATGATCGGCACGTCGGTAGCCGTCATCAGACCGTCCTTGGCATCAGCGTGGCCAAGGACCGCGTTGACCAGCAGCAGCAGAATCTGGCGGATCGGCAGATGTACGCCGTTGTGGTCACAAAGGGCGAACAGATCCTTCAGCCGTTGCCGCACCAACGGTGTCTCAAGCAGGTCGAGGTTGTGGCGGATTGGGCATTCCGGGCCGAAGAACTCGCCTTGCCCCGCATTTAGCGCACGGCAGGCATCCCAGGCAGCGTGCCCTACGAACGCGTCGAGCGCGTGTTCCAAGAGCTCGGAAGACCTGTAACGGCTGAGGTTGAAGAAGCGCAACTTGACGTCTTCGCGCCCCTGAGCGTCCTCCACGAGCAGGGTCTCGAAGAGATCGCGGGTGCGCTCAACCGCGTCATGTTCATCGGCCCGCTCGCGTGCGGTCTGCTCGCCGCCTGGGACTTGCGGGCCGTCTTCTGAGCACCCCAACCGCCGCCACGTCTCCATCAACTGGCCATCATTGCCGGCGATAAGAAAGACGTCAGCCGGGCTGCCCCTTTCGGCTGGAAATAGCGAGGTGCTGAAACGCCTCAGGAGGTCCTTCGTGGCGGGCTCCCAGGTAGCCCCACGCTGTGGCACCCATGCGCTCAGGTCGCGCACAACATGGAGCACCGGCCCGTCTTGGTTGGGGCTATCGTCGCAGGATCCAGGAAGCGCGGTACGCAGATAAGGATCTGGTGACTGCCAGGCGGCCGTGCCCCCTCCTACTGCCTCCCAGACTTGTCGGCACAGGTGTGTCTTGCCGTCGCCAGCCGTCCCGGTGAGGACTACCGAAATGGGCGGCGATACTGTGATGGATTCGAGCACGGAGGCGCTCGCAGGATGAGCGAAGTTGAGCGGCTCTACTCCAGCCCGCCGCGCGGAACGACGAATGAACTCGTCGTACATGTTCTCGTTCTGCGGAACCGGCCCGTACTGGCGGAGAAAGCGTATCCACTTGGCGGGCTGAGATCTGACGTCAGTCATTACTTTGACCGCGTGATGCTCGCATCCGACTTCCTTCGCGCGCTAGATGGAACAAATCAGGCACCCCTCCGGTTCCCCTGGTTCATCGTTGACGACCAGACCGCCGAGGGTCTCAACGAGCGGTAGGTTCTTTCGCTGGGCGCGCTTGCGGGCCTGCGTTGCATCCCAGTTGACCTTGATCTCGGCCATGCGCTCCGGACGTTCCAATTCTGCGAGTGACTCGTGCTGATTCCAATTGAAGGCTTCGCCGTGGAGAACGCTCTGTTCTTCGTAGGCCTTAGCCTGCGCGAAGAGGTCCGGATGGGTCTCTTTGAGACGTACCCATTCGATCTTCTGCTGGTAGAAGCAGAAGTAGCAGCCCGATCGCGTACGGCCCCAAGCCATGTACGGCGGCAGGCCCAAGGCCGACTCCTCCAGGATGCGGATGATGTCGGCACGGACGAGCCCGTCCTCCTGAAAAGGGTACACCGTCTGGATGTTCGGTTTCGTGCTGATGTACCCGATCCGGTTCTCGTCGGCTCGCAGTGCCACATAGTTGATTACTGGATCGTCGCCCACGTAGCGCTCAAAGGGCGCCAGCTTGAGCTGGCGTGTGCACCACCGCCGATGGTTCGAAGGCAGCATGCCCCCGAAGACCGTAAGCCAATGATCGAAGTTGTCCTTAGTGGAGGTCGTGATGATCGGCTGGCCAAGTATGGCCTCCAACCGTGCGAGGTAGTCGAGGGTTTCCGGGAGCTCCTTGTCCGTATCGTGGAAAATGTACTCAATTTGCCGCACTCGGTCCCGCATGTAGATGGCAAGCGCGGCGCTGTCCTTGCCGCCCGACAGGCTCAAGATATGGCGGACTGCGTCAGTCATCTTTGACACTCCCTGGGCGCACAGTAGCCGGACACCGGTGCTATGCGTGAGATATCTGCCCGTTCAAGCGTGCTCCATTCAACCAATCACAGGTTCCGGCGGGATGCTGCTCGTGAGCAGGCGGGCGATCGCGGCGAGACGGAGTTCGCTGCGCTCAGTGTCCCCTAGAGCCGCTTCCAGGCGCTCCACCAGGATGTCAACTGCCCGTTCGTCGTTTGCGCCGAAGCGGACCACACGCGCAGCCTCGTTGCCGTCGGCCGCAGTCACGGCGATCCGCACAGCCGTCAGGTCGGGTACGCCCGAACCATTCCCGAAGGCCGTGGCCTCCAGGCGGCAGAACGCGCCGCCCAATAGGTCGATCTCGTCACCTGCGCGCATGTCGTCCGCTGCCGTCCAGTAGGCGGGCGGCTTCGCGATGGCAAAGCTGCCGATCCTCTCGGCCCACGCATCATCGGACAAAGCGGTGTCCGCAAGCGAGCGAGCAAAGGCAGCGAGCCGTGACTCTCGTGCTACCAGTGCCAGGTGCGCGGCCCGACGAGCCAATTCAGCGCGATCCGGGGAGACCACCCCATCGGTCAGACAGGCGGTCACGCGCTGGCGGATGCTTTCCAAGAGGCGCGGGTAAGCGCCACGAAGCTCATCCATTGCCACCCGCAACTTCGCGACGAAGAGCTGTGCGCGATCCGGATTAACCCCACAGTCTGGCAGGAATGACTCCATGCCGCACGCTTGCGGGAGGTCGCGGAACAGCATGTTGGAAGGCTCCCGCGCCGCGAGCAGCACCTCGCGGACGCTCCTTGATGGGTCGGACACATCGCTGGTCCGGCGTGTATATTCCGGAAGGCCTGCGGCGAATACACTCAGCGGCCGTACCACGTCCAGCAGCTCCGGTCGCCGTGAGGCGGGCCGGTCCCCGGCAAAGATCCGAAGCAATTGGGCGAACACCTTCGTGCGGACACCCGTGATGCGGCACAGCTGGAGCTCAAAGAGTGCTGGCTGCTTGATCAAGCGCAGAAAGTCCGCGGCGCCGAATCTCGGAAGAAACGTCCCATTGTCGTACACGGCGATCTCATGCGCGTGGGCGGCGGCTACAATTGCCAACAGAAGCGGCGCCAGTCCTGCTCGGACCCCGTATGGGCGATCCTGCATCACGCCAAAGATCCTCGGCACTGGCACCCGGTGGCCGTCCAGCTCTTCGAGCAGCGCCACGACCCGTGTGAGCGCAGGCCGCAGCCGTAGCGGATCGTCACCCTCGGGGGGCACTGCAAGGACGAATCGCCCCTCGTCATTACGGTGTACGTTGCCGACGCTCATCACCGACAGGTACATCGACTTCTCCGGTGGCGACTTATCGGGTGGGATACCCAAGTAGGGCTGGTCGGCAGCGGAGAAGATGCGTTCGATGAGGCGCTGGCGTGCTGCTGCCGCGGCGCTGCTCAAGCTGCGCCGGTTGAGCAACTCATTTGAGATGCGGGGCGCCTGGTAGTAAAGCTCGTCGCAGATCTCAGACAGCGCTGCAGAGAAACCACCTCGCCTCGGCAACTCGAGTCGCTGACCACCCCGCCACCACTCGACATCGCGGTTCGTCACCTGTAGGCCGAACAGCGCTGCGAGTTTCCGCGCGAGGGTACGCCGCGCGACGGCGACCTGGCGAGACACCTCGGTTGCGGCGTAGGTGTCGTGCGCTAGTTCCGGGATGTTGTCGGCAACCCACTGCCAGCAACGCGCATCCTGGAGCTCGCCGGCGACGCCGCGGAGCGGAGGCGGGACCGCGAGGAGGACCTCATCCCGGGAGGCGATTGCGGGGTGTAGTGCCTTGTCGAGCGCTTGCTGTCGCTGCTGAGGCGACTGGCAAAGGGCGACGACGACCAAGCCATCGGCGTCGGTGGGTCGAGCGATGATTTCGGCGAACGCTGACGGCTCAGCGTGACGTAGCTCGAAATGCCGCAGGGTGCCGGTCTCGATGTAGTGGCGGCGCGCAACAACGGGATTCTCGTCCAGATATGGTGTCAGCTGCGCTGCGGCCCAGTTTACCGGGCCCAGGGTACGGAGCGCGAGCTCGAACGCTGACTCCAGATTCACACTCGTGCTTGGCCACAGGCAGTAGCCGCCGGCTGCGCCTCGATCAAACAAGAGACCACGATGCTTCAGCGAAGCCACGGCTCTTAGGACCGCATGGGGCGAACTGCGATCCAATAGGGCTGCCGCCAGAACCACGTCGGTCGCGATCAGATGCTCCGCGTCGAGCACATTCAGCAGGGCTACGGCCTTTAGGACCTGCAACTCGAGCACCTGCATATCACCCGCTGCCGCCCGGTCAACGGTCCCTGCCATGCGCAGCCATTGGCTGCTGTAGCTCGCACCGGCCAACCGGTGCCCGAAGACCGCTCGGACGTAGTCGTAGAAATCCGGAAGGCGATACCAGTTGTTCGGAGTCGGCGGACGGTCGGCGAAGGCCTGCAGTCCGAACCGTTCCGATGAGAGGAGAAAGCTGAACAGCGAGCGCTCATGCTGCCCGAACCGACCGAAGAACCGCACCAGCACCGGCAATACCGTCGGGTGGATCGGATACAAGTCCAGCGGCTTCGGATAGCCCGCTGACGTCCCGTACCAACCGGTCGAAGAAGTGGCGAGGCGCACGACTGGGGCCGCTGCCACGACGTCTTGCGGCATCCGATGGAGATCAATGTTCAGGGCACCAGATACGAGCGCCGCCACGTGCGCCAATGGCTGGTCGAAGGTGATCTCCTCGTACCGGTCAGCGACCTTCTCCCACTCGAGGCGTGCGGTCGACGGCAGGGGCTCGGCGTAAGCATGAAAGCCCTGGTGGAGGAATCCCACGACGACGAGTGGGCGGTCGCCGCTCCGGGCGGCAGCTTCGGCGAGACGCTGGAGCACATATACGTCCTCGCGCTCCTGGTGGAGCGAGGCGTATTCGAGGAACTTGCCTAGCTCGTCGAGCACCAGGAGCACGCCCGAGCTGCCGCGACACGCGACGTAGCTACGGACGCCATCCAGCAGCTCGAGCAGTTGTGTGCCGTCCCCCGCGTCGGCAAGGGCAGCGGCGCGGCTCCGCAACAGCTCGAGGGTCTTGCTTAGCCGCCCGCGGGACCGCAGCCTGTCAAGGGCCTGGCCCACGGCACGGGCGACGCTGGGAACCAGCGGCTCCCGAGCACCGGTGACGAGCACCGGTACCAGTCGAATAGCCTGCAGATCAAGGTCGCACTCCTTGAGCTCTGTGTCAATCGCCCGTCGCACTTCGGCGAGCGGAAGTGCCTCCGGATCGTGCAGCAAGTGCGCGAGAGCGAGTGCAAAGGAAGATTTCCCCGTGCCGTAGTCCCCGGTTATGCGCCATGCGCGGTGACCAGACCGCGGTCGCAGGCCGTCGAGAATGCGCGAGAAGCCCGACACCATGGCCGGAGTGACGACATAGTCACACAGGAAAGCGACGTCGTCGAAGTCCCGCTCTAGATGCATGGACCGGAGGTAGCGCTCCGGTACGCGAAACAGATCCGCGATCCGCGATGTCGCAGGGACGGCCGTTGCCGCGGCTGAGGTACTTCGGCGAGCGCGTGCTGCCGCATGCAATTCACCCACCGTTGAGCTCCTCTGCGTATACCGCGGCCAACAAGTCGCGTGCGTAATTGTCGCAACGGAAAACGAGACCCTGTACTGCGGACGGCTGGTACCTAAACGGTACTGGTGAGCGGGTCAACGCGTAGGTGTCCAGGCGACACCGGACGTCGTCCTCCGGCAGCTTGAACACCTGGCCGATACTGCGTGGCGCGGTCGCAACATCACGGTATGCCAATGTCGCTTCACCTGCTCGGTAACGCCGCCAGTAATCGTCCAAGCAATACTCAAAGAGCGCCGTCGTGACTTCAGGCTTAGCCTCCCGACGGAAGGCGTAGACCGGTTCCCGGCGCCCAGAACCATCGGCGCGGCGCTCGCCCACCTGGTGCAACAGTTCCAGCTCGGTCAATGGACTATCCAGCGACTGCTCCAAACCGCCCTTGGCTGTCCGAGTCGGTATGTACGTATGGAGGAAGACGTCCAGGTGGATGCCCAGCGTGACCTCGGAGTGGGACACGCTGAGCCGCCGCGCTTCGCGGATCAATGCAGCGAGAGCTTCGCTTCGCGTTAGTTCACCGAAGGGCCAGTTGTACAGGAGAAAGTTCCACGCGAAGAGGGGGTCGGTGCGCGTGGCGACGTTCCAATGGAGCAGCCAGAGCGTTCGCGCGTCCTCGATGAACGGGTCGAATCCGTCCTCGGCAAAGACCGCCCGCCCAAAGGAAGTGGTCAACAGAGCCCTGTTGGGTTCTGACGCGGCCACTCCCATCACCTCGACCCAAAAGCGAATCGATCGAACCATGTTCTTGCCGACGCCCAGCCGTACCATGGCCCGTTCCTCGTCCGCGAACGCAGCCGAGTCCTCACTGATCTCGCGGTACGCCTTGGGCAACCACGCATACCGGCAGGCGAAGCTTTCGTGTCCGGAAAACCTCATGACCAGTCACGCTTACGATGACTCGCGCACCAACTCATGCCAAGGCTCCTCGCAGAGCATCGCGGATAACAGCGACCGTCCTCGTGATCTGCTCTGCCGCTCGGTCGATTTCTTGGTCGGTCGTGAATTTGCCGATACCGATCCGCAGAGCACCTTCCTGGACCTCCTTCGAGAGGCCCATTGCCCGGAGGACATGGGAGGGTGCTTCGGCACCAGACGAGCAGGCCGCGCCGCTCGACAGCGCGACGTGGCGCCGCATCCGCGCGATGACCGCGTTGTTCGGTACCCCAGGGACCGCGACGTGCAGATTATTGCTGAGCCGATGCTCGCGGTCGCCGTTGACAACCAGACCATCGACACCCGCCAGCAAGAGTGCCTCAAGCCGGTCGCGCTGGGTGGCCAAGCGCGATTCGTCGACCGTCAACTCAGTGTTACGCAGTCGGCACGCTTCTCCGAGCCCCGCGATCCCCGGGACATTCGGTGTCCCGCCGCCGACGAATTGCACACGGTGGTGCAACGGACGCAGGCCAAGCTCGGGAGGCGCTATCAGGGCGCCGACGCCCTTCGGCCCGTAGATCTTGTGGGCGCTGAGCGTGAGGTATGTGATGTGCCATGCGGCCGCCTCGATCTGAACGTGACCTGCCGCTTGGGTCGCGTCGACAAGGGTGCGCGCCCCAGCGCGACCGGCGATTCGCCCGACCTCCTTGATGGGATATAGCGTTCCCACCTCATTGTTAGCGGCCATGACGCAGACCAGATCAACGCCTTCACGACAGGCCGCCTCCAGTGCCTCAAGATCCAATCTGGCCTGCCGGTCAACCGGCAACCAGCGAACAGTCACCTCGCCCCGCGCTTCGTAGGCGGTGACGGTGTCAAGGACTGCTCGGTGCTCGACTTTGGTCACTGCCACCCGCACGGGGCGTTCACAGCACGAGACAGCGTCCGCCACCGCCAGGCGGATGCTCTCGCTCGATCCCGACGTGAAGTTCACTGCTTCTGCATCAGCACCGACCAAGGCGGCTACGTGGTGGCGCGCCTCGCTCACAAGCTCGGCTGCCACTTCACCGTAGACGTGCTCCGCACTGTTTGCATTGCCGAAGTCGGTAGTCATGGCCCGCAGCACGACGGCGGCAACGCGCGGATCCACGGGAGTCGTCGCGTGGTAGTCCAGGTAAATCGGCGGCGGGGCAGGCGCGCTCACAATAGCTTCCCTCCGCTTGCCTCTCGCTGCAGTCTGAGCCGGATCCCGTCTGTCCGAAAGAGCATCCGGGTAACGCTCGACCTGATCAGCCACACCGGACGTGAGGAGCGCCTGAGCGCTAGGGCAGCTGTCGGAGTTCGCTGCCGGATGCCGCGCCACACGTGCGGCCCGGCGTCGAGGACCTCATCAGCATCGTTGAACCTGCCGTCAACGTCCTCCATTGAATCGCATCTTCCCATAACCTCGCAGCAGCGACGCTGATCTGTTCCGTGTAACACGTGTTCTTTCTACATCTTGGGTGTGACACGCACATGGTCTCTGGGTCGAGTCGCGACGGCCCGAGCGCCTTGGACTGATGGCGCCTCACAAAATACGGAAAGATGGGCACGTGGACAGCCCTCCCGCACCGAGCTGTGAGGCACTCACAGCGCGAGGACGCACCGCGATGGCTAGGAGTCTTGCCTCACGCCCTATGACGATCGCCTTGTCGGACGGCGTTATCCAGCCAGGCACCATCGTCTTCGACTACGGCTGCGGGCGCGGCGGCGACCTCCGTCACCTGCGGCATCTCGGGATCGAGGCTCGCGGATGGGACCCGGTCTTCGCCCCAGGTGAGCCACGAGCCCCGGCAGACGTCGTGAACCTCGGCTATGTCGTCAATGTCATCGAGGACGAAGCCGAACGTGCCCAGGTCCTTCGATCCGCCTGGGCTCTTGCTCGTAGGACTCTCGTCGTCGCCGCACGCATGCAATGGGAGCGAGCGGCTCTCACCGGTCTGAGCGTCGGAGACGGCTTGCTGACCACGAAGGGGACGTTTCAGCGCTTCTACAGTCAGGACGAGCTGCGCGCTTGGATCGACGCGACGCTGGGAAGCTCCTCGGTAGCGGCGGCACCCGGCATCTTTTATGTCTTTAGGAAGCGCTCGGATGGCGAGCGCCTGCTCGCGGAGCGTGCCCGCAAGGGCACGCCTGTCGGCGGCCTTCGTATCTCGGACCTTCTTTTCGAGCAACACCGGCCCCTTCTTGATCCCCTGCAACAGTTCGTGGCCCGACATCGCCGACTCCCATCTCCCCTCGAGCTCGCCGAGACCGCTCCCCTGGCGGAGCTCTTCGGCTCGGTGCGTTCGGCGTTCCTCGTCGTACGACGCGCCACAGGTGCCGAGAACTGGAGCGACATAGAGGTTGGAGACGGCGCTCGCGGAGCGCATCGTCGATTTATCGATCATCAGGACCTGCTGCAACCGCTCATGGACTTTTTCGAGCAACGCGGGCGCCTGCCACATGCGGGCGAGCTTCCGAACGAGGCGGACATCCAGACGGCCCTCGGCGGGGTGCGCCGGGCATTCTTGCTCGTTCGTCGGGCGACTGGCTCCAGCCGCTGGAACGAGTTCGCTGCCCATCGGCGAGAGGACTTCCTCGTATACGTCGCGTTGTCGGCTTTCGGCGGTCGCCCCCGGTTCAGGGACCTTCCGGAGGACCTGCAGCATGACGTTCGAGATTTCTTCGGAAGCTACCGGGCAGCCTGCGAGCAAGCCGACCGGCTTTTGTTCGCTGCTGGCGATCCTAAAGTCCGTGACGCGGCCTTCAAGGAATGTCCGGTCGGCAAGCTCACGCCAGGGGCGCTGTATCTGCACGTTGGCGAGGTTGGTCGCGTTCCCCCGGTAATCAGGGTTTACGAGGGCTGCGGGCGCGCCCTGACTGGAACCGTGACCGATGCCAACGTGATCAAGCTCCATCGGATCAAGTCTCAGGTGTCGTACCTCTCATACCCCGAGTTCGACCGCGACCCACACCCGCCCCTGGCGACCGTTGTCGTGAGCCGGTTGGCTCGCTTGGACGTGACGTATCGGGACTTCCGTGACTCGGCCAATCCACCTGTCCTCCATCGCAAAGAGACCTTCGTCGGCCGCGAATACACAGGACGAGAAAAGTTCGCTCGCCTTACTGAACAGGAAGAGCGCTACGGGCTCCTTGCAGATGCGGCAGCAATAGGCACGCTGGATGGATGGAATGAGCGGCTACGAAACGCTGGCTGGGAACTCCGAGGACATCGCTTGGTCCGGCGTCTTGACTCCGCCTCGCCTATCAGCGGCGGCAGTGCTTCGCGTCGGGACTGAGAGGTGTCGGCGGACGTCGCATTCGCGAGGCCACCATCGTTGGATTTGCTCTGGGCGAGATGGGCGCCGCGATCCCGCCCGCCACGCAGGAGCTCAGACCCGACTCCACGCTCTGCTACGAGGCGAGTCCGCCCAGGATCGATACGCGCTCGTCGAGGCGCTACGTCAATTCACTGAGCCCTCGGGCCGAACCTGGAGAAGCGGCTTCTTGGGATGTCTTGTTCGTTACCCTGGTGCGGGTATCTCGTAATGTTTCCAATGGCACGATGACGGCGTTGGCGCCGGTGGATCGGCAGAACAGAAGTTGCGGCGGTGCGACCGTTAGCCGGGTAGCGAGTGCTAGCGCCTCCGCGTAAGCCCGGATTTGTGGCGCATGGCGTTGAGCGTTTGTCTCGATGTCGGCCGCCGAGCGGACGGAATCGGTCTTGTAGTCCACGATGACCAGGCCGTCGTCCGTTTCGACGATGAGGTCGATGAAGCCCTCCACGACCCGCGCGCCGAGTTCGGCGACGATTGGGACCTCTTTCCAGTGTCGGCGTATGGCGGCGAGTCGGACGATCTGCGCTGTAAGTGCGGCCTGGACGCGTGACCGCACCTCCCCGGAAAGGCGCGGTACGCCGAGTTCCGCGCATGCCGCCGCGACAGCCTGATCGACAGCCTCGCCGGTCGCCTTGGCGAGGTCGAGGATCTCAAGTGCCCGATGGACCGTACTGCCGAGCGTGGCGCCGCTGCGAGCGGGCTGCTGCTGGACGACCGGGTCTGCGGGCTCACTGGCTGCGGTCTCCAGCGGGTCGGCCGGTTCTTGCGATTCGTCTGCTGCGGCTTCGGCGAGCCCTGTCGCGGTCGTCGGCAGCTTCGCCACGAGCGACATCAGCAACTCCTCGCGCGCGGTGACGAATCGGCGCCGGGCTGCGGCGGACGACCCAGCGGCCGTATCGGCGGGTTTGAGGACGCCGGAGGGGACCGGTAGCGCGGCCGGTTGGTGGATTGCACCCGCTGCCTCAAGCGCGGCTAGCATCTGGGACAGCCGCATAGCGTGCGTGTCGGGGTTCCCGTGCCGCGGCGGGTGGTGGTGCAAGGACACGATGAGGTGGTCGACGGCGCGCGTCATGCCGACGTAGAGGAGCCGCAGCTCTTCCTGGTGGTCGAGAGCCTCATCAGCCTGCTGCGCTGCTCCGAAGCCCGGAGTCTTGAAACCCTTGTACAGCGTGACCTCTGGTGGCCCGTCAGCCGGCCACATCACGTGCCCGCGCGTGCGTGGGACCGTGTTGATCCCCGTGAGCGCGACGATAGGGAACTCGAGCCCCTTCGCCCCGTGGATGGTCAGGATCTGCACGGCGTCGTCGTCACGTTCGGGCGTGACGGTCTCGATAGCATCGGCGGCGCGGTCGGTCTGCTCCCGCGCCCAGCGGATGAAGCCCGTCAGCCCGGCACCCCCGCCGTCGAGGAACATCCGCGCCTGGTCAACGAGAAAGCGCAGCCGACGCCAGTGGTCGCGCGGGCGCCGGTGCGCCGCGGCGAGCTCCACGCCGCGGCGTTCACGGATGATGCGGTCGAGCAGGATGTTGACGGGCAGCCACCAGCGAAGGTCGTGGTAGCGGCGGAGCGCTGTCATCGCATCGGCAACCGGCGTTTCCCGGGCGCCCCCGGGCGCGGGTGTCTTATACCGCCACTGACCCCCGGCCGCCTTCCAGGAGAGGAGGTCGTCGTCGCTGCAGCCGAACATTGGATGCCGTAGCGCGGCTACCAGCGCCACCGAGTCGGCGGGGTCATCGATGGACTGCAGCACGGTGATCAGGTCGCGGACGGCGTCGCTCTCCCAGATCAGCGAGCGGCTCATGATCCGGTAAGGCACGGCGTTGCGGTCGAGCGCATCCTCGAGCTGGCCGAGCGACGTCCGTGTCGGAACCAGGATGGCCATGTCGCCGAACGACGCCGGGTGGCTGGTTTCCGGCGTGCCGCCGACGAGCCACGAGCCGCGGGCGCGAGCCAGCGTTGTTGTGATGTGGCCCGCCTCGGCCCCGCGGATGTCACCGATCCGCTGCGCCGAGGGCCCGCCCAGCAGCAGCACGTCCGGGCCGGGGTCGCGGGCCACGTTTCGCCGTGCGGCGCGCAGCGGCTCGTATCCAACGGCCGTGTCATCGCCGAGCAGCCGCCCGAACACCTCATTGACGACCTTGAGAACGCCCGGCCGCGAGCGGAAGTTGTGTACCAGGCTGAGGCGCCCGTGGTCATATCGGTCGCGCACCTGGGCGAACAGGCCCACCTCAGCCCTGCGGAACCGGTAGATCGACTGTTTCGCGTCCCCGACGAAGAACAGTCGGCCACCGTCGATAGCCGCGTCGGCCCAAGAACCCTCGTCGAGCCCGGCGATCAAGTGCACGAGTTCGACCTGCAGCGGATCAGTGTCTTGGAACTCGTCGACGCAGACGACCTGCCAGCGTTCGTGCGTGGCCGCGCGGATTTCTTGGTCGTCGCGGAGCAGCCTGACCGCGTGGACCAGCAGGTCGTGGAACCACAGTTCGCCACGGTCGCGCCGTTGCGTTGCGTGCTCGAGCACGGCCTGGCGCAACCGCTCCGCCAGCGTGGTGGTGACGGCGACGCGGCAGGCGGCGAGCTGAGCGTCCCGAGCCGCACGCGCCTCGCCGAGGAACGCGCACGCCGTCGCCTTGTCAAGTCCCGCGCTCGCCCAGGAGGCGGCGTTGCCAGCGGCCCGAAGCGGGGCGTCGCGCAAGGCCGCGAGCACCTGCAGGGGGTCGGTCTCCGCGGCCGCCTCCCGCAGCAGCGGGGCCAGCACTTGGTCGATCCGCTCGCTCATCCGGTCCATGCCGGGCATCTTGCCGCCCGCGTAGGCGACCAGCTGGCGCAACGGGGCCAGCATGGCCTCCGCGTCGAGTGCTGGCACTGGCCGCGTGGCGATCGGGTGATCGACCAGCAGGTCCCAGTTGCCATTGAAGGCGGCCAAGACTTCCCTGAGGTACGCCGGATTGAGGTCGAGTGTGAGCCCCACTCGCCACACCTCGGCCAGCGTCTCGTCGGCGTACCAGTCATCGAGCAAACAGCGCCACCAGGCGCCGCGATCGATGCTGGCGCTGATGTCGTCTTGTAGGTGGAAGTCCGGCGGCAGTCCGGCTTCCAGGGGCGCGTCGGTGAGCAGCCGCGCGGCGAAACCGTGCAGTGTGGTGATCGCCGCATCGTTGAGTTCCGCGAGCGCCAGGGCACAGCGACCGCGCCCCTCCGCGGTGCCGCCGGACTCAGCGCTGACGGCGTCCTCCAGCGCTTCGCGGATGCGGGTGCGCAGCTCCATCGCGGCGTTCTCGGTGAAGGTGATCGCGGCGAGCGCGGTGATCGACTTCAGGTAGCCGCGGGCGACCATTGACGCAACCCGGTCGACCAGCTGCTTAGTCTTCCCGCTGCCAGCGCCGGCGTCGACGAACAGGTTCGCGTCGTGCGCGCCCACGATACGGTCGCGAGCCTCCCGGTCCAGCAACGCGGCGGTCATGCGCCGTTCTCCGCAGGTTCAGCAAGGTCGGCGTACCGGCTCACCCGCGCGTCACTGCGGACTCGGTCCCACACGTCGTCACGCGTCTTGGGGCACACCCGCTCGAACTGGCACCAGGAACAGCTCTCGAACGACCGGTAGAACGGGTCGAACCCGCCGGGGCGGGCCGGGAACGCGCCGTCGCGGATGCCGTCGGCGAGCACATCGAGCACGTCGTAGAACCGGTTCAGTACTGGCTGGCTGATAGGGCCACCGCGGCGGGCGTCTCCTTCATCGACGAACCAGTAGTACGCCGATACCGGCGTCGCGTCGCCCCCGTACTCCTGCCGCGCGGCCAGCGCGTAGAGCGGCAGCTGCAGCTTCTTCCCTCGCTCGGTGAAGTCCGCCGTTGTGTCAGCGGCATCGTCGCAGGGTGGGAAGGTCTCGTAGTTCTGCGCTTTCCCCGTCTTGTAGTCGATGACGACCAGCTGGCCATCGCCGGTCTCGTCCACACGGTCGATCGAGCCCGCCAGCCGCATTTGTCCGCTCGGCAGATCCAGCACAAGGGGGAGCTTGTCATCGCGGCCGAAGGCGTGCTCGACGTCCCGTGGGACCGCGCCGCGTGCGGCACGGTAAGCGTCGTCGGCGAGCAGCACCCGGCGAAGCTGTCGCCGCCACCTGTCCACATGAACCGCCCACGACGCGGGCCGTCCGGCCTTGCCCTCCACGAGCATCCTGTCAGCCTGCTCGGAGAGCATCCGCTGCGCCTCGGCGTGCTCGGCCTGCGACCACGGCTCAGCCGGTGCCTTGCCCGCGTCGATCGCCGCGTGGACTAGTCTCTCGAGCACCGCGTGCACCGAGCTGCCGCGCTCGGCCGCGTCGGCCTTGTCCTCGTCGGGCTCGTCGAGCGGCCCGACGCCGAGCACGTACTCAAGGTAGTAGTGCAATGGGCACGCCGCGTACAGCTGCAGCGAAGTGGCTGAGAGAGTTCGCGCGAACCGGGCGGTCACCGCGTCCGGGACGGGATGGGTGAGCCCGCCGGTCCACGGTCCGAAGACTCCCGCGTTGCGCTGTCGCGCGGCAGCCAGCCCTCGGGCGAGGCCGGGCGCTGCCGCCACGAGCGCATGGCCAGCGCTGAGCGGTGCGGCGGGGATGGCGAGCCGCACGTCGTACTCGCTTTCCGAGGCGGCCGGCAGGCCGGCGTCGCAGACCGAGGCCTCGAACGACGCTGGTGCGGTCTGCTTCTCCTCGCGTGACGTCAGTCGCCGATCGGTCTGCTCGAGCAGCCACGGCGCCGGCTCCGCGCCCCGCTGGGCCCGGTTGTCCGCGACCGGGTGAGTGAGTATGACCACGGGAGCCGACGCCAGCGCACCAAGATGGTCGCGTCGCTCCGCAGCGCGGCGATCGCCTAGCGTGTGCAGGCCGATCTCGGCGCGCATACCATCGCGCAGCAGCGGGTGCTCAAGGCCGCGTGGTGGGTAGCTGCCCTCGGCGGCGCCGACGATGATGAGCAGGTCGAGGTCGGCCCCGGCGACGTCCCGCAGAGGGCCCACCAGGACACCGCGGCCAAGGCCGGCCGCCTCCCGTACCTGGTGCGCCAGGTCCTGGTCGAGGACGTCAAGGAGGGTGCCGGCGCTCACCGGTACCTCGATGTGATCAAGGCTTGCGAGCCCGCCGATGACAGCCAGCGTTTCCTCGTAGGCTTCGCGCTCCACGTCGCAACGGGCGCGTACGTCCGGATCGGACAGAATGTCCGGGTGCGCTCCCCACGTTTGGGCCGCCGCCGCGCCGCCCAGGTAGTGGTCAAGGGACTTGCGCAGCAGCTTCGCGGCGTCGGCCCATGTGTTGGCGGCGTTGATGTCGTTGACGCGCTGCGCGGCATTGGTGACGAATCCGGCCAGCGCGCGGGCGGCGGCCGCGCGCTCCCGAGGCCAGCTCTCCCCCTCTTCGACGGAGACCCGCTCGATGCGCACAGCTAGGCGCTCAAGCTTCGCCGCCCATTGTCCGGGCGGACCTCGGGTGACCCCGGCTTCGGCTGACAGCCGCTTCCATGTCGCGGTCGGCAACCGCGCGCGCCCGTCCCGGACCGGGCCGTCGCGCAGCCAATCGAGAACGGCGGCACGTGACCACTGGCTGGCCGGAAGCCGCAACAGGCCGAGGAGCATCCGGCCCGGCACTGTGTGGGCGAGCGTGCGTTGCCGTGGCGCGTGGTGCGGCAGCCTCGCCGCTGAGAGCTGCTCGCAGACCAGCCGTGCATACGGCGCCGTAACACGGTAAGCGACGGCGATGCGGTCAAGGTGGGCATCCGGCTGCCGCGCGAGATGAGCGAAGATCCGCCGCACGGCGTAACGCGCCTCCTCGTCTGGGTCGGGGAGGGCGCGCGTCTGCGCCCGTGCCGGAGGCGGGGGACTGACCATCGCGAGCGTCGGCGCGAGCGCCTTACGGATTGCCAGGGCGTCGCGGTCGGCGGACTCCTCGCCGGTAAGGGCGACCAAGGCGCGCAGCTCGCCGCGGGCCGCCATGCCCTGGCAGAACCTGAGCTCGATCCGCGTCAGTCGGCGCGGCAGGTAGACCATCAGCGGCGTGTCGCACGTGCTCGTGAGCGCTGCCTCGACCAGCTGCTCCGGCCGTATAGCGGTCGCAACCAGGTCGAGGTAACGGCGGTAGAGACCGGCGAGCTCGGCTGGCCACCGGCCGCCGCCCGCGAGCGCCTTGATAGCATCGCGGTCCGCCGCAGCTTCGTCGAGCTCAGCGAACGTGCCGGCGACCACGTCCATCGTGCTCGCGGATCGCCTGTTGCTGTCGGCGAGCCCGCCGCTCGACGTTGCTAGCACGGCGCGGGCCGCTGCGCGGCGCTGTGCCGACGTAAGCGGCCGAGCGCCTGCGGTGGCGAGGACCGGCAGCGCCCGATCAGCGATGATGCGTAGCAGCGGCGCGAAACGCACACCCACGAGACCGGGATTCGCGAGCCGACGGCGAACGGTTACCCCCACGAACAAGGAGGGAACGGCGACATCGACAGGCGCCATCGGGTCGCCGTCGCGGAAGTCAGCGAGCGCGTCACGGAATGCGGCGAACGCCGGTGCGCCGAAGCGCGTAACCACCACGTGCGTCACGCGCTGACCCCGTCGCTCATGTCGCCTTCCCCCCCACCCTCACGCGGTCGGCCATAGCCCCTGTCCCGCCCCGCTGCCGCGCGAGCAAATCGGACACGATGGTCAAACGGAGCACCCACTCACGCCAGAACGCCCAAATTCGTCGCGCCTCAGGCCCGGGGTCATGTCACCGGGCCGTGTGCCATTTAGCGCCTATGCATGCTTGGATCGTGTTTCCCTAATCGGGGCATACGACGGATCCGCCCGATTGATTATGTTTGTCCTCCCCGGAACCGCCGTCGCTTACTAAACGTAGTATTTCCATGACGCAGAGACTTACTCGTGGAAGGTCGGCTCCTACGCCTGAGTGCTCCTCGCCAGCAGGGGCCGAGGCTTTCCTTCAGCTTCTGTAACGGACTTGTGGAGTGCGAAAAACCAGGGTCAGTTCCGCCGCTTTTGCAGGGCTTCGCTGAGCGCAACGAAACGGGATGGCGGCATGGCCGTCTTGCCGATGGGGCGATATCCACGATTTAGGACGCAGGACGCAGGACGCCGGGCGCAGGCAGTGGCTGGCGGGCCGCGGCCTCGCGGCGACGAGGAATGCGCCCGCCTGAGGCTGCTCTTCACGTCTCCTAGGCTCGCAGCCTTGGGCCGCGCCGTGACTCGTGACTAACCGGCGGCTCTTTGCCTCCCCAGCGACCCCGCTCTGCCTGATCTTCTGCCCGCTATCGCTTCTCCCTCGCCTCCCGGCGTGTCGCTCTCGCCTTGGTTTCTTCCCGCTCCCACCTTAGCTATCTTAAGTAAATCAGACGACTCACACCTAGGCATTCTAATGATCATGGACGGGCGGTGCCGTGGGCGGGATCTTGACCGTTACGACGGGCTACGACCCCGCCTATCCGTGGAAGCAGATCGGGACCGCCGAGCCTGGCAACGGCAAGAGCGGCGAGCAGGGCACGGCGTACTACCTGTCGCCTGCGGAAAAGGGCGGCGAGCCGCCGGGCCGGTGGACAGGCCGCGCGGTTGCTGAGCTGGGATTCCGGCCGGACAGCATCGTGGAGCGAGCGCCGTTTGAGCGGCTGTACGGCCAGTTCCTCGACCCTCGTGACCCGTCTGGGCAGACCTACCTGGGGCGCCCGCCACGCCGCTACCAGGATGCCGACGCCATCTACCAGGCCATGACGGCTGCCGAGCCGGCGGCGACCGCCGAGAGGCGGGCTGTGTTGCAGATCGAGGCGAAGACACAGGCCAGGGCGGCGGTGTACTTCTTCGACGCTACCTTCTCCGTGTCGAAGTCGATCAGCCTGCTGCACGCGTCCGCGCTGGCCAACGCCGTGCGGGCCGCTGAGCGGGCCGATCTGGAGGCGGCGGCGTACTGGCAGGATGCGGGCGAGCAGGTATGGGCGGCCATCATGGCCGGCAACATGGCCGCGCTCGAATACTTGCAGGACGAGGCCGGGTACACCCGCGCCGGCTACCACGGCCGCCGCCCCGACGGAATCGAGACTGGCCGGTGGGAAGACGCCCACAAGTGGGTAGCGGCGTCGTTCCCGCAGCACACCAGCCGAGACGGTGACCCGCAGCTGCACATCCACAACCTGATCCTCAACCGCGTCCAGCGCCAAACCGACGGCGAATGGCGCACCCTGGACTCCAAGGCTCTGTTCCGGGAGCGTGCCGCCGCGAGCGCGATCGCCGCCCTGGTGATGGAGAACGAGCTGAGCCGCGAGTTCGGCATCGAATGGGTGCAGCGCCCCGACGGTCATGGCCGCGAGATCAAAGGCGTATCCAAGGCGCTGATGGACGTCTTCTCGTCTCGGCGTCAGGCGATCGACCCGCTGACCGCGGACCTGGCGCGCGCGTATGAGGCGCAGCACGGCCGCGCGCCGGACGCGCGGGCGCTTGGTGAGTTGCGCCAGTGGGCGACCCACGCCACTCGGCGTGCTAAGGAAGGGACGATCACGGACCGCGCCGAGATGGTCCGTCAGTGGGAGTCGCAGGCCCGTGCCGCCGAGGCAGGCGCGCTCGCGCCGGTCATGCCGCAAACCACCAACCGGCGCGGCCCGGGCGCAGCGGCCGGCGACAGCCCAGGCGCGGGCCCACAGGGCGCAGGCGCACAATTGGGTGCAGCGCCCGGCGCACCCGCGTGCCAGCCCGGCCAGGAATGGCCGCCGAACGCGAAGGCGCAGGACGGCGCGCCACGCCTCACCGCCGAGCAGACATGGCGGCTCCTGCAGATGGCGGTCGCCGCCTGCCAAGCTTCCCAGTCGACCTGGACCAAAGCCGACTTAATCCGCCACCTCGGCGAGCACCTCCCCGCGGATGCAGCCGGCTTCAGGGCACAGGACGCCTTCAGGCTCCTGCCCTACCTCGCCGATCAGGCCCTCGCAGGCGCGGCCGCCGACGTCGTCACCCTCGAGGCACCGGAATGGCCGCGCGTCCCTGACGCGCTGCGCCGACCGGACGGGCGCAGCGTCTATACCCCGCACGGCGCCACCCGGTACGCCACGCAGGCGCAGCTCAGTTTGGAGGAACGCCTCCAGGCGCAGGCGCAAGGGCGCGGCGCCCGGCACATGGAGCCAGCGATCGCGGCGCAGGCGCTGGGTGCCGACCGGGCGCAGCTTGAGGCGCAACTGCGCGCCGCGAGTTTCAGTGCGGAGCAGGCGCAGGCGCGGACCAGCGTCGGCCTGCGTCTGGACCAGGCGGCGGCGGCGTTTCTTCTGCTGACAAGTGACCGCCGCGCGGAGATCATGGTCGGGCCTGCGGGCAGTGGCAAGTCCCGAACGGTGGCTGAGGTGGCGCGGGCCTGGCGGCAGGCATCCGTGGGCGAGGTGATCGGCCTCACGACGTCGCAGGCCGCGCGCAACGTGCTGGTGAAAGAGGGCGTTAGCAGGGCGTGGAACACCGCCGACTTCCTCGGCCACCGCGAGGACGCCCGGGAGGCCGGCGGCCCGAGGTACCTGGCTCCGGGCAGCCTGATCATCGTCGACGAGGCGTCGATGATGAGCATGGCCGACCTGGCCGCCATCGTCGGCCTGGCCGCCGAGCGGGACTGCAAGGTGCTGGCGACCGGCGATCACGAGCAGCTCACCGCGGTCGAAGGCGGCGGCGGTATGCAGATGCTGTCCCGGCGGATGGGTCACGTGCAGCTCGCCGAGCCGGTCCGGTTCCACCAGTCCTGGGAGCGGGACGCGACGCTGCGGCTGCGGGCCGGCGACGCGACCGTGCTGGCCGAATACGAGGAACACGCCAGGCTACGGGGCGGCGCCCCCGACGAGGCGATGGAACAGGCGTACCGCGGATGGCTGGCCGACCACCTGGCCGGCAAGGACACCCTGCTCATGGCCCGCAGCACCGACCAGGTCAAAGAGATGTCCCGGCGGGCCCGCGAAGATCTGATCCGCTACGGGCTTGTGGCCGCCTGCGGCGAGGTCGCGCTCAGCGGCGGCGCCCATGCCAGTACCGGGGACCTGGTGATGGCACGGCGCAATGCCCGCCAGGTCGAGGCGGGTGAGCACCGGCGGTGGCTCACCAACCGCGATGTTCTCAGGCTGACAAGCTCGAACGTGGGTGAGGACGGCAGGCAGGTCCGGGTCGAGCGGCTGCTCGGCCGGGACGCGCGGACAAGCCAGCCGCGCTGGTCGGCGCCGTTCCTGCTCGCCAAGAGGTACCTGGCGAAGAACTGTGAGCTGGCCTACGCGACGACCTGCCACGCCGCGCAGGGACAGACGGTCGACACGGCGCACGTGCTGGTCGACGAGCGCAGCGACCGCCAGAGCCTGTACGTCGCGATGTCGCGCGGCCGGGAAGGCAACTACGCGTACTGCGTGACCGACTACCCGAGGGCCGCGCAGACCGGTGACGGTACGCGCCCCGCGCCGGAGCTAACCCGTGCCGAACGGCTAGCGCGCGAACGGGCAGGCCTGCCAGGTGACCCGCGGCCTGGTGACGACGCCGGTGAGCAGGCGCCGAAGCTCGATCCTGTCGCGGTCATGGCGGCGGCGCTGGACCGGGACGGCAGTGAACTGTCGGCAACGGAGGCGCTGCGGGCCGAACTGTCCCGCGCCGATCACCTCGGCGTGCTCGGCGCGATCTGGCAGGACCTGGCCCGCCAGGCCCAGACCCGCCGGTTCGAGCGGGTACTGCGCGACCACCTGCCGCCCGAGTTGGCGGCGAAGGCACTAGACGACAAGGCCCGCACCTGGCTGTGGCGCACCCTGCGCGAGGCCGAAGCCGCCGGCCTGGACGGCAGCGAGGTGCTGCGGCGGGCCGCCTCGTCGTGGCCGCTGGACGACGCCCTGCACGTGGCCCGGGTGCTCGACCACCGGGCGCGGAAGATGCTCGCGGGCAGGGAGCCAGCGCTGCCCGGGTCGTGGCGCGACCAGGTGCCCGTCATGGGCGACCCGGACCTTGACCGCTACATGCGCGAGCTTGCCGACACGATGGACGACCGGGTCCGGCGGCTGGGCGAACACACAGCGGAAACCACACCCCTGTGGGCGCGGCAGGCGCTCGGCCCCGTACCCGCCGATCCGGCTGCGCGGGCGGACTGGGAGCACCGCGCGTCCGTGGTTGCGAGCTACCGGGAGATGCACGGCTATACCCACCCCGGCGACGCGATCGGCCCTGCTCCGGGCAAGACCTCACCCGAGGCGAGGGTGGCGTGGCACGCGGCCCTGGCGGCGATCGGCAACACCGACGGTATCGATCTGCGCGGCCTGTCCGACGGTGACCTGTGGCTGCGCCGCCGCACGTACGAGCGCGAGACTGCGTGGGCGCCCCCATATGTGGCCGAGCAGCTCCGGCTGGCCCGGATGACCGAGCGCGACGCGAACGTGAAGGCCATCCGCGCCGTTCACGAACAACACGCGGCCGCAGATGAACAGATCGCCGCGCGGCACAGTCAGCTCGCCGGGATCTGGCAGGCCATGCAAGCCAAAGCTGGCGAGGTCGCCGCCACGCTCGCCGACGCTCAGGACACCCGTCGCGAGTGGGAAGCGGTCACCGAGCCGACCCGGCGGATCGCCCTGGCCGCCGACGCTGAACTGCGGCGACGGCACCCGGACGCCGAAATCGAGCCGCTACGCCCGCACCCGGACGAGGCCGCAGGCATCACTGCCGACCCGGCACCAGAGCCCGACTCCTCCACGGGCGAGGTCTGGGTCCAGCCCACCCTCGACGGCACTGTGCACCTTCCAAGCCAAGGGCCGGGCAGCGCAAGCCGTTCAGGAAAAATGCCTGAACACGACGCCCAGGTCGCGGGCCAGTTCGCGCTGGGGCTGACACCCGAGACCGTCCGCGACGAGATCCCCGCTCAGGTCCGCCGCATCCGGCGCAACGCCCAGCTGGCACAGGAGAAACTCGACTGGCTGCGTGACCTGCCCGAACGCGGCGCCGAAGAGGGCGAGCTGGCACCCGGCGACTCGTGGGCCGTCCTCGCCGGACGCGAACGCGACGCGGTACTCCAGCCCCCCAAGCCCGAGGTCGTCCCGTCCGCAAGAGTCCTCGAACGCGGCGATGCCCAAGGCGAAGCAACCACCGCCGAGCCAGAATTGGCCTGACGAACCGCCGCAGCCAGGGTTACCGTGAAAAGCGTGACCGTCGTTTTCGTTCCCGGCCAGATGCCGCCCGCCATCACCAGGCCCAGGCATCTGGTCGAGGCTGTGCTCGCGCAGAGCTTGCCTGAGCAGGGCCCGGACGGCCGGACGGCGCTCGCCTGGCAGTGGGCCCTCACGGGCACAAGGCCGTCCCCCATCACATTTGCCCTGCCGACCGGGCGGCCGCCGTGCCGAGACGAGATCATCACAGAAGCCTGGGCAGACGACGAGGGCCCGGCTGCAGGCCCGAGCACGATCACGACCGGCTGGCACGACGTACCCGATGCGGAATCCGCGCACGTCTACGACGAGGACGGCCAGATCCGCCACGCCCGCCGCGTCCTGCTGTGGCTGTGCGGAGACAGCGACGAGATCCCGCTCCGTGCCGGTGAACCTGGCCGGTTTGTCGGCGCGCGCGGTGACTACGCCCGCGCCGATGAGGAGATCCGCCGCGTCCGCGACTCGGCGAATCTCGGGCTGCAACTCTGCGACCTGCCGGACCCGATGGACCCAGACGACGCCCGGCGTCCGTGGCGCTGGCCTGCGGCCTGGATGAACGCCGCGTGGTTGAGGGGGGTGCGCGACTACCTCACGTGGGTGCTCGGCGAACGTCCCGACGCACCGCTGTCCAGGCGGATTATCCACCTGCCGTCTCTCGATGAGGCCGTCTATGAGTACGGATGGGCGACTGACGTGGCTATCCAGGGCCGGCCCGACGGCCAGCCAGTCCAGCCGGACGCCTACCCGCCGCCCATGTACGGCGAGGCCATCCAAGAGTCCGCCGACTGGCTCGAGGGGGAGGTCACCAAAAGCCCGGTCGACCAGCACGGGTGCGGTGCCTACGTCGCCTGCTTCGGCTGCGGCCCGCCCTGCGCGTGCGGAGAGGAATGTGCCGGCGCAGACTGCGAATCCTGCGCCGACGGGCCGCGCCTGGCTGATCGGCACCGAATCGCCACCGGGTAGCCGAAGGACCCGGCTACACCGGGTCCTTCGCTGGAGCACAGTGACGAGAAGTGTGCCGCTCGTCGTGCTGTCGTCAGGCCAGCTTCAGCAGGGAGCGGCCGATCGCCCGGGCGTCAGGGTTCAGGTGCCAGGCGAGCGCATGGGCCGCGACCTCGAATCTCGTCCGGGTCGCGGCGTCCAGTAGCGGCCCTGCAGGGACAAGCGCGGCGTGCCGGCCGTAGCGTGCCGGGACGATCCCGGCCAGCGCCCACCGGAGAAGATCGCGGGCGGCGGTTCCCGCCTCGTCCTCGTCCACCGGCGGAACCTCGGCGAGGAAGTCGTCCAGTCCATGTACCAGACCGAACACCAGCAGGTCGCATTCAGACGCCAGACTCAAGTCCGCCACGATGTGCGGATCGGCCCCGGCCTTCAGGAGGACGCCGGTGAGCCTCGCGAGCTGATCCGGCCTCACGCCGCACTGTGGCTGCGCTCCCGACTCCCAATCGGCGATCGCCTGGCCGCTGACGCCCAGTTGCCCAGCGACATCTTCCCCTGTCAGCGCGGCCGAGTTGCGGGCAGCGGCGAGGACGGCGCCCGCGACTACACCCGCAGGCGACTCCAGCACGAACACCGACACCTCGTCGGCCGCCGCGTCCTGCTCCGCTGCCGGCCTGGCTGCTTCCGTCGCCACGAGACCTCCGCCCGTCCTGCGCGCTCGCCGCGCACTCGCCTTCTGGGACATGACGCTAGGCAGGCGGGCCCGCCGGGTTGAGGACGGTTTGTCATGAGCGGATCACGCGTATGACTGCGTGTCATATGCCCAGCTACGAGGCGGTGAGTTGGTCACGGTGTTGCCACGCGAGGGTGAGTAGGGCCGCGCCGGCGGCCTGCATGGGTTCGCGCCCGGCAAAGCGTTCGATGTTGCCGTGGGTGAAAGCGAATCCCCGGGTGTCTTGGCCGAGAACCTGGCCCTCGGTATTGCTGTGCACCAGGCCATCGAAGACCTCGTCGAACACGTCGGCGTCGATGACCGTGACGGCGAGCATGTCAGCCGCCAGGGACAGCGGATCGACGCCCATCCCGAGCAGGTAAGAGCGAAGCGAACCGTCGTCACGCGCCTTCGCCAGTGCCCGGTAGAGCGGCCAGGCGTCGTAGTCGAACGCCGTGGTGCCGTCACCGTAGGCCTCGGGGGTGCCGAGGAGTTCCTCGCTGTACTCCCGTACCGCACAGCGCCACAGGTCAAAGTCGTTGAGCAGCGCGGCTGCGGTGTCGCTGGACGGCTGGAACATGCCGACCGGAATGACCTGGTACAGGCCCCCGGCGTGGACCACCTGGGCGGAATCGCGTTGGTGCAGCAGGAACGTCATCGTGCCGTTACGGTTCCTGCGCAGCGTCAGCATGCTGATCGCCGGATTGACCGCACGGCTCGTCAGGTCCGCAGGATTACCCACGAGGTCCCGCAGCGGGAGATCAGCCAGGCGCGGCCCGGTGCTCCCGCTCAGGTGCCAGGCGGCGAATTCGTGCGCCACCGCCTCACCGACGTTGATCCCGGCGAAGTAGGTACTTGGGCCGAACGTCATGGCAGGAGTGCCGTCATCCCTAGTGAGGCTCGTCAGGCGGTAGCAGATCTTGTTCTCCAGCAGCCGCGGCGGATCCAGCGCCGCGAGCGCGTCGGCGTAGTCCGCGAATGGCCACCCGCCAGCGCCCACCGGGCGGACCGCCTGCGCCTGTGGCTCAGTCCCGTCGATCCGTGGGGGCGGCACCTCAGGATTGAATTTCAGCTTGACATCGGAAAGGTTCACCGGCTCCGGCGGAAGCCAACCCGCCAGGCAGAGCAGCGGAGTAGGCCGCACCTGGTCCAGGCCGGGATACAGGCCGTTGGCGGCTTGGGTTAGCTCGTGCCGGTGCTCATTGAGATACCTGCGCACGCGGCGCCAATGCTCGGGACCGGCCTGGCTAACCGGATCGCGCGTGTCCACTAGGCCTGCTCCCGTCAAGCGGCAGAGCTCGTCTCGACTCAGGTGCCAGGCTATGACGTCAGCAACATGACGCGGTATCGCCAGGCCCGGGCCAGGCAGCCCGCGCCGGGCGGGGCCATCGGCTCGCGGCCGAGCAGTCGCTGGACGTTGGCGTCGGTGAACGCGATCCCGTCCCCTACTGTTTGTCCGCCACCGGCCGAGACGGTGATGCCTTCGGCGTTCACCCGGACCACATCGCAGAAGACGTCGTCGAACACGTCGTCATCGATGACCAGGACGGTCATGATCGTGGTCGCAAGCGTCAGCGCATCAAGGGCGGCGCCGAGGCAGTAGACAGACACCTTGCCCTGCGTGCGGGCTGACTGCAGGGCACGGTAGAGGTCCCAGCCTTCGTAGTCGATCGGCGTGCTGCGGGAGCCGTCGTGCTCGGGCGTGCCGAGGAGTTCTTCGCTGAGCTCGCGGACGATGTTGCGCCACAGGTCGAAGTCATTGACGCGGTCCCAGGGCGCCATGCTGGATGGCTGGAACTCGCCGGCCGGGATCACGTCGTAAAGGCCCGAGGCTGTGGCGACCTTGGCGGGGTCGCGCCAGTGCAGCAGGAATGAGGCCGTTCCGTGGGTGCGGCGGCGCCGCAGCGTCAACGTGGTGATGGCCGGGATCAGCGCCCGCCGCTGATGGTTGAACGCATCACCGATCAGGGAGCGGAACGGCAGCTCGGCCCAGTCGATTGCATCAACCGTGCTCTTGCCGCCTGCCCGCTTCATGCGAGCTAACGCGAGCTCGTGTCCGACCGCCTCGCTGAGATCGAGCTTGTCGAAGTAGTTCGCCAGGCCGAAGCGCATGCTGCCGCGCGCCCTGGACCAGCCAACATTGAGCAGCCGGTAGCTCGGCCGGTTCTCAAACAGCCGCGGCGGCTCCAGATAACGCACCGCCGAGGTGTACCGGTCGTACTGCCGCCCCGGCACACGCAGCGGGCGCACCTGTTGCGATTCTGGTTCGCTGCCGTCGACTGCAACCGGAACAGGCGCGCCCGCCCACTCCAAGTGGATGTCCTCGAGCCGCACTGGCTCGTCAGGCAGCCACTGCGAAGGCGCGATGAGCGGCGCGGGATCCAGCCGTTCTTCACGTGGGTACAACCCGGCAGCCAGATTGGCGAGTTCGGCGCGGTGCTGGTTGAGGTAGCGCCGCCCTGCTCGCCACCGCTCCTGGCTCACGGTCACCGGGTCATGATCTCCGCCTGGGCCGAGCTCACCGCGTTTTCCGTGCGAGATCACCGAAGCGAGGTCGCTGGACAGGCCGACCTGGCCAGGCGGGATATCGAGGACCTTGCACACCCGCAGCAGGAAGCCGACGTCTCTTACGGGCCGGTGACCACGCTCGATCTTCGAGACGTACGTCTGATCGACACCGAGCTGCGCCGCGAGCGACGCCTGCGTCAGCGACCGCTCGGATCGGTAGTCCCGCAGCATCCGCCCAAGATCCGGCAACGACACGCTCGGAGCGTCATGCGCGAGCCAATTCGCCTCTGCGTCGGCCATGCCAGCATCATGACGCACCCCGCCGACCCGCCGCAGGTTTGACGGTGCAGTGAGCGATGAACCGCTGCGTCAGCCCTTCTCGGGTGCATGCTGGGTTAGGCGGCCGGACCTGCCGCTAATGGAGGTGGCGGTGCAGTCAGCCAGCGGAATGCCGTCTTCCTCGGGGCTGGTCTTGAGAATCTCCTCCAGCACCCCGTAAAACGTGCGGAACTCCAGCAAATCGGTCTTGCGGGTCCCGCGTCTTTCACCCGGAACCCGGACTGCGACCTTGACCATGTCCTTGTGTACGTCGATCGCGGCCACCCCCGTGACGAGCTGGCGGCCGCGCAGCTCGCTGCCAGGGGACGCGCAGCTTGCGCCGGCGCAGGCGCAGCTGCCGGTGCTGGCAGCGCAGGTGGAGGAACTGCGGCGCCGGCTGGGCAAGGACTCATCGACGTCGTCGAAGCCGCCCTCGGTGCCAGGACCGGCAGGTGCCGTGATCCGCCGCCCGCCAGCGTCGTCCCGGCGGGCCAGGCCGGGCACGTCAAGGACCAGGTCCTCGACGCACATCTGTCCCGGCGAACAGTGGGAACGTGAACTCCTTCGGCTTCATCACCGTCGACGTCGAACGCGAACTGGCCCAGCTCGGCGCAGCCGGGTAACGGCCACCCGGGGCCATCGCGCTGACCGGGTCTCTCCATCGGTGACGGTGTTTGCCCGGCCCGGCGGAGCTACCGGAGCGCTACCGTGGGTTGAGGCGGTACGCAACGTTGCTGATACGGGGAGGGGGCCGTAATGGATCCGATTGTGCTCGCGGCCGGGACGGCGCTGGTCGGGGCGATCGCCACCGACACTTGGCAACAGGTTCGCGAGGCGGTCACCCGCTTATGGCGCCGCGTGCACCCGCAGCAGAAGGCCGACGAGATCGGGACCGAACTGGATGAGCTGCGGGAGCAGATGCTGCTGGCTCGCCGCGACGGTGACAGCGGCACCGAGAAGGCCCTCGAGGGGGTCTGGCAGGTGAAGCTGCAGGAGTTGCTGCGAGCCGACCCTGCCGTGGCCGCTGAGCTGCGGCGCGTCCTGGACCAGGTGCTGGTCCCGGCGCTCACCCCGGCCGAGCAGACCCGGATCGGGACCATCATCATGACGGGCAGTTCCCACGACTCCAGCACGTTCACCCAGATCGGCGCCCAGATCAGGTACGACCGGCCATGACCATGATCCCGCCGGGGGGACCATCCGGGGATCCTCTGGGCGGTGCCCGGGTCGAGATGTATGGCGCATCCCGCGATTCCAGCAGGTTCACCCAGATCGGCAACCAGGTCATCATGCAGCCGCTGCGACCGGCTCCGCTGGCGGTGAGGTACTCGCTGCCGCCGGACACGGCGGCGTTCACCGGCCGGGACGAGGAACTGCACCTCCTCACCACCGCGGTGACTGATGCCGCCGTGGCCGGTGGCGGGGTGGCGATCCATGCGATCGATGGGATGCCCGGGGTAGGAAAGACCGCCATCGCCGTTCACGTCGCCCATCTGCTGCGACCTCGGTTCCCGGACCGGCAGCTGTTCATCGACCTGCACGCCCACACCCCAGGGCAGCACCCGACGCCCCCGGAGGCGGCGTTGGCCGAATTGCTGACCGCCGTCGGTGTGGACGCCCGCTACCTCCCCGATGATCTAGAGGGCAGGACCGGCCTGTGGCGGGACCGGACGGCAGGCCAGCGGGCCCTGCTCGTCCTGGACAACGCCGCCAGCAGCGGCCAGGTCGCCCCCCTGCTGCCCGGGGGGGACGGCTGCTTGGTGCTGGTCACTAGCCGCCGGCACCTGGGCGACCTGCCCGGGGCGGCCGTCCCGGTCCCGCTGGAGGCCCTGCCGCCGGACGAGGCGCAGCTGATGTTCCTGCGGCTGGCCCCCCGCGCCGCCACCGAGCGGGCAGCGGCGGTGCCGGAGCTGGTCCGGCTGGCCGGGTACCTGCCGTTGGCGATCTCGCTGCTGGCCCGCGTGTACGCCAAGCACCCGTCCTGGGCTATGGCCGACCTAACCCGCGAGACCAGGTCGAGCCTGCTCAGCGTTGCGGCGGAAAAAGACAGCCTCGCCGCCGCGTTCGACGTGTCCTACAGGTACCTGGCCGCCGGCCAGCAGCAGTTCTTCCGCCGCCTCGGCCTGCATCCGGGCACGACGATCGACTCCTACGCCGCCGCCGCCCTGGCCGGTATCCCGCTGCAGGAGGCCGTCGGGCACCTGGACGCCCTGCACGGCGAGGGCCTGCTGACCGAGGCCGGCTACCGCCGCTACGGTATGCACGACCTCATCCGCCGCTACGTCCAGGACCGCGCCGCCACTGACCTCACCACCGACCGCGACCAAGGGCTGCAACGCCTGCTGGACTACTACCAGCACACCGCCGCCATCGCCGAGTCCCGCCTGGCCCGCCAGTCCGAGACCAGGACTGCCTCGGCCGCCGTCACCTCACCGCCGACCGCGGTCCCCGACCTGCCCGACCGCGCGCAGGCGCTGTCGTGGTCACGGGCCGAACGCGCCAACCTGCTCGCCTGCCTCGACCACGCCACCCGCTCCGGCCAGTATGCCCGGGTCACCGCCCTCACCCCCGCCGTGGGCGTCCTCCTGCGCCAAGACGGCGCCTGGACCGACTCCATCACCCGCTATACCACCGCCGTAGAGGCCGCACGGCACCTCGGTGACCGGCAGGGTGAGGCCAACGCCCTCAACGACCTGGGGAACGCGCGGTACCACACCGACGACTACCCGGGTGCGACCCAGGTGCTGGAGGAGGCGCTGGGCATCTACCGCGACCTCGGCGACCGGCTGGGTGAGGCCAACGCCCTCAACCTATTGGGGGCCGTGCGTCACCAGACCGGGGACTACCCGGGCGCGACCCAGATGCTGGAGGAGGCGCTGGGCATCTCCCGCGACCTCGGCGACCAGCTGGGCGAGGCCGAAGCCCTCATCCGGCTGGGGATCGTGCGGTGGTTCACCGCCGACTACCCGGGTGCGACCCAGATGCTGGAGGAGGCCCTGGGCATCTACCGCGACCTCGGCGACCAGCTGGGCGAGGCCGACGTATTCATCTGCCTAGGGGCCGTGCGGCGGCAGACCGGGGACTACCCGGGCGCGGCCGAGGCGCTGGAGGCGGCGCCGGGCATCTACCGCGACCTCGGCGACCGGCGGGGTGAGGCCAACGCCTTCATCTACCTGGGGGCCGTGCGGCGGCTGACCGGGGACTACCCGGGCGCGGCCGAGGCGCTGGAGGCGGCTCTGGGCATCTTCCGCGAGTTCGGCGCCCGGGGGGCTGAAGTTGAGGCGCTCAACGAGATGGGGACACTGCACCGGGTCCGCGGTGACCTGGACCGGGCCGGGGCGTATCACCGGCAAGCCCTCGACCTGGCCCAAGAGATCGACAGCTCCTGGGACGAGGCCCATGCGCTGGCTGGCCTGGGCCGCTGCGCTCTGGCCGCTGACCGCGTGGCCGACGCGGAGGCCAGCCTGCGGCAGGCGTGGGAGATCTTCCAGCGGATAGGCGCGGCCGAGGCCACTGGCGTGGCCGCCGAACTTGATGCCCTCGCCGAGGCGGGACTTACCGCATGACGGTACTGATTTTCTGCGGTAGAGCTGACGTGAAGCGTGGATGAGCGCGGTAGAGCGGATCCGCAAGGCCCAGGCGCCAACCCACGCCGCAGAAGACGGTGCCAACACGCCCCGGGCCGCAGGACACCCCTGGCAGCGCCTTTTCCCTGTCGGCCTCCGTTTTGAAGTCGCCATAGAGTTCGTCATCGACGTAGATGAGCCACGGCGGGACAGGAGCACCCCGGCCGACGACCTTGGACCAGGTCCGCAATGTCACCGGCTTGCCGTAGTTGCGGCGCGACTCCGACAGGAACAGCAGGCCGCGGGCACGGCTGATCCCGACCCGGTCGGCCCGGTCGGCAAGGTAGGCCGACAGCAGCCCCCGGTCGCCGCCGAGTACGGGACCAGCCGTTCCAGCCGGTTCTTAGGCTCATCGTCGAGAATCATCCGAAGGCCGAGATTAACGTGCCGAGCGAAAGCCGCACCCACTCATCTCTTTTCCTCTGGTGCTGTGGTGCCGGGGCCCTAGACGTTCGGGTTAAATACACCGACAGTAGTGACACTGCCTAGGATGCATGCATTTAGTGCAATGACCATCATTAAAGGTCGCGGTAGCACATACCCCATTATTCTTGAAATAGCATATTACGCACCATGCCTTATCAGTCATCACGTACACCCCCTATGACGCTATCTTAGCGTAGGCGCGCCCCGAGGGCATGCTAGGGCCGAAATGCTCGGCTTGGAGGGACTAAGGGGACCGCCGAAATTGGTGGACTTATACTCAATAAAAATAACATCATCGTTGCCGTGGCTATATGTCGGCTTTCTGGTGTTTTGATCCTACGTGCGACGCGGATAAGCGCCCGGGCGCCAGCGGGTCACCCCGAGCGCGCCGATGTACGCCACGTGCGCGTTCGAGCCGTACTGCGGCCGCCGACCCGGTGTTGCACCATGCCCCGTCGCCACCGCGTCGCCACCACACGCGACGGATCACGCAGACTTCATCGCTCACCTGGCGGTCTTGATCACGACGGTGCGACTGCGGTTGTCCACCCCGCGCACAGGGCGAGTGGATTCACGAGCAGGCGAACGAGCATCCGTACCTTGAACAGGCAAGAAACAACGCGACGCGCCGACCTGGGCGCTTATCGGGCGTGATCAAGCGTTCTTGTGCCGCAGAATGATTGTTCTGCTCGGAGTTTGCGATCATGCTCTACGACCTTCAGTCCGCGCCAAACGCTGCGAAGTGTGCGCAGGTCAGATCCACAAATTCATCCGGTCCGGGCTGGCGGGAGCCCGGCTCGCTTGATCGGCGAAATCCCACACACTGATCGCAGGCGGGCCGAATGATGTGCTCATGGTGCGCGGTGGGGACGCGAGCGTTTGCGTCGTCTTCCAGGCGCCTTGTATTGCGGGAGTTAGGTAGCCGGGCGCTGGGGTCGCTGGCCGCCGTTGCCGAGGATGTCTGCAACGGCGGGTCGGCGGGTGGGGGCGGGCTGGGTGTGCTCGCATTTGGTGGTTTCCATGAGCATCTGCTCGGCGGCGGCTGGGAGGAGGCGGGTTTGCCATTCGGATTGGCCGGCGAGGGTGGCGGCGGTCCGGTGTGGGGTGAGGTGGACGACGGACCAGAGTTCGGCGAGCCAGTCGAGGGTGTACAGGCAGAGGGGATGGTGGTCCCAGCAGGGGGCGAGCATGGCGGCGAGGCGCCCGTATCCGGGCAGGTAGATCATCTCGACCCAGGCGCGCAGCCGGGCGATCGCTTCGGCGCGGCCGTCGCGCTCGAGCTTCCACCACTGCGGCGTTGGAATCGGCTGGTACGGCTTGGCACCGCCTTCATCCTGGTTGCCGCCGTCTGCGGGCACGAGTTCGGCGAGCTGGGTTGCGATGGCGGCGACCTGCTCGTCGAGGCCGTCGAGGGAGGCGAGGATCGCGGCCTGGTCGGTGATCGTCCCTTCGGCGGCGTCGACGCAGGTGCTCATCTCCGACAGGCAGGCGGCGATCTCGCGGAGCCGTTCGGTTATCTGCTGGTAGTGCTGTGCCTCGCGGTCATCGAGCAGCGCGAGCCGTTCGGCGTGCCGGGTGATCTGCAGCAGGGCGGCGGCGATCGCGTCGCCGGCGGGCGGGCCGGGGGTGGCGGTCATCTGCGGGTCCTTACTGCCATGGCCACTGCTGCGGCGCGCCGTTGCCGTTGGCGCGCTGAACGCCGTCTGGCGTGGCGCTGAGGCCGGCGGGGACGGGGTCCTGGCCGTCGGGCGTGGCGGCCGGGCGGTCGTGGCCGGGGTCCGGCGCGGTGCGCGGCACAGGGACGGCGGTGGGCAGCGGTACAGCCTGTGGGATGGGGGCGAGGGCGGCGATCGCGTGCCCGGCGCGGCGAGCCCGTTTGTAGGCGGGGTCTTTCCAGGCCATGGGGAGGCGGGCGATGACGGGGGACAGGCCGCCGCGGATGACCAGGGCGCAGCCGTCGGGGAGCTGGCGGATCATCTCGGGGGTCATGACGGGGTGGCGGGTGTGGCGTTCTTCGCCGTGTTCCTTGACGGCGGTGGTGCCGCACAGTTTGCTGGCCGTCTCGAGGGTGTCGGGGTCGGAGACGCCGGGCAGCCAGATTTTGGCGCCGGAGGTGTCGAGGATGACGCGGGCGCCGTCTTTGCCCCAGCGGCTGCGCAGCTGGGCTTCGCCGTGGGCGACGGTGATGATCTGGATGCCTTTGCCGCCGGAGTCTGCCAGCCAGGACGGGACCGGGACGGGGCAGATCTGGGTGACCTCGTCGAGGGCCAGCAGCAGCGGCGGGTCGAGCCGCCTGCCGGGCATCTGGCTGCCCATGAGCGCCGCTTCGTGGCGGATCTCGCTGGCGAGGCAGGCGAAGAGGGGGGCGACGGGGCTGTCGTCGCCTTGGGCTTCGGCGATCAGGTACAGGGTTCCGGAGTTGTTGAGGAAGGCGCGGATGTCGAGGCCGTGGCCGGGGGCGGGCAGCACGGAGCGGGCGATCAGCGGGTCGGTGAGGAACGCCATGGCGCGGCTCATGGTCATCCGGATGGTCTGGGCGGTCTTGTTGGCTTCGCCGCGCAGCTCCGCGAGTTGAGCGGCCCAGTGCCGGCCGGGCCCGGCGGCGGTGGCGAGGATGTCTTCGGCTTCGGTGGCGCCGATGCCCATGACCCAGCGGACGATGTCGCGGAAGTCCAGGTGCTCGATGGCGGCGGCGTGCATGTAGGCGCGCAGGTAGTCCGATGCTTTGGAGGACCAGAAGCTGCCTTCTTCGACGCCCTTCATCGATACGGCCTGGCTGAACGCGTCGGCGCGGCGGATGGCGACCTGGGGGTCCTGGCAGCCGTCGAGCGGGTTCCACCGGAACGTGGACGGCACCGCGCCGACGCCTTGGGGGTTGAAGACGAGGACCGGGCCGGTGCGGGCGCGGATGCCGGAGGTGAGCTCGAAGACGTCGTGTTTGGTGGTGGTGGACACGACGGGCCCGGGGTAGCGGAGGATGATCCGGGCCAGCCAGCCGGTCTTGCCGGCCCGGGGCGGGCTCTTGACCACGGCGTGTTCTTCGAGTGGCAGCCGTAGCCCGTGCCGGTAGTGGCCGCGGCCGAGTTTGACCGAGTACGCGGACGCGGGGGCGGACAGGCGCTGCCAGAAGGTCATCGAGCGGCGGGATCGGCGGCTGCGGCGGAACGCGGCGAACCGGCCCCACCGCAGCCACAGCTCGAAAATTGTGCTGTGGCCGCGGCCGGGGTGCAGCCGCAGCCGCAGCCGGATCCGCAGGTGCCGGACCCGGTGGCGGGGCAGCCGGCGGGCGGGCAGAAACGCCCACTTGACAGCAACCAGGACTATCGCGGCAGCGGCGATGAGGATGATGAACTTCATGACTAGGCCTCCGTCTGCTCGGGTGTGTCGTGCCGGATCTGGCCAGGCGCGGTGCCGTGGCCGTTGTGGAGGGCCCGGACGTGGGCGCGAAGTACCCGGCGGGCGGTGCCGGGGTGCAGGCCGACCTCGGCGGCGAGCTGGCGGGCGATCGGGGAGAGCTGGCTGAGGTCGATGGCGCGCAGGTCGTGGCGCTGCCCGGCGAGGGTGATGAGCTGGTCCTGCTTGCCGGGTTGTTGTCCATTGCGGCGCAGCCGACGAGGACCGAGCGGCGCCGCCGGTGTCGGCTCGCGGCCGGCGGCCGGGGCGTCGGCGGGCTGCCCGCGGGGGTCTTGTTCGCCGGGGCCGGTCGGCAGCGCCGGGAGACCAGCGCCGGCCGGGCTGGCTGGGGTGGCTTTGCGGCCGGGGGCGACGGGGCATTCGGCGATGACCCAGGCGCGGAAGCCGCGCAGGGTGGAGGGCGGGGCGAGGGCGAGGCGCAGCAGCCACAGCGCCGCACGGCCGCCGATGGCCAGCGGCGTGGCGTCGTCGTCGGTGAGGGTTTCGCCGCGGTCGCGTTTGCGGGCCAGCGCCCAGGCGCGGATGACGCCGATCAGGGTGTCGGAGGCCAGCGCGTACACGGCGGACGGCATGACCCAGATGGCCAGGTCGCGCCAGCCGTGCCCGGCGGCCAGGGCGTTCATGGCCAGGCTGATCCCGACACAGGCGACGTTGAGCGCCCGGGCCCGGATCGCGCGCTTTCCGTGCAGGGCGAGCGCGATGCCCAGGGCGGCGAAGATGACCGCGCCGACGTCCGGGATGCCGGCTTCGAGCGCGGCGATGGCCGGAGCGTGCTTGACGGAGGCGACCATGACGTACTGGGCGTCCCAGCTCACCGCGGCCGCGGCCGCGGCGAGGACCGCGAGGGCGGCCATCGCGCCGCGCAGCCAGGCGCCGGACCGGTCCGGGCTGCCGCCGCCGCTGCCGAGCTTGACGTTGACGCACTTGACGCCGCCCCGGTCGGGGGCTTGCTCGAAGTCGTCGTCGGTCAGGCCGAACGGGTGCCAGCCCGCGGCGCCGTTCCGGATCTCAGCGGGGGCCGGCATCGGTGGCCTCCTCCCCGGTGGCCGCGGCGACGGTGCGGGCGACCATGGCGCGGATGTCGTCCAGGCCGGGCAGCGCCTCGTCGAGCGCGTCGTTGATGACGTGCGTGATCCGGGCCCCGCGGACCAGGGCGAACGTGCGCAGCCTGCGGTCCACGTCCGGCCGCAGCCGGGTGGTGATCTTGTCGCCGTACTTCACGCCTGCCTCCTTGCCGCCTCCGCGGCTTGCCAGCAATCCGAGTCGTCTTATTTAAATCAGATGACGTAGAACGAGTCAAGCGCGGCCGGTGCGAGATGCGGCCGCCGGGGACCTGCTCGCCCAGAACCCGGTGGCAGGGACGGCGGGATGGCAAACTGGTGTAGTCAAGACGGCGGAGGAGCGCGGCGTGGCACCGAGGAACACCGGCGGCCCGGGCGGGCGGATGCCAGAGCAGCTGGACGTGTACGAGCGGCTGGCCGGCGAGCTGCGTGAGGCGATCGTCTCGGGCCGGTACAAGCCGGGGGAGCGGCTGCCGTCCACGACTGAGCTGATGGCCAGCAACTCGGTGGCGAACCTGACCGTCCGCGGCGCTTACCGGATGCTCGTCGAGGAGGGCCTGGTCGAGCCGGTGCCGAAGAAAGGCTTCTTCGTCCGCCGGCCGGACCTGGCGAGGTGGAACATGACCGCCGCCGGTGACGGGCGCCGGGAGCGGCTCGTCCTGGACGGCTGGGCGGCCGACGTGGAGGCGGCGGGCCGCAGCCACCGCGAAGACATCACCGTGGCGATCGAGGACGGGTCCGCGCTGGTCCTCGGGCGGCCGATCGGGGACCGGCTGGGCCTGCCGGCCGGCGCCCGGGTCCTGGTCCGCCGCCGGGCCCGGTTCACCGGCCCGGCCGGTGACGCCGGAGCCCCGGCGACGATCCCGGAGTCGCTCGCCGATGCCTACTACCCGTACGACCTGACCCGCGACTCTGCGCTCGCCTCGCCTGCCGCCGCCGACGCCGCGGCCGTGCTCGGGGAGCTCGGGTACCCGCCGACCGAGCTCGGCGACGAGCTGATGCCCCGCCTCGCCTCGCTGCGGGAACGGCAGCGGCTGCGGCTGCCGCCGGTCTCGGTGGTGCTGGAACTGGCCCGCACCGCCTATGCGAAGGGCCGCCAGCCGGTGCTGGTCGACCACCAGATCCGCCGCGGCGACGGCGCCGTCTACACCTACCGGATTCCCGCGCCTGCCCGCTGACCGCTTCTGGCAGAGCCGGCCGCCGGGCTCAAGCAGGAACGATCCTTGAGCAGGCAGCGGTACCGCTTTGGCTCAAGCTCGTCGTCTTTCGCCTGCCAACTGACCCAGACCCGCTCGCGTCCGTCCTCGGCTATGTAGCAGCCGTTGCCGCGAGCTGACCTGCCCGGCGAAAGCCGGGCATGCCGGCGGCCGGGGCCGGGCCTGCGCTCGCGGACCCGTCACCCGGTCTTGCCGTCGCGCTCACCGGCTCCGATCCACGACCTTGCTCCGGGTCCGGGAAGGCGTTGACATCTCTACTACATCTGATTTAAATAAGACGTGTCAGATGCCAGCACGTCGTCGGGATGGCAAGGGATCGGCATGCAGCGTTCCGTCCGGGCCGAGCAGGCGCTGCTGGGTGCGGTGCTATCGGACCCGGCGGGCCAGCAGCGGGTGCTGGACTGGGTGCGGCCGGGCGATATGCGCCGCCCGTATCACGGCCAGGTGCTGGCCGCGATGCAGCGGCTGCGGGGCGGGGGAGTGCTGCCGGGCCCGCATGAGGTGCGGCGCGAGCTCGGCAATGACCCGGATCTGCGGGCGGAGGCCTCCGACCGTGTCGTCTATCTGGCGGAACTGATGGAACGCTCACCCCGGGACGGCCACGCGCTGGCGTACGCCGCGCTGGTGATCGATCAGGCGGTCCACGACCAGATGCACCTGGCCGGGTCGCGGATGGCGCAGGCAGCCGGCAGCGGGAACCTCGACGGCGCGTTCGTGCAGGCCCGCCGGGCCCGGCAGGAACTCGCCGCGGCGCGAGCGCGGTGGGAGAAGCTGCCGCAGCATCTGCGCCGCGACCTGCCCGCGCCGGGGCCCCGGGACCAGGCCGGTGCCGAGATCGCGCGCCGCGCCAAGGCGGTCCGGGACGAGCTGGCCCGGCTGCGCGACGACGTGTGGGCCACCGGCGGCGGTGAGATTCAGGACCGGCTCGCGGGTATCGCCCAGGAGATCGCCGAGACGGCCGCGCTGAGCGCCGACCGTGCCGCCCGCCGGGACGCAGCCGCCGAAGCCCGCCCGGCGGGCCGCGAAGCGGCAGCCGCCGGGGCGCAGGCGCTGCGCGACCTGGCGGCTGCGCCGCAGCAGCTCGCAGGCGTGAACGGCTGGCTCCAGCCGGCGCACTTCGCCAGCCGTGAGCACGGCGAGCTGTACCGGGTGATGCGGGACCTGCACGCAGCCGGGAAGCCCGTGGACGCGGTGACCGTGTCGTGGGAGGCCGGCCGGCGGGGCGTCGTGATGACCCCGCAACAGATCGACGCGGTGCTGGCGGGCGGGGTAGCAGCAGCAGCGGTTCCCAGCGCCCGCGCCGCACACGAACACGGCGCACGCGCCCAGGTCGCCCAGGCCGGCCGGGACATCCAGGCGCAGGCCACCGACCCGGCCTCATCGCCCCCGATATTGCTGCGCGCAGCCGACAAGCGGCTCTGCCAGGTGGAACGCGAGCACGCCGCTGTCCGGGCCGCCCGCCTCAGCGTCAGCGCGCAGCCGCCGCCAGACCGCGCCGCAGAACCCCTCCCGGCGCAGCGGACCGACCCCCGACCCGCCTCACCAGGGCGCGCAGGCGATCGGCCCGCGCAGGCCCGCCATCAGGAAGCCGAGGCGAGGTGACAATGACCGCCTACGCAGACGAGCTGAAAACCAGTCCCGGTGCGCGAGTGCCCGGGCGCCGCCGCGAAGCCCAGGGAGGCCCGGACGAAAGCGTGCGGCCCGCCGTGCCACCCGGCGTGCGGGCCCGCGAGGCACGCCGCAACGGCCTCACCCCCGATCTACGCCAGGCCACAAGCCTGACCGGCGGATCCAAGGCCCGGCCCGGCACCCGTCAGCCGCCGCGCGATCACCTGCCGCACCGCGGTGGCCGCAGGGGGCTAACCGGGGCGACCGGCACGCGGCGGCGGTTGCAGGCCTTGATGGTGAACGGGTGGCCGGCGGCCGGACTTGCCGCCCGGATCGGCTTGGACGCCACCAGCCTGTCCAGGATCGCGGATGGTGCGCAGGACGAGGTGACCGGGGCCACCGCCGACGCCGTCGCTCATCTGTACGACCGGCTGTGGGACTGGTTCCCGCCGCCAGACACACCGGGTGCGAGGGCCGAAGCCGCCGCCACCCGCGCACTCGCCCGCCGCCGTCACTGGGCGCCCGCCCTCGCGTGGGATGACGACCGGATCGACGACCCCACCGCCACGCCGCAGGGCGTGGACCCCGGGCCCTCCCGCGCACAAGGCCCGGTCGCACGCCTGGTGGACGCCAGCGAGGAACTGCTGGCCTGGGGTTACACGCTCCGCCAGGCCGCCGAACGGCTCGGCGTCTCCCGCAACAGCCTCGAGCGGGCCCGGCTGCGCCGCGGCCTGCAGCAAACCCGGCCGCACCTGGGGCTAACGCCGGACAGCACACCGGCAGTGGCGGCCCGCGGCGGCGGCCGAGGCCGCCACGCATCGTCGGAGGCCGGGCAGTGACCGCCCGCCGCAGCCGCCGCGGCTGGGACACCGCCGCCCGCCAGGAATGGCGGCTGCACGCCGAGGCGCAATACCTCGCCGCCGAAGCCGCCACCCGCGGCCACCTGCTGTCCCCCCACGGCACCGGCAAGGGCATCGATCCCCGCAACCTGTGGGCCGGGCGGGAACGCATCGCCCGCCGGTACGCCAGCGCCGAACTGAGGGCCTGGTGGGACCAGCACGGCCGGTTGACCGTCACCCAGTACCTCGACCAGATCCGCCGCGAGCGCGCCGCCGAGAAGGATCAGTACGAGACCGGAGCTGAGTACCTGCGGCGCCGCTACCGGGAAAAGGCCTACGGCCGGTGGAACCCGTGGGCCGACGCGGCCCCGGTCCGCGACCACGTCCGCGCCCTGCACGACGCCACCGGCGCGGACTACCGGCAGATCGCCGCCGCGGCCGGGCTGGGCACCCACCGGGTCGGCCACCTGCTGCACGGCAACCCCTCCGACGGCAAACCACCCGCCCGCAAGATCCGCCGGGACGCCGCGCAGCGGCTGCTGGCCCTCACCGGCGCCGAGCTGCGCCCGAACCCGCGTGCCCTGGTCCCCGCGGCCGGATCACGCCACCGACTCCGGGCGCTGGTCGCCACCGGCCGCCCCGCCAGCGCCCTGACCGCCGAACTCGGGATGGGTGAACATCCCGTCCGCGACATCATCTCCGGCCGGTCGGGCCAGGTGACCGCCGCAACCCGGGACGCGGTCCGCGGCCTGTACGACCGGCTCTGGGACGTCCCTCCGCCCGAGCACACCCCCGCCCAGCGCCAAGCCGCCACCTGCGCCCGGGGACGCGCCGAACGCGCAGGCTGGCCACCACCCATGGCCCTGGACGACGACCGGATCGACAACCCCGCCTACCGGCCCCGGTCGCACTGGCGCGCCACGCAACCCCAGACCGGCAGCCCCCAGCAAGAAACGCACCCCGGCGAGCCCGGCCACCACGCCCGCGCCTACCGGCAGACCGCAACAATTCACCACGGCCAGGCCACACCTCCGGGGACAGCCAGCCCCCACAAGGACAGCGACCGCGACATGGAGGCGGCCTCATGAAACCACGATCGTCGCCTCACCCGGCAGCCAAAACCACAAGCCGCCAAAAAGGGGCACGAACGGCCGCCGGTACCGCCTTGAACCGGCCGGAGGCCATACGTCAGCGGCAGCAGCGGCCGATGGAAGTCGCCCGCGCCGACCCCCAGGCCGGAACCCTGCGGACGCCCGCGATCGCGGCACTGGCTGGGTTGATGACGTTTCCGCGGGCTGGTCACCTACCGTCAGCCGCCCTGGTTGCCCCCTGGCTCGCCGCGGACCTAGCCGGGTGCGGCCGTGGCGCCGCTGCTGGCAGTGATCTGTCCCTGACTCACCGCTCAGGACTGTGCCCCCGTCGGCCGCGACGCCATGCTGACCATCGCAGTGGCTGACTTGCGCCTGGCAGGAGCCGCGGCTGCGGCTGCTGCCGGGGTCGGCGGCGACCACGCATCGCCATCTGCGGCTCGCCGTCGACGTGCTGTTCGCCGGCTGGGCGTTGCTCGCGGCAACCGCCCCGGTCACGCTGGCAGGCCCGCGGGGACCGCGCCCGCGGGCACCCAGGCCAGTACCTGGCCACGGGACACGCCGGGGGGCAGGTCGTGATTGTCGACCTCTTCGCGGGGGCGGGCGGCTGGGATGAGGCCGCCCGGCACCTGCAGCTCGGCCCGGTCGCCGGGATCGAGCTTGACCCGCTGGCCGGCGCGACCCGGACGGCCGCCGGGCACGCCACGATTCGCGCCGATGTCGCCGTCTACCCGACCGGCCCGTTCGCTGGCCGGGTGACGGGGCTGATTGCCAGCCCTCCCTGCCAGCCCTTCAGCGTCGCCGCCAGTCACAGGGCGCGCGGGGACCTGCTCACCGTTGCCGCCTGCGCCCGCGGCCTCGCCCGCGGCACCGGCACCCGCGACCTCGACGTGACTCGTGTCGCTGACCCGCGCGCCATCCTGGCGGCCGAACCGGTCCGCTGGGTCCGTGACCTGCGCCCGGCCTGGGTGGCCTTGGAGCAGGTCCCGGCGGTGCTGCCGTTGTGGGAGGCGTTCGCCTCGATCTTCCGCGGCTGGGGCTACGCCACCTGGGCCGGGATCCTGGACGGCGCCGACTACGGCCTCGGGCAGCGCCGCCGCCGCGCGTTCCTGACCGCCTCGCTGTCGCACCCGGTCGGCCCGCCCGCCCCGACCCATTACGACCCGCGCCGCGGCCCGCGGATCTGGGGCACGCCGTGGACCTCGATGGCCGACACGATCGGCTGGGGCATGACCAGCCAGCCCGCGCCGACCGTCACCGCCGGCGGCACCGCCAGCGGCGGCCCCGAACCGTGGCCCACCCGCGCCCGCACCCTCCTGGCCGCCGAACGCGCCGCCGGCCGATGGCGCCCGCGTACCCGCGCGCCGGACGGGCCCGCCGGGCTGCGCCCATCAGCTGCTGACCTGGCCATGCTGCAAGGGTTCGCACCCAGCTACCCGTTCCGCGGCGGCAAGGGCGCAGTCGTCCGGCAGATCGGCAACGCCGTCCCCCCGCCCCTAGCCGCCCGCGTGCTCACCCAGGCCATCGGCATGCAGGCCGTGACCGCGGACGACATCAACGACGATCCCGAACGGCTGCGCAGCCAAACGCAGCCCTGCCGTGCAGACGCCCCCGGCCGCGGCGCCCAGGCACGGGCCAGCTCCCAGAAGGCGAACCACACGTGGACGTGAACGACTTCATCGACAAGAAAATCGACAACCTCACCAATTGCCAGGGGCATCCAGGCTGGCCGGTTATGCCGTGGGTGTCGAGTCCAGGCTGGCCGCGTACCTCGCTATTGCCACCGAGTTGCTCCGGATCGAATGCGACGAGTACGCCGACCGGGCGCACACCGCAGAGCAAGAACTGCGCGCCGCACGCGAACCGGGACACGAGCCCCAGGCACTGGAGGACGAGGCGGGCTTCGGCGAGTGGCTGGGCTCCCGGCTGACCGCCCAGGCCTCCGCCGTCCTGGCCGCCGAACGCGACGAACGCGGCCGCGCCCGCCCTCGACGTCCGCCTCGACCTTCGTCAGCGGCCAGTGGCCAGACGAGCTATCGCACGCCACTTTGGTCGCCGCAGGGACAATTCGGTCCTTATGGCAACAAAGTTAGTCGTCGGGACGGTACCCGAGGTCGTCTCGACCACGAATGTATTGCATAGATACTATGCAGACTGGTTTGTTCCAAACGTCCGGTCAGTGGTAGGTTGCGCAAGACCTTTGGCGCTGATCGGCATATATTTCCAGGACTTTTTCCTCTTTTGGGTGGCGACAGTCCGCAGGAGATTCGAGCTTAGGGGACATAGCGGGCGAAACCGTGGACCCCACGCCGCGCGCGGCAAAGGGGGAAGCACGATGATAAGACCAATAGTGCCGACGGTGGCGGCGCTCGCAGCAGGCTCGGCGTTCCTGTTGGCAGGCTGCGGTTCGCAGTATGCAGCGCTTGGGAAGCCTGCACCGGCAGTCACAGTGACGCACACGGCCACCGCAACGCCGAAGCCCATGGCCCACAAGACTGCGACAGCGCCACCCGCGCCGGCACCGGCTGCTGCTCTGCCTTCGGTCATTGATGTTAATGGCCAGAGTTCAGTAGAACCGACGCAGATAGCGTTGTCGGCAGACGGTAATGGCTGGCTGCAAGGGCTGAGCTGGTCGTCCTGGACGGCTAACGGTGCGGAGGGATCCGGGTATATCAACGTCAACAATTGCCAGCCAGATTGTGCTCAGGGCACCATTACTAATGTTAATGTCTCGGTATCGATGTCAGATCCGACCGGCGGGCCAAACCCGTACTATACGGAAATGACAGCGCAGGATGCCTCAGGCAATGAGAACACCTATAGCGCTGGCTCTAATGGGTCGATGGAGGTCACCTCAGACGCACTGTACATCGCTGACGAGGCTCCCGGCAGCAGCGCCGGCAGCAGCGGTGATCAGTACGCCCAGGACATCTGGAACGCGGGCATCAGCGCTCCTCAAGCGTGGATCGACAGCACCGGCCAGACTTTGTGCGCGGACTGGAACAACGGTGAGACGACCGCTGATACCGACTCGATCCTGCGCGCGGGCGGGATTTACCGACAGCACCTCGTTACCTATGATGCCATCACCGCCCAAGATCTTTGCCCGGACACTCCAGGTGGCCCCTGACTCCAACACGGGCCGGTGCGGACCGGGTCGGAGTCCGGCTCGATGCTCACGGCGGACGAGCGTAGCCGGCCATGGTCGAGTCGTGCGGCATTTAGGTGATTCTGCCCGATGCGCGCCCAGGCTGGCTTATCCATGTACGTCATTTCAGGTCACGGCATGTTGGCGTGTTCCATGGCAGGGAGAAGCCCAGTATCAACCCAGGAATACCTCCTGTGCCCGATACGTGCCCCGGCCAAGTTACCCGCGTCAGCGGCATTCGTGCTGATCACGGCGTTGGAGAAAGGTCTGTAAGACCGTCGGCTTAGATGCGAGGACGCGAGAGGATGGCTGCCGAATACGGCCATAAGTGGATCAAGGCGGCTCCGCTGCGCTCCGCCGCTGGTCCGGCACTAGCGACTGGCTCCGCTTCGGAAGGCCCGCCCCGCACGCGCCGGGCCACGCCCGCAATGGCACGCATATCAGGGCGGTCCCCGGGTTGATGCACGACGAACCGCCTGCTCCGGTGCGTCAGTGCCGTTGCCGCGTTATGAGTCCTGCTGGCTATGGCGAAACATGGGCTTACCGACGTTGCGCATGGTGCCATGCTGATCTGCCTGGCCCGAACCGAAGAGCTATGGCAGATCCTGGTTCCGCGTCGGGAGCTGGAACCAGTTGAAGCCATGACCTGGCAACGTGAACAGGTAGCTGAGATCGCTGATTGGTGCGAGCCTCACCCCGCCCATGCACTCAATCGGGGTGACGCCCTTGAACCGGCGCAGGTCGAGTTCGACCGGCTGGGGGAAACGGGACAAGTTGTTCACGCAGAGTATGGGGTAGAAGTCTTCCAGCCCGACGTCACTGCGCCTATGGCTGTCTGGGTCGTACTCCCGGACGAACGCGAGCACCCTTGGGTTGGACGAGGTGATCTCCTCGTAGCTGCCGAGGCCGAAGGCAGGATGACGTTTGCGGGTCTCGATCATCCGCTTCGTCCAGTTGAGCAGCGAGTCCGCGTTTTTCTGCTGTGACTCGACGTTGATCGCCTGGTACCCGTAAACCGGATCCTGGATCGGCGGCTGGTACAGGTCGGCTGGGTCGCAGTTGGAGAATCCGCCGTTGCGGTCGGGGGTCCACTGCATCGGCGTGCGCAGGCCGTCGCGGTCACTGAGCCAGATGTTGTCGCCCATGCCGATCTCGTCGCCGTAGTACAGCACCGGCGAGCCGGGCAGCGACAGCAGCAGCGCGGTGAACAGCTTGAGCTGGTTGCGGTCGTTGTCCAGCAGCGGGGCCAGCCTGCGGCGGATGCCGATGTTCGCCTTCATCCGCGGATCCCTGGCGTACTCGGCGTACATGTAGTCGCGCTCGTCGTCGGTGGCCATCTCCAGCGTCAGCTCATCGTGGTTGCGCAGGAAGATGCCCCACTGGCAGCCGGCCGGGATCTTCGGGGTCTGCGCCAGGATCTCCGAGATCGGGTAGCGCTGCTCGCGCCGCACGGCCATGAAGATGCGCGGCATCAGCGGCGAGTTGAAGGCCATGTGGCATTCGTCGCCGCCGGTGGCCGGGTCGCCGAAGTACTCGATCACGTCGGCCGGCCATTGGTTGGCCTCGGCGACCAGCACCCGGTCCGGGTACAGGCGGTCGACCTCGGCGCGGATGCGCTTGAGGTATTCGTGGGTCTCCTTGAGGTTCTCGCAGTTGGTGCCCTCGCGCTCGTACAGGTACGGGACGGCGTCCAGCCGGAAGCCGTCGATGCCGAGGTCGAGCCAGAACCGCAGCACCTCCAGCATCGCGTCCTGCACGTGCGGGTTCGCGTAGTTCAGGTCGGGCTCGTGGGCGAAGAAGCGGTGCCAGTAGTACTGCCCGCGCACCGGGTCGAAGGTCCAGTTGGACGTCTCGGTGTCGACCAAGATGACCCGGGCCCCGGAGTACTTGTCGTCGGTGTCCGACCACACGTAGAAGTCGCCGTACGGCTCGTCGGGGTACAGGGTGGCATCCTTGCGCCTCTTCCTCTTCCTCGGCCGGGCGGCCAGGTGGCGAGAGGCCTGGAACCACGGGTGCTGGTCACTGGTGTGGTTCATCATCAGGTCGGCGATGACCCGGATGCCGCGCTTGTGCGCCTCGGCGATCAATTCCTTAAAGTGCTCCATTTGGCCAAAATCCGGCAGAACGCTCTTGAAGTCCGAGATATCGTACCCTCTGTTGCGGAGTGGAGATGCGAAAATTGGCATAAGCAATACACAATCGATGCCGAGCCATTGCAGGTAATCCAGCCGTGAGGTCAGACCCTGCAGGTCGCCCGTACCGTCTCCATTGGAGTCATGGAAACCTCGGACGGGCACCTGGTAGAAAACGGAACGCTTGTACCAGTGGGAATCTGGAACAATGCCGCCGGGTGGCGGCGGCACGTGAGCGATGCAAAGGTCTCCCGTTACGTTTGCCCAGATCGACGGCGTCTGAGGGACTCTCTGCTGGCGCATGATGCGAGCAGCATAGTTGAATGCCTCGCTGACTGTAATATGCGTATCGCCGTCTTCGTCAGCGTCACCAGTCTCGATGCCTTTAACCAGCGCGCTTGCGAACAAGGAAGGTTTCGCTTCTTCAGAAGGTTCCGGCTCGCCTTCGTAAGCGGACTGGGTGGTACTCGACGCGCAGATTATGACGCGGCCTTCCCCGTCGAAGAATTCCCCGATGAGCGAAGCATCGATTTCACCTCGCGGCTGAAGTCCTCGAAGAAATGCGCGCGCATAACAACAGTCGAAGAAAACGACAATCCGCTGCGCCGGGGATTCATTGAATCGATCCGTCACATAACTAGCGGCAACCGCAGTCGCGGGGAGTTCTGCTGGGTTCGTATCGGTGGTGGCAATGTAAGGTGTACCATCGGCATCCTTCAATGCATGACACGAGAAGTAGAGCACGAGGAAGTCGTCTGGATCGTTGTGACGATTGCAGAACTTGTACAACCGTCTTCTAACTTCAGCTTCGGTACGGTCGTTTACGACCTCCACCTCAAAATGACCAAGCTCCGGATTTCCGAGAACCCGAAGAAGCGCATCGCCATCCTTAGCTGGTGACCCGAGATTCCGTAGCCTCGGGTCTTCGTATTTCCCGGTAGCTATGTGTCCATTCACGGGTCACGTCAGGCCGTGACGGGCGCGGGGAGCCAGGGGTTTCCGAGCAGCGTGGCGTGGATGGCGTCGATGGCGCGCAGGCCGTTGTTGCGTGCGGTGGTTAGGTAGGAGCGGATGCGGCAGTAGCCGGCGAGCGTGGTGGTGGTGTGCCAGTATCCGGAGACAGCCTGATGTCGCTTCGGGGCCTTTAGTGCCTGCTCCGAGGCGTTATTGGTCCAGGGGATCTTGAATTCGCGGGTGAAGAGCCAGACTTGTTCGGCCTTGTCGTGCAGGCGTTTGGCCAGGTTATAGCCGGGGTGGTTGCCCTTGGGCCAGTCGCGGTGCCGGTTGGTGATCATCCCCCAGCGGACCGCGTCGTCGTAGCGTTTCCGCAGCTCATCGAGTAGTTGCGGGTCGACGGCGGTGCCGTCGGCTTTGGCCTGCTCGACCGCGGCGCCGGCTTCGCGGAGCACCTGGCGGACCTGCCCGGCCCAGGCCTGCCAGTCTTTGTGCAGGTCGAGCACGCCTTGCAGGTGGCGGAACAGGTGAGCGACGCATTGCTGCACGCCGGCGAGCTGCGCGTCGAACTGGTGCCAGGCGGCGTAATCGTCTCTCACCAGGTAGCCGGCGTAGCCGTCCAGCACGCCCAGGTCCTTGATCGAGGCCTTGGACCGCGAACCGATCACCGCAAGCCACACCAGCCGCCCGTCCGGGGTCCGCAACGTGACCACATGCGGAGCACCCGGCATCACCTCGCCGTGCTCGCCGGTGTCCGGATACGCGATGTTGACCGGAGTCTCATCGCCGCACATCACTGGTTCGGACCGCAGGGCGGTCTTCATCGCCGCATCGAACCCGGCCGCCGCCAGCCGCTGGGCGAACCGTTCCAGGGCGCGGGCCACAAACCCGCTGGAGACCGGCACGCCCAGCAGCGCTTCGATCACCGTGGCGGTCCGCTCCACCGGCACGTTGCCCTCATTGGACAGCAGCACCACGGCAGCGTTGAGGTTCGGGCCGTACACCACCGCGCCGGCCTGCCCGAACGGCACCGCCGCGGTCGTCGTCTTGCGGCAGCAGCCGCACCTGCGGCGCGGCAAGATCCAGTGAACCTTCTCCAGCTCGATCGGGGGGATGTCCCAGATCTGTGTCCAGCCGCTGCCCGCATCGGCGGCGCCGGTTAACTCCGCGCCGCACCCTGAGCACTCGGCCGGCGGCTCGGCCTGCTCGGTTCGGTCGGGGTCACGGGTCGGCTCCAGCCCTGACCCCGGGTGGCCCGGCTGCCCACCCGGTGCGCGGTCTTTGGACCGCACCCGCTGTGAGGACGCCTTCTTCCGCTTGGCCTTGGCCTCGATCGAATCCTTCGAGGGCGGGATCGAGGAATTCGTCGAATCCTTTGCGATCTGCGCCCGCAGCTTGGCCAGCTCGGCCTCTAACGCCGCGATCCGCTCATCAACACGTTCATCACGGCCGGCCAGCTCAGCGGCGAACTCCGACCGCAGCGCCGCGATCATTGCCTTCAACGTGCCGATCTCGGCGTCCTTGGCCTCCACCACCTGCCGCAACCGCGCATTGGCAGCACGAAGCCGCTCCTCGGCCGGCGGACCCGGAGGCGTATCGGACACAAAAGACCATGATCACCACAACGCCGACAACGTCAAGCATCGTCGGCTCGGCGTGTCGCTCCGCCTCACCCGGCGCCTCATCCACGCACGTCAACGGCACCCGTGAATGGACACCCCCAACCGGCCCGCCCACCGCATCCCCCGGCCGGTCTTGTGCAATGCTGACGTCCACGGCCACCGTCTCCGTTCGCTATGTGTTTGGACGCCACAAAGACTCAGGCGGTGGCCTTTCTCATGCACGCATCCGCAAAGGCCAGATCACATCGCCGCTACTGCCGCGATCCCCCGACAGCCGTCTGCCTGCACTGATAACACAGCGCAACAGCCATATACCCCATTAGATACGACACTCCCGGATTCACCGAACCGTCGGCATCGCGCTGGAATCGACCAACTCACCAAGAGCCGCACCCGATTGAAATAGTCCCTTCGCGGTCCTCACAACGGTTACGGCACTCGCCATGGCCATTCGGGCAAGCTGTAGCCCTCAGTGATGGTCACCTTAGTTCCTGTGTAATCCTCGCCGCCCTTGCCTTGATCGACAACCCCGTCCAAGGCCGTAATGACGTCCCATGGGCTCCGGTCAACGGCCATGGCGATGTGCTGGGCGAGTGTCTCGGGGAATGTAATGGCAGCAGTGAGGTCGTCGGGCCCGATCCGTATTGCTGGTGACTCAGCCGGGTCGTCCGTGTTGTGCCAGAGATGTGCATACAGGCTGCCAGCGCTCTCGTCCCAACCCCAGATGCTGACACGATCCCAGCCATCGAGTGGCAACGCCACCGGGCCGCGTGCACGCACCCAGGCAACGATCTGGTCCAGCTCTTCCACAGCCGCCACCTCCCGCTGTCCAGCATGCACCAGCGCAGGTGGTTTTACACACCCTCACGCTCGGTGTCCCGCTGCTGTGCTGCTTCCAGCACGCCTTCAGCAGGCTGCATCTCGAGCTTGGGTGGTTGGAGGATCGCTTCACGCTGGGCGTGCCATTGCGACCAGGCCGGGCCTTCGTCTTCCCAGTCGGCGTCCTCGTTCGGGACCGTGACGCTCTGGCGAGCCTCCAGTTCCTCACGGAACACGCGACGCTGCTCGGCTAGCTCGGCGAGCCAGCCGGGCTCCGGCAGGGCCCCGCAGGGTGCTTTCGGTTCGGCCGACGCCAGCGGGCTGATTTTCCGGTCGGGGTAGCGGCGCCGGATTTCGCTCTCGGCCTGGACGGCAAGCTGCCGTGATCCTTGAGTGAGCTTGTCCCAGAGCCCACGGTCCTCCATAACCTCGGTCAGGGTGGCCTCGTGCTCGCGATACTTTGCCTCCAGGGTGCGGGCCGTGGATGCGATGCCCGCGTGCCTAGCGGCGACGGCCTGGTCTTTGGCTTTCTTAGCTTCAACTTCGGCGCGGATAGCCTTCAGGCGCATCGTCTCCGAACCCAGGCGCACGTCGCGGAGCTGCTTTCCGACGTGTGGTGGTGCCCAGCCGGTATCGGTGCGGTAGCTGTCGCGCACGTGCATGAGACTGCTGTCGGGCAGGCTGCGGACATCGACGGCGTCGGTGCGGGTAATCGCGGCGAAAGCATTGTGCCAGGCGGCCCTCATTTCGGGGGCGTTGCCGGTCGGCTCGGGCCCGATGACCTCACGGCCGGTCTCTTCGATGCCGTACAGCTCACGGTAGGTGGCAATCTTGCTGGCGCGGCTCTGCCAGTCCAGCCAGTCCACCGGATCGTCAGGTACCGGGCCGAGAACATGGAGTGCCCATGCTGGCGCCGTTTGCGCCGCGTGCTCCCCTAGGGCACCTTCGGTGGCAGGGTTTTGAGGTTTGTCTTGAGTTTCGTGGCCGGGGGTGTGTCACTGGCTGGCGGGCATGCTGAAGATCTCGCTGTTGGGTGCGGGCGGGTGACGGGTTGTCAGGC
>Ga0335078_10000514_pt1 | contig 59580 bp, 55 predicted proteins | sample Lox_Sample_32_FD_206711 | JGI IMG/M metagenome (GOLD analysis project Ga0335078, IMG submission 206711) | Soil microbial communities from Loxahatchee National Wildlife Refuge, Florida, United States - Lox_Sample_3.2 | ecosystem: Environmental > Terrestrial > Soil > Wetlands | place: USA... | reverse complement strand
CGCTGTCCCGCAGGTTCCACGACGAGGTAGGTCATGCCCGAAGAGAACGGCAAGAACGGCAACCAAGTCGGCTTGATGGACAAGGTGAAGACCGGAATCAAAGAAGACCTTGACTCCCTCAAGACCGACATCCCTGCCAAAGCCAAGGAACAAATCGAAGGCCTAAAAGACCCCACCAAGACCCAGGTCTACACTTCGATCTTCCGCCACAAGCACGATGACACTCCCCGCAACCGCGCGCTGGGCGTGCTGTCTAACGTCTTCCTGCATCTGCATCCGGCCAAGATCAATCGCGATGCCGTCCGCTACAGCTACACCTGGGGCATGGGCGGAATTACGTTTTACCTGTTTATCGTGCTCACCTTCACCGGTGTTCTGCTGATGTTTTATTACCACCCCAGCAAAGTCCAGGCCTTTCGCGACGTGCTTTATCTCGAGCACGATGTTCCCTTCGGAAAAATTCTGCGCAACATGCACCGCTGGGCTGCCCACTTGATGGTGATTGCCGTCTGGCTGCACATGTTCCGCGTATTTCTGACCGGCTCATACAAAAAACCGCGCGAGTTCAATTGGAACATCGGAGTGTTGCTGCTGGTTTTCACCCTGCTGCTTTCGTTCACCGGCTATCTGTTGCCAGATGATCAACTCGGTTTCTGGGCGGTCACGGTGGGCACCAACATGGCGCGCGCCACGCCGCTGCTCGGACACGAAGGTCCATTCGGCAAGATGCTGGGCATGACGCCCTATAACGATGTGCGCTTCGGCTTACTGGGCGGCTCAATCGTGGACGCCAACGCGCTGTTGCGATCGTACATATGGCATTGTATTGGCATTCCGATTGTGGCCTCGGTGCTGATGATCGTGCATTTCTGGCGGGTAAGAAAAGACGGCGGAATTTCCGGCCCCGCTCCGGTCATGCTCGAAGCCGAAGCGGACAACCCGCGCCGAGCGCAAAAAGCCGCAGGCGAGTGATTGTGGGGACGGGATTTATCCCGTCCAGCGAGCGAAGCGAGCGTGGATATGTAGGGACGGCCGCCTCGGCCGTCCGGTCGAGCGAAGCTCGACAGTGCTGCTTGTCAGCCGTTAGCAAAGTTGGACAGCCGAGGCGGCTGTCCCTGCACAGTTAGTGGAGCAACTATGGATTGGCGGCAACTTTGGCAGATCGCTTCGACGCCCGATAACGTTCCCATCGTGGCGCTGATTCCGCTGCTCGCTTTCTATTGCTACCTGGCGTTCAAGCAGGCCAGGGCCAATGACGAACTGATCACCGAACTCGAAGCCGATCCCGCGCTCGCCAAAACCCGCTATCGTAAGACCTGGCCATTCCGCCCCGGCTGGCAGAAAGAAATTCACGTCTGGCCGTTTCTGCTGCGAGTCGAATTCCTCGCTGCCATCATCGTCACCATCATTTTGATGGTCTGGTCCATCACCCTGAGCGCGCCGCTCGAAGAGCCAGCCAATCCCAATCTCACCATGAACCCTGCCAAAGCACCCTGGTACTTCCTGGGGCTGCAGGAAATGCTCGTGTACTTCGATCCCTGGATCGCGGGCGTGGTGATGCCGACGCTCATCATCGTCGGCCTGATGGTGATTCCCTACATAGACACGAACCCGCTCGGCAGCGGTTACTACACCTGGAAGCAGCGCAAATTTTCCATCTCAACTTTTCTGTTCGGTTTCATCGTGCTGTGGGTCTCAATGATCATCATCGGGACGTTCATCCGCGGCCCCGGCTGGCAGTGGTTCTGGCCGGGCCAGGTCTGGGACCACAACCGTCTGATCTATGAGGTCAACCGCGACCTGCCCGACATCTTCGGCATTACATCGAACCTGGGGAAGGGAATTTTCGGCGCCTTTATCGTCGGCGGCTTTTATGCCGCGGGCGGATTTGCGCTGCACGCCCTGTTCCGCCGCTACAACCCAAAAGATTACAAGCGCATGAGCCTGCTGCAGTATTCCATCATGGCCTTCTTCATGCTGACCATGATTGCGCTTCCGATCAAGATGCTGTTGCGGCTGCTGTTTCACATCAAGTACGTATGGATTACGCCGTGGTTTAACGTGTAGTCGCTGGCCGTTAGTCGTTGGTCGTTGGCAAAGGCGAGAAGCGCCGGGAGGTTTTTGCCAAGGACCAAGGACTAACGGCCAAAGACGTGGACAACTGGTCACTGACCACTAGCCACCGAGGTCTTATGCCTGAACAACCCATCCCCGAGCAGGACCCAATCGTTACCAAGTCCTACGCGGGATATTACGTGATCGCGATGGTTCTGCTCATGGCCACTCTGCTGTGGGCATTGTGGGACGAAGCGTTTGGGCAACGGCCCTGGAAGGCCTACCAGCATGAGTGGAAGCAGCGCTACAGCGCGCTGCTGAAGACCGACCGCTCGCGCTTCGCCCAGGAGCAAAAGGAAGTCCAGCAGAGCCCGGATTATCAGGCCCTTATCCAGGCGGCCGATGAAGCCGACCGGCAGGCCCGCCCGCAACGCGACGCGATCCAGAAGCAGCTCACCAGCCTGAACGCCGAGATTCTCGCAGTTCAGAGCGTCTTCACCGACCGGCGCGCTTACGTCAACGCCCTCACCTATGAAATGGAGACCGATAACAGCGCCTCCGGAAAGAAAAGCAAGCAAGAGGATATAGACGACTATAAGAAGAAACTCGCCACAGTCGAATTCCCCGATGGCCATCGCGAGAAGTACACCTTCCCGCAACTGGAAGAAAAATACAATGATCTCAAGGCCGAGCGCACCAAGCTGAGCGCCCAACTCGGCGAGTTGATCAAGCCAGTCAGCGCAGCCAGCACCAAGGCCAGCCAGTACCTCTCCGAGCATATGGTGGATTTGCGTCCTGATCAGATTGACGGCCTGCGCAAGAAGACCGCCGACTGGGACCCAAAGATCATCCAGATCAACGTGCCCGAAGCCAACATCGTTGACCGTTGCGAGTCCTGCCACATGGGCACGCGCGAACCGGTGACCATCACCTCGGTTTCCATGGCCTTGGCCTCCGGACAGAAAACGCCGGACGAATACGATCGCGCCTTCGTCAGCCATCCCGAGCCCGAGCTGTTCAAGATCCACGATCCCGACAAATTCGGCTGCTCGCCCTGCCACCAGGGCAACGGCCGCGCCACCACCAGTGTCGAAAAAGCCCACGGCGACTATGAGCACTGGCTGTGGCCGCTGTTCCCCAAAGAAAATGCCCAGGCCGGCTGCCAGACTTGCCACGCTGCCGACATGATGCTGGTCAGTGGTGACGAGCAGTGGCAGACCATTAACGACGGCAAAGACCTCTTCCGCCAAAAAGGCTGCATGGGCTGCCATCGTTACGAGGGCTACGACAAAGAGCCTGAAGACCTGAACGCAGTCAACCAGCAGATTAAGCAATTTGACGGCGAGAAGAAAGACAACATCAAGCAAGCCGCCTATCTGATGAAAGAGGCCGACGCGGCGCAGACCAACGAAGAGGCCAATCAGCTCAATGAGAAGGCGGTTGCGCTCAAGGTGGCCAATAGCAGGCTGGACGGCCGCATTCAGCAGCTCGACTACGAGTCACACAGCTTGATGCAGGACATGAAGAAGGTTGGCCCGAACCTCAAAGACGTCCGCCTCAAGCTAAATAGGAACTGGATTCCAGTGTGGCTCAAGAAGCCCACCGATTTCCGCCCCACCACCAAGATGCCGAATTTCCGCCTGAACGATGAGGAGATTCGCGCGATTTCAGCATATCTATGGCAGTCGGCGCTCACCGATCCTCTGCCCAAGCAAAAACCGGGCAACGCCGATCACGGCAGCGAGCTCTTCCACGCCCGCGGCTGCCTGGCTTGCCACTCCATCGGCGAAGGCAGCCAGATGATCGGCGGCACCTTCGCCGCCAATCTTACGCGCGTCGGCGAAAAGGCCAATTACGATTACCTGGTACGCTGGATTCATAACGCCCGCGAGCGCACCCGGCCTTATTGCCCATACGAGAAAAAGGATATCGGCCCCGAGGATTACGCCAAGAAGGGCCTGCCTTACGTCTTCGACTTGCAGCACAGCCAGTGTCCCAACGACGGCCATGAGCTGCAAGTTCAGAACATGACGGTGATGCCCAGTCTGCGCCTGAGCATCGAAGACGCACAGGACATCGCGACTTATCTCATGACGCAGAAGGAAAAAGATCCGTCCTCCTATCCCGACGCGTCTTTCATGGATGACCCCACCCTGAAGGCCGAAGGCGAGAAATGGATTCGCCACTTCGGCTGCGCCGGATGCCATGAAATTGCGGGCTTCGAAACTGAAGGCCGCATAGGAACAGATTTAACAGTCGAGGGCAGCAAGCCCATCGAGCGCCTCGACTTCGCCCTTTTCACCGAAACCGCCGAGCGCGGTGGCAAAGGCGCGGAACCGATCACCAATCCGGAAGACCTGCAACGCCTGCCCGATGGCCCAGCTACAGCTCCCTGGTACAACCACAAGGGCTTCTTCGAGCACAAGCTGGCCGAGCCCAACATCTTTGATAAGGGCATGGTAAAGGCGGAGGACGAAAAACTCCGCATGCCCAATCTGCACCTCACCAAAGACCAGATTCGCGACCTGACCACGTTCCTGATGGGCAGCGAGGAGACTTCCCTGCCCGCCAGCTATATCTACAAGCCCGGCGACTCGCGCCACGACATTCAGGAAGGCTGGTGGGTGGTCAAGAAATACAACTGCATGGGCTGCCACCAGTTCATTCCCGGCCAGCGGACAATTCTAATGGGCTTGAGCCAATATCAGGACCAGCAAGAGCAGCTGCCGCCAAAATTGCTAACCGAAGGTGCGCGCGTTGATCCGGAATGGCTGCGCCGTTTCCTGTCGAACCCGTCGCTGAGTACAACCGACACGAACCGGAACGGCGTGCGGCCGTATCTGAAGGTCCGCATGCCTACGTTCTCCTTCTCGGACCATGAACTGCGCGTCCTGGTGCGCTTCTTCCAGGCACTCTCGCAGCAGCCCATGCCGTACATTCCGGAGCAGGTGCCGACGCTCACCACCAGAGAAACCGATATGGCTCGCAGTCTGTTCTCCAGCACGGCCGCGCCTTGCCTGAAGTGCCATGCCACGGGGGATGTGGCGCACGATGAACACGCCACCGCGCCCAACTTCCTGCTGGCCAAAGAGCGCCTCAAGCCCGACTGGGTGGAGCGCTGGATCATTGATCCGCAGGCGGTCAGCCCCGGCACTTCCATGCCCTCCGGGTTGTTCCGGCGCGAAAATGATCACTGGGTATTTGCCGGTCCGACGCCGCCCTCGTTCCAGGGCTACGACAAGGACCAGACCAAGCTGCTGGTGGACTATATCTTCCAGCTAACACCAGAGGAGCAGCACCGCGTGGCTGCGGCCATGGGACATAGCAGCGCCGCCCTGCGCAAGCCAGGCGAGCAGAAGCAGGCCAGCGCGGGCGCCGGGGCAGGCCACATAGGTTCGAAATAGGTTCGTCGTTTGGGAACGGAGCCTCGCCCGGTCCGGGCGGGTCTGGTGGGTTGAAACCAGACCGCTTCCCACACGGCGCATGCGGACTACAATTGTCCAGACACTTTCACGCATGACGAAAGGTGAAATCATGAAACGCAACACATGGATCGCAATCCTCACACTCTCCCTTCTCGCGGTCGGGCTCCTCGCCGCCTGCAGCAAGAAGGAAGCCCCCAGCGAAGCGCAGCCGGCCACCTCTGAAATGGCGCAGCCCGCTGCCACTCCCATTGATCCCAACACCGTGGCCAGCATCAGCGGCACCGTAAAGCTCGACGGCACCGCTCCCAAACCAGCCAAGATTGATATGAGCCAGGACCCGGCCTGCAAGGGCGGCAACGAATCAGAGAACATCGTCGCCAAGGACGGAGATCTGGCCAATGTCTTCGTCTACGTGAAAGACGGACTCGGCGACCGCACTTTCGATGTTCCCAAAGAAGCGGCCACCATTGACCAGCAAGGCTGCCGTTATCATCCCCATGTGCTGGGTGTGATGACCGGCCAGGACATCGAAATCAAGAACGATGATATGACCACTCATAACATTCACCCCACCCCCGCCGATAATCGCGAGTGGAATGAATCGCAGCCGCCGAAGTCGGCGCCGCTTGAGAAGAACTTCGCGCGCGAAGAAATTCTGCTGCCGGTGAAGTGCAATCAGCACCCCTGGATGAAGATGTACATCAACGTGGTCAAGAACCCGTTCTTCGCCGTGACCGGGCCTGACGGCAAGTATGAAATCAAGGGCCTGCCTCCGGGCGATTACACCATCGCTTTCGTGCAGGAGAAGCTGGGCACGCAGGATCAGAAAGTAACCCTGGCCGCGAAGGACAGCAAGACAGTGGACGCTACGTTCAAGGTGCAATAATCTGCTAGAATTTCTTTTGCGATTCGCAATGCTCGTAGGGACGGGGCCTGCCCCGTCCCACGAAGCTCACGTAGAGACTGCCGCCTCGGCTGTCCGACCGGGCCAGTAAACTTAGGACGTATAACTCCTGGGGAGTAGGCGTTGAGCGTCACCGCAACTCCATACAATCGTGCGCACCACATCTTTGCCATCTTCGTCGCCGGCGCTACGCTGGTTCTGATCGTCGCCGGCGCGCTGGTTACGAGCAACGACGCCGGCCTGTCTGTTCCCGATTGGCCCACATCCTTCGGCTCGCTCTACAAAATCCCTCACATGGTGGGCGGTGTCAGGTTTGAGCACACCCACCGCATGATCGCAGAGTTCATCGGCCTGCTCACTATCGTCATCGCGGTGTGGACGTGGCGCGCCGACCGCCGCCGCTGGATGAAGCGACTGGCCTGGGCCGCGCTGGCCACCGTGATCGCCCAAGGCGTTCTCGGCGGAATCACGGTATTGTTTTATCTCCCCCCGGCGATCTCCACCGCCCACGCCACGCTGGCGCAAACCTTCTTCTGTATCGCCGTTTGCATAGCGCTCTTCACCGGTCCCGGTTGGATTGAAGAAGTGCCGCGCATCGAGTTCGATTCCAGCAAGCCCAGCCTGCAGACCCTCACATTGCTTTCGATTTTCATCCTGTACGTACAACTTATTTTGGGCGCGATGTTTCGCCATCACGGCCTAAGCTGGTGGCCGCATGTGCTGAACGCCGCCGTGGTAGCGTTCGTCCTCGCCTGGACGGCGATTCGCGCGCTTTCCCAGTATTCGAAGATTGATGCAGTCCGGCGCCCCGCCATCCTGATGCTTTCGCTTCTGATCGCGCAACTCTGCCTCGGCTTCCTCGCATTTCTGACGCGGGTTGCTTGGGGCAAGGATGCCGTGCAACCCGAACTGCCGATGGTGGTTTCCACGGTCGCGCACGTCGCAGTCGGAGCGTTGCTGCTGGCTACCGCGGTAGTTCTGGCGATTCAGGTCTGGCGTTATGTGCCGGCCGCGTTGAAGGAGCGTGCGGTTTCGGCTGAGGAGAGACCCGCAACCGCTTGAGCGGGTCCACGCGGCGATCTGTTTCGGAACACCGCACCAGTTTGGCTAGAGGTCTCTGATTTCTTTTCCCGGTGAGTTTGTCTTCATGATTCTGAAAGTGATGCGCCCTTAAAATGACGGCAGCCTCCAACGCTCCTGCGCTCGATCCCAATGCCGTTGAGGTGCGTACCGCCGCTCCTGTGGTCATCTCAGTCCAGGATTTGGTTCACCGCTACGCCGACCGCGCCGCGCTCAGCAATATCTCATTTGACGTGCGCCAGGCCGAGTTGTTCGGACTGCTGGGGCCCAACGGCAGCGGCAAGACAACTTTGTTCCGCATACTCTCCACGATGATGGCGCCCAGCGCCGGCAAAGCCTCCATCCTGGGGCAAGATGTCGGCCATGATGCCGCTGCCCTGCGTTGCCGTCTGGGCGTCGTATTCCAGGCCCCGAGCATTGACGGCAAACTTACCGCCAGCGAGAACCTGCGCCACCAGGGCCATCTCTACGGCCTGCAGGGCGCAGCGCTCAAGCTGCGTGTCGGTGATATGCTTGCCAGGGTCGGCCTGAGCGAACGAGCCCACGAAAGAGCCGAAACCCTCTCCGGCGGCATGCAGCGTCGCCTGGAATTGGCCAAGGGACTGCTTCATCACCCCTCGGTGCTGTTGTTGGACGAACCTACTGCCGGCCTCGATCCCGGCGCCCGCCACGACTTCTGGCAATATCTGCAGGTCTTACGTGAGCAAGAAAAAGTCACCGTCGTCGCGACTACTCACCTGATGGAAGAAGCCGAACGCTGTGACCGCCTGGCCATTCTCAATGAAGGCAAGCTGGTGGCGCTGGGGACTCCGGCCGAGCTAAAGAAGGAAATCGGCGGCGACGTCCTCCTCCTTGAAACCAACGACGCCGAACTTATGGCCGGACGAATTCGCTCCCGCTTCCATGTAGAAGCCCTCGTTCTCGGGGGCGAGGTCAGACTGGAATGCGAAAACGGCCACCGCTTCCTTACCGAACTGGTGGAAGCTTTTCCGGGAGACATTCAATCCATACGGGTCAGCAAGCCGGCTTTGGAAGATGTTTTCATCCACCGGACCGGCCACACCTTCTGGGCGGATAACGGCGTAGATGGAGCGAACCACGCGCATTCGAGAAGCGGCTAGCGAGCCGTGTTTCTTTGCGTCCTTTGCGCTCTTCGCAGTAGATCTTGCCGCCAAATAGCAGAGTACTCAAAGTGCCACTGCTCACAACTTTGCTCGATTCCCCTCGCGATCATACAATGGATGAACATGATCCTCCTAGCTAGCGTAGCCGCGGCTTTCCTGCCCAACGCGTCTCTCCAACCTCACAGACCAGCCGGGACAACAACTCCCGCAGCGCGACAAACCAGCTAACATGGCCGGCAACAGCACAACCCTCGCAGTAGGGCCAACTTCAGGCGCCTCGCCGGGTATGCTGCTGCCGGCGTTCTCTCTTTGGCTGCGGGAAGTCGTGCGCTTCTACCGCCAGCGCGCCCGCATCATTAGTTTTGTCGCCGCGCCTCTGCTCTTCTGGCTGGTTATGGGATCAGGCTTCGGCACCTCATTCCACTCCGGCGAAGCCCCCGGCCAGCGCCATTATCTCGACTACTTCTATCCCGGCGCGCTGGTCATGATCGTGCTGTTCACTTCGGTTTTCACCATGATGTCAGTGATCGAAGACCGCAAGCAGGGCTTTCTGCTCTCGGTGCTGGTGGCGCCCGTGCCCCGCTCAGCAATCGTGCTCGGCAAAGTGCTGGGCGGCACGACCCTTGCAGGAATTCAAGGCGTTATCTTTCTGCTGTTCGCCCCGCTGGCCGGCGTGGACACAACTCCACTCAGCTTCCTTCTGGCCGTGGTGGTGATTTTCCTGATCTCCTTTGCTCTCACAGCTTTGGGCTTCGCCATTGCCTGGCCCATGGACTCCAACCAGGGCTTCCACGCGGTAATAAACCTGGCGCTGATTCCTCTGTGGCTGCTCTCGGGCGCCGTATTTCCCCTGACCGGAGCTTCCGGCTGGGTGCGCGCTGTGATGTGGGTGAACCCTCTCACCTACGGCGTCGAGGCTCTGCGGATTTTGCTTTATCCCTCAATGCCGGCGCCGTTCCCGCTGGTTGATTCACTGGCCACACTTGTGCTTTTCGCCCTGGCTATGTTTGGATTGTCATTCCTAATGGTAAGCCGACCCACCACGAGGCTCCCTGCCTGATGCCGACCGCCGAGTCCTACGCCATTTTTCCCGTAATCAACGCCAGTCTGAACGGCACCTGCGCGGTGCTGCTGGTCACCGGCCGCAGCCTGATCAAGCGCCACCGCGTCGCCGCCCATCGCGCCGTCATGATCAGCGCAGTCGCGGTTTCCACCTTATTCCTGATCTCGTATGTTTACTACCACCTGCACGCCGGGATAAACCGCTTCCACGGCCAGGGTTGGTCGCGGCCGGTGTACTTCAGCATTCTGATCTCGCACACCATCCTCGCGGTTGTGATCGTCCCCCTGGTGATCATCACTCTCGTCCGCGGCCTGCGTGAGCGTTTCGACCGCCATCGCGCCATCGCCCGCTGGACCTATCCCATGTGGGTGTACGTTTCGGTAACCGGAGTCATTGTTTACTTCATGCTCTACCATTGGTTCGCTTAGATTTGTAATTTGTAATCGGGTAATTTGTAAATTGAAAACCCGGCGCGTGGGGTTCAAATTACAGATTACTCGATTACAAAATTACAAATTCTATGTCTTTTCTGAGACTGAAGATCAACGTCTCCGACACTATCGGCGACCAAGCCTGGCGGGAACTCCGCCAATTCGACGAGATCAAGCGCGCCTCGTTCGGGCCACAGTTCGGATCGAGCGGTCCCTGCAAACACCCGCCCGACGTTCCCCATGCCAAAAGCGAATGGATCGGCGCAGAAATCGAACTGCAAACCCCGCTGCTGGCCCAATACGCCATGTCCCACTATCTGGAGCAAGACCGCGTCCTCGACGCCGACGTCGTGGATTAGGCTCTTGAGCGACACAACACTTCCAGCGCCATGATATCTGGCTCTGTTTTTCAAATTCCTCCGCTTGCAGCGCCTCCTCTGTGGTCAAATAACCTTGGCATGTCTTCCGACCCAGCACCCGTAGAAACCGCGATCACTGCCCGCCCCCGCCGCCGCATGTCCACTGGCCAGCGCCTGCTCTTTCTCCTCGTCGGCTGGCTCATCGTCCTCATGCCATTCCTCTTCTGGTGGAACACTTGGTTCGGCCGCCAGCTTTCCGACCAGCAGCTTGAAGAATATCTGCATGACGACAAAAAGCCGCGCCACATCCAGCACGCCCTGGTGCAACTCGGCGATCGCATGGCCAAGCACGATCCCGCTGTCACCCGCTGGTATCCCGAACTAGTCAGACTAGTCAGTTACCGCGTCGAAGAAGTACGGAACACCGACGCCTGGGTAATGGGCCAGGACGCCACCAGCCCACAATCCTCCGCCGCTGGCTTTCATCACAGTCTTTTGAAAATGCTGAACGACCCTTCTTTGCTGGTGCGCGGCAACGCCGCCTTGTCCCTCGTGCGCTTCGGCGACGCCACCGGCCGCCCGCAAATTGTGGCCTTGCTCTCTCCGGCAATAGTCACCGCCCCGCAATCCGGCAAGATCGTAGACACCAGCACTGCAGGCACGCCCATTCACCAGTACGGGGTGGTCGCCAAGCTAGCCACATCGGGCCAGACGCTTGAGATCCGCTCTCCCATCGGCGGCCGCATTCGCATCCTGTCGGTGCGCGCCGGCCAAAACGTGGCTGCCGGCGACGAGATTGCCACCGTCTCGCCTGCTTCTGAGCAGGTATGGGAAGCGCTGCGCGGCCTTTACCTCATAGGCCAGCCCGATGATTTGCCCGCAGTCACCGCCTACGAACGCGATCTGCCCGACATTTCCAATGAAGTCCGCCAGCAGGCCGCGCTCACCGAGCAAGCGATTCGGCAGCGGGCATCAGCACAATAAAGGCTCAAGGCTCAAGGTTCGTGCATGCTCAGTTGCAAACTTTTTCACTATCGGAGCGCAAATATAACGCTGAAGGTAATGGCACCTTTGGGCGATTGACCCCGCTATAAGCCCAAGGCTACTTTGCGAGTATGGGACGATGGACCACCAGACCGGCTTGCGTGGCTATGGTTCTTGGTGTGTTGCTCGTCATTACGCTCATTCAGATCTTGCCGCAAGTGGATCTGCCGGACACCGCCTTTCAGGAAGACTCGGCTCCCGTGGCCATCCACGCCCGCGCCACCTCGCCGCCGCTCGTATTAGCGAGCGGCATTATTCTGCCGCCGAGTTTGCAACCTCCTGTTCTTGAGCTACTGACGCTCGATCTCGTCCCGGCTCACGCTGCACCAAATTTCTTGCCAATCTTTTACCGGTCTATCCGCGTTTAGGCTCGCGCCTCTAACTGCGTTCAGGCTTGCTCCGGGCATAGCCCGGGGCGGGAAGGGGCAGTTCGGGGAATAGGCCGGCGCTCTTGGGGGAGGGCCCCGGGGTTTCTTGTTCTGCCCTATCTTTCCCTTTTTTGGTCGTTGCTCGCCGTTTCCCCGCGGCAACAAGGAGAACTCAGGATGATCGAACACAGCGAACGGATGCCTCTGGTCCGGGCAGTAGAAATCTTGGGGGAAGCCTCCTCGAAAGCCGGCCTGACGGAAGAGCAGGTCGTAAAGCTGCTGGAGTCGGGGCTCGAACTCTCTCAGATCCTGGAATATCTGGACGCCATGCTCTCCCACCGCGTCCACTGAAGGCGGCAGGCCGCGATGACGTCACTAGCTGCCTCTTCGACTACCCTGACCCCTCGAGTTTCAACTGACGGATGATCGCTCGCAATCCTTCTCCAAGTACGTTAATCTCGGCCAGCGCTCCCACTTGGAGGTCCAATTGTACGAAGTGATTCTCAAGCGCTTTGACCGACCCGACGAAGTTCGCACTTTCGAAAAAGGAAAGTTCGAAGTGGTTCACCTCGGCGGCATGACCATTGGCCGCGCCACTTATGAACCCGGCTGGAAGTGGTCGCTGCACGTCGGCAAGGCGTCGGGCGCGAACAGTTGCATGGTCGAGCACGTCGGAATGGTCGTCTCAGGCCGCGCCACCGCTGCCATGGACGATGGCCGTATCATCGAGATGAAGGCAGGCGACATTTTTTACATCGCCCCCGGACACGACAGCTGGGTTGTGGGAACTGAACCCTACGTCTCGCTCCACCTGATGGGAGCCAGCCAGTACGCCACTCACAAGTAACGCTACCCCGGACCGCTAATTCATGTGGCGCGGACAGTCCATGTCCGCGTGGCGCCCGAGAGCACGATGCGCTCAAAACAAAGGGCGACATTCTTGATCGTGAAGATCATGTGGATCGAGCAACGGCCGCTTCGCGCCCGCCCGCAGTTTCAACCCCGGCGGCCAGTCCGGCCACTTCTGCTCTGGCCCGAGGTAAGCTCCCTGGGTATTTCTGCTGCAAAAACTCCACCAACTTCTCCCGCACCAGGCACCGTAAGTCCCAGGCGACCGAGCTGTTGGCTGCGCTCATCAGGGCGCGAAGTTCGATGGTCTGGTTGGAGGCATTGGTGACTTGCAAGCCCCAAACTTTCTCGTCCCACATTTTCGTGCCTTGCAGAATGCGATGCAGCTCCTGCCGCACGTCCTCCACCGGGACGGTGTAATCCGTATAAACGAAAACCGTGCCCAGCAAGGCCGCCGACTGCCGGGTCCAGTTCTGAAAAGGCTTTTCGATAAAGTAAGAAAGAGGCACCACCAGCCGCCGCAGGTCCCAAATGCGCACCACCACGTAGGTACTGCGAATCTCCTCGATCCACCCCCACTCACCTTCAACGATCACCACGTCATCCAGGCGTATCGGCTGGGTGAACGCAATCTGGATCCCGGCGATGATATTGGAGAAAGTAGAACGCGCCGCCAGTCCCGCCAACAAGGCAGCCAGGCCAGCCGAGGCGAACAAACTCTCCCCAATATGGCGGATGCTGGGGAAAGTCATAAGCATCACTGAAATGGTGATGACGATAACCGCGAACACCACGATATGCCGCAGCACCTGCACCTGCGTCTGTATCCGGCGCGCCAGAAGGTTGTCTTCCACATTCACGGCGTGGCGCAGCGAGATGAAGTCTCTGAAGAAATCAACGCAAGCGATGACGAGCCACGCAACCGATGCCGTCAGCAGCAGCCCCGCGAAACGCACGGCCGGGTTCAGAACTGCAGGCGGAAGCGGAACGAACGGCAGTACCGAAAGCACAGCCAGCACCGGGAGAACAAGCCGCGCCGGCTTTTCAGCGTAGCGCACGAAGAAATCGTCAAGGTGGGTAGCAGTGCGGCGGGCAAAGCGCTTCGCCAGTGCGAAGATCAGCGCATGCGCCGCCAGACTAAGCCCGATGGCCCCGCCCAGCAGCCCAATGGCCCACAACCAGTTCTTCCAGTGAGCAAGAAAAACTCCCATGGATGCTTAGACGTGCCGGGAGACACGTTGGTTTATCAAAGCAACCCAGTTCTTCCAGCGATTGAACGTGTGGCGCGGGCGCCCTCGCCCGCGAAAAGCACGCGGCCCGTCGCCGTTCGCGCGCAAAGCGAGCGGCTCCCAACGAAGAGCCCGCCCCAGTCAGACTTATGCGCTGTCATCCTGATCGAACCGAAAGTTCGCGAAAGCGAACTCTCGCGCAGTCGAAGGACCCAGGTGCAGCAAGAATCGGCGCTCCGCCCCAATGCGTTCGCACGATGCTCTTACGGGGCGCGGGCGAAAATGCCTCGAGGCTGGCACCGATCGCTGCTGGTGATCTCGGCGGTGGAGGCACGGGCGGCTCGACACGACCGAAGGCCAACCGTTTGTAGCAACGCCCGGACGCAAGCAGCAAGCGTAGCAGTTGCGCCCGATGGGCGCCTTCTCATTTACAAAACGCATAATGGCGCGGCTGATTCCGCGCCGTGACGCCAACCTGGGCCAGGTTTTTCCCCCCGTTCCCCAGGTCTCGCAAAAGCGGCGAAACCTGGGACACCCCGGCAGATTCCTGATCGAGTGGGGGCACAAGTTCATCTGTTGAATCTGCACGCACACACCTGGCGCGAACTCAGCGGTGGCCGCGAACTTCCTGTTTCCACACCGAGGACTTGCTCCTGGCGGAAACATCGTCTCCCAAGTAGTGCGCGGTGATCCAATGCGTGCCCGGAGACAGATTCGATTCAGCCAGAGTGGCAATCCCTCCGCTCAAAGTAACAACGCCCAGAGCGCGCGTGTCATCTTTGAACCTGACTTTTCCTGTGGCTATACTGGAGCCCTCGGAGGTTACGCGCGCTGTGAACGTCACGGTCTGGCCGCGGCTGGAGGGATTCACATCCGCAGTTAGAGACGTGGTCGTCTCCTGCTTGCGTACGACCTGTCTGATTCTACCCTCGCTCGACTCGTAGATTGGCGTTCCCGCATAGATCGCCCTAATGATATGTATCTGCGCGGCGAGTGCTGACGTCGTGTAGGCGGCGGTTCCACTCGCCAAGGTGGCCGAACCGAGCATGGTTGGCCCGTCATAGAACGTGACTATTCCGCCGTCAGGGATGTCGCCGTACCTGGAAGTAACAGCGGCCGTAAAGGTGACGGGTTCTCCAACGATGGACGGAGACTCCGAGGTTGTCAGCCAGGTTCTTGAAGAACCGCGGATGTATTCGGTAAGTGAGGGTGAGGTGCTGTCTCTGTTTGCCTCATCACCCGAATAGGTAGCCGTGATGGTGTGGATTCCCGCCCAGCGATACCTGGTGGTGAATGCTGCCGTGTGATTGGCCAGTGTTACGGTCGCGATCGTGCTGCTGCCATCTTTGAACTCTACTGTGCCCGTTTCCGTTCCCTGCTTGCTTGTCACGGTAGCGATGTAGGTGACGGGTTGCCAGGGGGCCGCTGGATTGAGAGTCGAGACCAACGCCGTAGTTGTAGCGCGGAAAGCGTTGAGCAGAACCGAAACAGTGTTACTAGCGTAGTTCGCGGTTACGATGTCAGGCGTGCCGTCGCCGTCAAAGTCTCCTATCGCGATGGAATTTGGACTGTTTCCTGTTGCGTAGTCCACGTGGGTCTGGAAGGTGCCGTCGCCGTTGCCCAGCAGCACCGATACGCTATTGGAACCAGCGTTTGCCGTCACTAAGTCGAGCTTGCCATCAAGGTTGAAGTCGCCGCCGGCAACTGCCTGAATGTTTTCTCCGGCTGCTGGGTAATTTGGTCCCCAGAAGTGCCCTTGTCCGTCGCCGAACAGCACCGAGATATCGTTGTCAGTAGAATTCGCGATCGCAAGATCAAGATTGCCGTCGGAATCGAAGTCGGCGACCACGCCCCCGCGGGGGTTGCTGCCGGTGGAAATCCATTGGGGTTGCTGGAAATTGCCGCCACCATAGGCAAGTAAGATTGAGACACCAAAGCTTGCATAATCCGGATTGGTGGCTGGCACTGCCAGATCGATCTTGCCATCGTGGTTGAAGTCTCCGGCCATAATGCCGGAAGGATTTGCTCCCGCGAAATAAATCAGTTGGAACATTGCTTGTGGGAAAGTTCCGTCGCCATTGCCCAGGAGCACCGAGACTGATCCCCACAGGTTATTCCCGCCATAGTCGGCGACAGCCAAGTCCAGCTTGCCGTCACCATTGAAGTCCGCCGCCACCAAAAACTGAGGATGCGCGTACAGAAACCAAAGAAGAAGCTGAATCACGTAGTCCACGTGAGGCTGGAAGGTACCATCGCCGTTGCCCAGCAGCACACTCACGCTGTTGCCGCTGACATTGCTTATCGCTAAATCCAGCTTTCCGTCCCCGTTGAAATCGCCGACGACCACGGATGTGGGCCCTGCGCCGGTGGCGTAGTCCACACGCGGCTGGAAGGTCCCGTCGCCATTGCCCAGCAGCACGCTTACGGTGTTGTCGGCGTTGTTGGTGACTGCCAGATCGAGTTTCGCATCCCCGTTGAAGTCCCCTGCGGCCACGCCAAAAGGCGTCTGGCCGGTGGGATAGTCCACATGTGTATTAAACTGCGCCGTGAGTTGTAACGGCAGCAACAAAAGAACAGAGCCCAGAAGCAACATGTATCGCATAAGTGCCTCCTCGCTAATTAGCCGGTGGCCTTCGGGCGCTATCGCCGGATCGTGCCGCTTAGTTCCGCTTTCATTCACGGCGGAAGGAAGGAGGATGCTCGGAAATAAACTGTATCGCCAAGGTCTGCAAGGTGCCTGCCTTCATGCTTCCTCGGCCAGAAGTCCGGCAAGTAAGTTAGTACACTGCGGTCCGGCGCGCAGTGATCAAGATCACAGTCGGGACGGGTTTCAGATCGTGAAAACCGGCGCCCAGAGCGGCATTTAGAGGTCAGCTACTGAATGACTTCGCACGGGCGGGGTCCGCGCCTACAAAAAGAGCCCCGCCGCGAGGACGGGGCTCTGGTTCTGCCAACGGCGAACTACCAACGAGTCAGGGCTGGTCTAAATGTCGTAGTACAGCGCGAACTCGTAAGGGTGCGGGCGCAGCCTTACTGCGTCCACTTCCTTTGAGCGCTTGTAGTCTATGTAGGTGCTCAGCAGCTCTTCGGTGAAGACGTCGCCTTTCAGCAGGAAAGCGTGGTCTTTTTCGAGGGCGCTGAGCGCGGCGTCGAGCGAGCCGGGCATGGAAGGAACTTTTGCCAGCTCCTCCGGGCCGAGATCGTAGATGTCTTTATCGAGCGGTTGGCCGGGGTCAATTTTGTTTTCGACGCCGTCCAGGCCGGCCATCATCATCGCGGAGAACGCCAGGTACGGGTTGCAGCTCGGGTCGGGCGGGCGAAACTCAACGCGCTTGGCCTTGGGCGACGCCGAGTACATCGGGATTCGGCAAGCTGCCGAGCGGTTGCGCCGCGAGTAAGCCAGGTTCACTGGAGCTTCAAACCCCGGCACCAGCCGCTTGTACGAGTTGGTGGTGGGGGCGATGATCGCCGCCAGCGCCGGCCCGTGCTTGATCAGTCCGCCGATATACCACAGCGCCATCTGCGAGAGCCCGGCATAGCCATCGCCGGCAAACAGCGGCTTGCCGCCCTTCCACAGCGACTGGTGGGTGTGCATGCCGCTGCCGTTGTCCTGGAAAATCGGCTTGGGCATGAAGGTGACCGTCTTGCCGTATTGGTTGGCCACGTTTTTCACAACATACTTGTACATCAGCATGTTGTCGGCGGAGCGCACCAGCGAATTGAACTTCAAATCAATTTCGGTCTGCCCGCCGGTGGCCACTTCGTGATGGTGGCATTCGACCTCCATGCCGCAGGCGATCATGGTCATGACCATCTCGCTGCGCAGGTCCTGGTAATGGTCCATAGGAGGCACGGGGAAGTAGCCTTCCTTGTAGCGCGGGCGATATCCGAGATTGTTGGCCTCGCGCCCTGAGTTCCAGCGGCCTTCTTCGGCGTCAATGTAGTAAAAGCCGAAGTTCTCGCGCTGATCGAAGCGGATATTGTCGAAGATGAAAAATTCCGCCTCAGCGCCGAAGTAAGCGGTATCGGCAAGGCCGGTTGAGTTCAGGTAGAGCTCGGCCTTTTTGGCGATGTAGCGCGGATCGCGGTCGTAGCGTTGCTTGGTGACCGGATCCACCGCATCGCAGATGAGAACCAGAGTGGGGACTTCGGTGAAAGGATCGAGAGTGTAGTAGGCAGGATCGGGAATGAGCAGCATGTCACTTTCGTTGATCGCCGCCCAGCCGCGAATGGACGAACCGTCCATACCGAAGCCTTCTTCGAATGAATCCTCGCTCAACTGATCAATGGGATAGGAGACGTGTTGCCACAACCCTGGAAGGTCCGTGAATCGAAGATCCAGGATTTTCACATTGTTCTTCTGTACGAACTCCAGGATGGTTTTGGGATCAGCCATGGATTTGCTCCTCTTTCTGGTGTTGAAGGGACATGGAGAGATAGCTTCCGCCACGAGATTTCGCGACCGGAAGCGAGGTCATGATTGCCACTGGATTAACGGGAAAGGTGTCCGCCTGCTACAATCTACCACGACCACCAGCCAGCAAGCGACAGCAAGTGTAGGGGCGAAAACTGCCGCTTGGAAATTGATAGTTTTTATGGATGAGATAACGGGTTGCTATGAGCACGCCCCAAATGGTTTGGTGTGCGATGACGCGAGATTCGGCTTGGGCAGAGCCGGACAGCCCAGAGAGTCACGCTGCGGAGGTTGCATCGGTGTGGGCAGCCGGACGGTGGCCGGCTGAATACCTGACAATTCCCTATGGATTTTGATCAGCTCGAAACTTTTCTGGAAGTGGCGCGCCTTTCCAGTTTTTCGCGCGCCGCGGAGAAGCGTTTCCGCACCCAGCCCGCCATCTCTTCGCAGATTCGCAGCCTGGAGGAAGAAGTCGGCGCTAAGCTGCTTGACCGCTCCGGGGGCAAGGTTTCCATTACCGCTTCCGGCAAGCTTTTCCAGCGGTTCGCCGAGGAGACCATTGCGGCGCGCAAGGCCGCGCTCACCGCGATTGCGGAAACCGAGCGCGTGCCCCGCGGCGAAATCGTGGTGGGAGCCAACGAGGGCACATGCCTGCACATTCTTCCTGAAGTTTTTGCCGAGTTCAAGAAGCTCTATCCCGACGTTTCCATCAACATCAAGCGCGCCGATTACGGAAGGATCCTGGAGTCGGTGATTGATAACTCGGTGGACTTCGGCGTGGTTTCCATGCCGATTAATGACAATCGCTTGACGGTGGTAATGATTCACCGCGATGAACTGGTAATCATTGCGCCCCCCAACCATCCGCTGGCCAAGTTGAAGTCAGCCACAATCGCGGAAGTGGCCAAGTATCCGCTGGTTCTGCCCATCGCCGGCCACACCCGCGATGCGCTGGAAGAGCTTTTCCACGAACGCAAGCTAAAACCCAAATATGCCATGGAACTGGATTCGAGCGAGCTGCTGAAGAGATTTGTGGCGGTGAATGCGGGCGTTGGATTCATCGCACTCTCCAACGTCACGGAAGATGTGCGCGCCAACGTGCTGCATACGATTCCAATCGCCGACGCCAAAGTGCGCCGCGACCTGGCCCTGATCTTCCGCAAGGATAAAGCCTTGAGCCGCGCTGCGCTGGCCTTCATTGATATTGCGGTGAAGATCAAAGCGGCGGACGCGGCCCTGGCGAGCCGGGAACAGTAGCGCTTTGAACCAAGAAAACTTCATTGCTACGTATTTCTGGAATTCTCACCGATCACTTCTTGAACAGATTCTCGAAGGCCTGCCGGGCATCGTTGGGACGCGCCTGTCCCGAGACTGATGTTTCCTTTTCCACGCTCACGCGAATTGAATAGAAAGTGCAGTCGTTGCGCCGGTCTTTGGGCGAGATGCGCTCGGGAATGGGCTGGGTACATTCGAAGCGGCTGGAGGGATCGAAGTAGCTGCACTGCTTGCAGGAATGCAGCTCAAACCCGCACTTGGGACACTTCCCTGCCGGATCAATCAGTCCCTGCAGCACCGTGCCGCACTGCGAACAGCGCGAGACCGTGCGGGTCCCCGGCATTTGCAGCGCCCGCGGGCCAAAGGTGTTGTCGCGCTTGGCGGGGGCCTGTGCCGGCTTGCGTTCGGGTTCGTCGCGGCGGTCCTGATATCCGGGCTGGCGATACTTGCGATCTGACACGTCGCCTCCTGCTTAGTACTGATGGCCTTGGCTTTGCAGCCTTGGTTCTACGGCGGGCACATCATTGTCTCGCTTGCGGGCATTCCCTACAAGCCCGCATTGGGGCTGGGAAAACCAGCTACAGAATTGTATTTCCCTATGCCGAGTGCTACCATCCGCGTAGTAGGGGATGTGTTATTAGGCAATATCGCGGAGGTTTTTATGTCGGAAAGGGATGGCAACAGTTTTCTTTGGTTTCTGGCCGGTCTCGGCATCGGAGCAGTGGCGGGGGTGCTTTACGCGCCGCGCTCTGGCACCGAAACCCGCGAAGCTTTGCGCGCCCGCGCGGAAGAAGGCCGCGATTATGTGCGCAACCGTGCCCGCGAAGCCCGCGAACAGGCATCAGATTGGGTAGACCGCGGCCGCGAAGTGGTGAACCAGCAAAAAGACCAGTTCCGCGCGGCTTACGAAGCCGGACGGCAGGCCTATCAGGAAGTGGCAACTAAAGAAACTGGCCCCCAGAATCTGTGATCGGTGCCGGCTCGCGCCGTTTTGAAGCTTGCATGGGATAGGCAAGTTTATGAATCTCACAGTCTTCGTCGCAATCACAGCCGTGGCGTTAACCGCGCAGGCGGTGGTGCTGGCGGCCATGTATATGGCAATTCGCAAAACCACCATGCGATTGGAGGTGCTTGCGGAGGAAGTCAAGACCAAGGTCTTGCCCACGGCCGACACTGTCCAGGCCATGCTGGTGGAGTTAAGGCCGAAGGTCGAAACCACCATTCTGAACGTCAGTGAGACCTCAACTCTGGTCCGTTCACAGATGGAACGGCTGGATGCCACGGTTAACGATGCGCTGGACCGTTCACGCCTGCAGATTATCCGCGCCGACGAACTGGTGAGCCGGACCCTGGACAAGGTGGAAGAGACCACCGAAACGGTGCACAGAACGGTGATTTCGCCTGTGCGTCAGGTTGCCGGAATCATTCAGGGCGTAACTGCGGGATTGGAGTTCCTGCTCAGCCACCGCAAGCGCCGCAACGGCGCTGGCGTTCCCCAGGACGAGATGTTCATCTAGCGGGGGCGAGACGCACCCGCCTTCACGACAATTGAGGTAATTTTTGCTGCAGATTCTGTAGCTCCGCCGCAGCCTGCTTCATGTTGAACACGAAGGACCAGAAAGGCAGCATGCGGTCCAGCGTGAACGGGGCGGTGACGCGCGCCTCGCGCAGCGCCGTGAGTTCGTGATTCACTTTGGCCACGGTTTCAGTCAGCAGCGTCAGGTCAACAGCCTGGCTTTTTCGCGTGGTTGCGACCGCCACCGTCAGGAGGGCTTCGCTGATTCGCTCACAGAGCGTGACAAGGCTGGGGACGAAATTGGTGGGAATGCCCGATCCCGCATAAGTTGCGCTGTCGCGGCTCATGGTGAGCAGGTGCAGGCGCAGGTGGTCGAGTTCCTCGACGAAAGAAACGTAGGCGTCGTGATCGAAGCGGGAACGGGCAGGCTCGCTGCGCGATTCTTCCAGACTCTGGGTGATGTCACGTCGGTGTTGGCTGATGGCGCGCGTGAGTTCCTCCAGTTCCTTCTCTTTGAGTTCGCCGCACAACGCGCCCTCCGTGATCAGACGCGTGAGGTGCGAGCAGTCTTCGAGCAGCAGGGAGATTTTGGCTCTGAGCCCGTCGCGCGCCCGCACCGGCCACACCAGGACGCCCACCGCAAAAGCAATGAAGGCTCCCATCACGGTGTACAGCACGCGAGCCCAGGCGAGATGCCAATACTCATGCGAGTGGCTAAAGAAGAGCACCAGCGCTACCGTGAACCCGGCGGTGCTAAAAGTGGCGTGACGTGTAGTGAGATAGGCGAAGAAACTGGCGAGAATGAACAGCAAAACTCCGGCGCGGACGGGACCAACGCCGATCATCGCAGCCAGTAATGCTGCAGAAAGTGCGCCCGCCGTCGTGCCGACGGTGCGATATAAGGCGGCCTGCCATGACGCTCCCAAGTTTGCCTGAGTCACGATAAGCGCGGCGAAAACCGCCCAATAGCCCTCGCGCAGTTGAAAGTGGGCGTAAATCACGTAGGCGATCAGACCGGCGAGGCCGGTTTTCACTCCCTGTTTTAGCTGGCGGGAGATGGCTGGCCAGGCCGGGGAAGTTGAGGTGGTGGGGCGGAGTTGATCCAGGGACGATTCCGAGGCCGCGGACGCCATAAGCGATTGTAAGTGAGAATGCCGCGGAACTGAGAATGTGTCTGAATGCAGGCGCGGGCCGATCAGGCGATCCAGCCACCGCCAACGACCACGTCGCCGTCGTAGAACACCGCGGCCTGGCCTGGAGTAATCGCGCGCTGTGGCTCGTCGAAGGTGGCGAGCACTTCGTCTTCGCCGGACATTTCGATGGTCGCGGCGGAGGGCTCGTGGCGATGGCGAATCTTCACCGCGACTCGCACCGGCTGGCGAAGCTCGTCCACCGAGATGAGGTTCACGCGGCGGGCGCGCAGCGTGCGGGAATAGAGATCTTCTGGTGCGCCGACCACCACCTCGCGCGTGTCGCCCTTGATCTGAATAACGTAAAGCGGCGAGCCTGTGGCCACGCCCAGTCCCTTGCGCTGGCCGACGGTAAAGTTGTGAATGCCGGCGTGCTCGCCGATGACTTCTCCGTTGCTGGTAACCAGTTCACCCGCGGTGTCGGGCAGAGCGCTGCCTTGTTCAGCGAGATAGGCATCGAGGAACTTCTTGTAGTCACCGCCAGGGACGAAGCAAATTTCCTGCGAATCGGGCTTTTCCGCCAGGGCAAGGCCGTGCTGGCGCGCCAGCTCGCGCACCTGCGGCTTGGTCATCTCGCCAAGAGGAAAGAGTGTGCGGCTGAGCTGCTCCTGGGTTAGTCCGAACAGGAAATATGTCTGGTCCTTGGAGCGGTCGGCGGGGCGCTTGAGCAGCCAACGGCCGGTCGCTTCGCTGAATTCCACTCGGGCGTAGTGGCCGGTGGCTACGGCGTCGGCACCGATCTGGCGCGCGACCGTAATCAACTGGTCAAACTTCAGGTGATTGTTGCACAGGCTGCATGGGATGGGCGTGCGCCCCGAGAGATACTCCTGCACGAACGGCTGGACGACATCCTGTTCGAAGCGGTCTTCGTGATTGACGACGTAATAAGGAATGCCGATGGTCTCGGCGACGCGGCGGGCGTCGTAGACGTCGTCTAGCGAGCAGCAGCGCCCGGTTACCGCCTCGGGCATGCCGTCGCGCCCCGCCAGCCGCCGCTGGTTCCACAACTGCATGGTGAGACCGATGACGTTATGGCCCTCGGCGCGCAGCATTGCCGCGACGGTGGAGGAGTCAACTCCACCGGACATGGCTACGGCGATGGTTTTCGAAGGCAGCATTTAGCACTTGGCACTTAGCACCTGGCCACCATATACACCTGAATGGCCGGGGGCCAAATGCTAACTGCTAATTGCTAACGGCTTGTTTATTGTAAACCGGCGACAACTCCCGCAGGCGGGCTACGGTCGCGGGGATCAGGCTGAGGGCGAAATCTGCGTCGTCCGGAGTGTTCTGCTTGCCCAGGCTGAAGCGCAGGCTGGCGCGGGCCTGGTCGGCGGAAAGGCCCATGGCAGTCAGGACGTGGGAAGGCTCGATCGCGCCGGAAGAGCACGCCGCGCCGGTGGAAACTGCGAGGCCTTTGAGATCGAGCGCGATCACCAGTGCTTCACCTTCGATGTAATCGAAGTGAATATTTGTAGTGTTGGGGACGCGCGGCGCTCCCGCGCCATTTACTCCTGTGGCCTCGACTTCGCCGAGAATCTTTGCCTCCATGCGGTCGCGCAGGGCGGACATTTTTTGCATATCTCCGCGCCTGAGACCCTCCATCGCCAATTCCGCCGCTTTGCCCAGGCCCACGATTCCCGGCACGTTCTCCGTGCCGGCACGGCGCGAGCGCTCGTGGCTTCCGCCGTATAGGATAGGCTGTAGAATCGTGCCCTTGCGCACGTAGAGCGCGCCCACTCCCTGCTGGGCGTGAATCTTGTGGCCGGAAATCGAGAGCAGGTCGCAGCCGATGCGCTTCACGCTGATCTCAATCTTACCTGCGGCCTGCACTGCATCAGTGTGGAAGTAAACATCAGCTTCGGCGGCAATTTTGCCGATGTCCTCCACCGGCTGAAGGACGCCGGTTTCGTTGTTGGCCATCATAACCGTAATCAGCTTGGTATTCGGACGTAGCGCACGGCGCACATCGTCGGGATCAACCTGGCCGCGGCCATCCACGGGGACATATGTGACCTCGTGTCCCGCCGACTGCAGATGCTTGCACGAATTCAGCACCGCATGGTGCTCGATGGTCGAGCTGATGACATGATCGCCCGGCTGAACCAATCCGAAAATCGCCAGGTTGTCGCCCTCGGTGCCGCCACCGGTGAAAACAATCTCCGAAGGGCGGCAGCCCACCAGCCCGGCTACAGACTCGCGAGCACGTTCCACGGCCGCCCGCGTCTCCTGCCCATGGTGATGGATCGAAGACGCGTTGCCGAAGTGCTCGCCGAAGTAAGGACGCATGGCGTCCAGAACTTCCGGCAAGACCGGCGTGCTGGCGTTATTGTCGAGGTAAACCCGGCGCATAAGTCTTAGATGTATTTTAAGCCCTGGACGAACTTGGCGCGCTGGGGTTGAAGGTTCTTGGGGAGGTACATTCAAATCGAATGGACAGACCAGCGCGACGTGGCGGGGAGGATTTGCCGCGAGACCGGCAGCCGGCCTAGGCGACTGTCACAATCCCGGTAGAGGCACACGGTTCTGGAATCGGCAGGTTGTCCTCCCGGAGTCCTTCAAGGTGGAACTCGATCGCCTCGCGGATCAGTTGTTGCGCCTCCTGTTTAGTTTGGGCAGTGGTGATCACGCCCGGCAGGTCTGGCACGTACACGCTCCAACCGGTTGCTGACTTCTCGTAAACTACCACGTAATTCATCATTTCAAGCCCGCCTGTTTCAAGACGCTATTCAGAGTACCGGGACGAAGATCGTCATTGGGGTGGCCTGGCAAAGTCACCCGACCGGGTTTAGCTGGATGTTTATACTGACGATGGCTGCCCTTTGTGCTCTTCAAGTACCAACCGTCATCCTCTAATAACCTGATGACATCGCGGACTTTCGTTGCACCCCAAGCTTACGCTTGAGTGCTTCTGTGGCAGAAGTTCCCAACAAAAGATGCCCGGCGGATGACGTGACAAGCCCCATCCCTACACACTCCGCACTAGCTGGGAGCCACAAAAGCTCGAAGAGTTCCTACCGTCCCTCCACCGGCGTCCAATGCTGCGGATATGCCGGGCCGATGTAGTCCGCGCGCGGGCGGATGAGACGATTATCGTCGAGCTGCTCGATCACGTGCGCCGTCCAGCCGCTGACGCGTGAGACCGCGAATACCGGCGTGAACAAATCCACGTCAATCCCCAGTATGTGATAGGTGGAGGCGGAATAGAAATCCACGTTCGCGTTGAGTTTTTTGTCCGCGTTCACAAACTCTTCAATGGCGTGCGAAATGTCATACCACTTGCTCTGGCCGCTCGACTTGCCCAAACTTTGCGACATCTCGCGCAGGTGCGTGGCCCGGGGATCTTCGGTGTGGTACACGCGGTGGCCGAAGCCCGGCACCTTTTTCTTCTGCGCCAGCATGCCTTTGATGTACTCAATGGGGTCGGCCCCGGAAGCATCAATGGCTTCCAGGATGTGAAACACCGCCTCGTTCGCTCCCCCATGCAGCGGGCCCTTGAGCGCGCCAATGGCGGCGGTAATGGCCGAGTGCATGTCAGACAGCGTGGCTGCGGTGACCCGGGCGGCGAAGGTCGAGGCGTTCAGTTCGTGGTCGGCGTGCAGAATCAGGGCAATATCCAGGGCGCGCTCAGCGGTAGCTGAGGGTGGTGTGCCATTCAGCATCAGCAGAAAGTTGGCTGCGTGGGAAAGTGAGCGGTCAGGCTCGATGATTTTTAATCCCTTGCGGACCCGGTCATAGGCGGCCACAATCATCGCGATCTGTGAGGTCAGCCGCGTCGCCTTGTGCACGTTGGCCTGCCGGTCGTTGGTTTTCTCTTCGGGATCGTAAAACGAAAGCGCCGAAACCGCGGTGCGCAATACATCCATGGGCAGGGCGTGCGGCGGGGCCGAGCGCAGCAGATTGATAATGGATGCATCCAGCTTGCGCTCTTCGGCCAGCCGTTCGTGGAATTCTTTCAGCTCATAACGCTTGGGCAGACGGCCGTTCCACAACAGAAAACAGGTTTCTTCGAAGTTCGAACGCTCGGCGAGCTCGTGGATGTCAATACCGCAATAGGCCAGAACGCCGGCGTCACCGTCAATAAAGCAGATGCGAGAGCTTGTGGCGACCACGCCCTCCAGTCCCTTGGGGGCGTGCACGGTAGATACGCTGGGCATAGAGTCTCGCTTGAGTTGCTGGATTGGTGTTGTGGTTGCACAAACCCGAACAAGCGTGCCATCCCCAACCGACTTTTATACGCCTAAATGAGGCGCTTTCCAACCGCACCACGGGTTTCCAAGGTCGCTGCACTGCCGGTATGAAGCAATGACCGCGCCTCTCTGGCAGGCCGGGCCTCTCCCCAACGTAATCGCCTCGAAGGGACACCAGGGTCACGAATCCGCTTGGCCGCAGAATATTCCCGGTTACAATCGGGTGATGCGTTTGGGGTCCATTCTGGCCATTGCGGTTCTTTCCATTGCTGCGGTCGGTAGCGATGAACCAGCAGGCATGGCGGTTTTGCCCTGTTCGCAGGCTGGTGGGACCTCCAACTGCGCGCCCTCAAAGCAGGACCTCAAGAAGGCGCGGGAAGCTTACGCGAAAGGCGTAAAGCTGCACCATGAAAAACGCCTCGATGAAGCGTTTTCAGAATTTGAGAATGCCGCCCGCCTTGCCCCCCAGAATGTGGATTACCTTACCGCCCGCGAAGTCGTGCGCCAGCAAATCGTGTTTGACGATGTGGAACGGGGCAACAGCCATCTGCTGAGGCAACAGCCCGTGGAGGCCATGGCCGACTTTCGCAGCGCCCTGAGTATGGATCCCAGCAACCAGTTCGCGCAGCAGCGCCTGCAGGAAGCGGCCAATGAGTGGCTCCCCAGATCGGATCTGCCGGCGCGGGTTGTTGCCAGCAGCGGAGAAGTTCACCTCCAGCCTGATCTTTCGCCGGCAGAAGTTCACTTTCGCGGAGACAGCCGCTCGCTGCTGGTCCAGATCGCGCAAGCATTCGGCGTAAAAGCTACGCTGGATGAATCGGTTACCTCGCGGCCAGTCAGATTCGAGATAGGCAGCGCCCACTTTTACTCAGTTATGCAAGCTGCCTGCGCCGTGACGAAGACTTTCTGGACTCCGCTCAGCAGCAAGCAAATCCTGATCGCGGCCGACACTCCCGACAACCACCGCAACTTCGACCAGATGGCGATGCGCACGTTTTATGTGCCCGACGCCACCAGCACCCAGCAACTCACTGAACTGGTAAATGTGTTGCGCACGATCCTCGAAATCAAGCTGATCAATCAGCAGCCGGCCGAAAACACGATCGTGGTGCGCGCGCCGGTCCCTGTGCTCGATGCCGCTACCCGTTTGATCGAAGGGCTGGACAGCTCCCGCCCGCAGGTCATGCTGGACGTGAAAGTGTACGAAATCAGCGGCACGGTCACGCGTAACCTGGGCCTGCAGGTTCCCGATCAGTTCAAGCTGTTCAACATTCCCACTGCGGCGCTGGCAGCGCTGGGCGGGCAAAGCATTCAGGACCTGGTCAATCAGCTGGTATCGAGCGGGGGCATCAACCAGGCCGGCAACTCGGCGATTTCGGCGCTTTTGGCGCAGCTCCAGGGCCAGCAGAATTCGATATTCAGCCAGCCGGTCGCCACGTTCGGCGGCGGTTTGACCTTCATGGGGTTGGCGCTGGGCTCGGGTGGCGCGCAACTTGGGATCAACGAGAGCTCGGTCAAGAACCTGGAGCACGCTATCATGCGTGCCGGCGCCGGATCGGAGACCACTTTCCGCCTGGGATCGCGCTATCCGATTCTCAATTCAAGTTTTGCCCCGGTGTTCAACTCCTCCGCCATTTCCCAGGTGCTGCAGAACAACAGCTTCATTGCACCCTTCCCTTCTTTCAGCTACGAAGATCTCGGCCTGAGCCTGAAGGCCAAGACCTTCATCAGCGGTGCATCAGATGTTGATTTGCAATTGGAAATGGAGCTCCGCACCCTGCTCGGCCAAAGCCTTAACGGAGTGCCGATCATCTCTAACCGCGAATATAAGGGAAGCATCAACCTGAAAGATGGCGACCCCGCAGTAGTGGCCGGCTTCATTTCACGCACTGAACAGCGCACCATGACCGGCATTCCCGGCATGGGGTTCGTTCCCGGCCTCAATCAGGTGATGACCAGCAATACTAACGAGGTGGACCAGGACGAACTTCTAATAGTGATTACGCCTCGCGTCATCAGCCAGCCAGACCACGAGCGCGCCACGGAAATTTGGATGGCGAAGTAGGGGAACTACGCTCGCTCTTGGGAAGAAATTACTTCTGCACTCCATCCGGAAAATACACCGTCCACCGGCATTCCCGCGCCACAGCTTCCAGATCAGGGTTGGGATTCACGGCAAAGGCATGGCGCGCCATCTTCAGCATGTCTGCGTCCCAGCGTGAGTTTCCAAAAGCGGCATCCGGGTCGCGTTTCACCACCTCGCGAATGGCGCGTGGCTTGCCTTCGCCCGATGGGATGCGAATCAGGCGGTCGGTCACAACTCCTTCGTCAATCTCCACCGCGGCTGCCAGAATCCGGTTCTGGGCAATTCCGAAGTGCTTCATGGCCTCGCGAATCACCCACTCGTTGGTCGAAGAAACCGCCCACACTTCACAGCCACCACTCATCAGACGCGCCACCAGTTGCTGCATTTCAGAAAAAATCTGTGGCGCAATGTAGGTATCGAAATATTCCCCGGCGGCTCGAATCACATCCGTTTCCTTCAGGCCGCGATGGATGGTGACCATCTCGCCGCACATGTCATCTTCGCTTACTTTGCCGGCGCGGTAGTCGGCATAGCGGCCTTGTACCCAGCGCGCGATGTCGTCGGAAATCAAGCCGCGGTCCAACTCCCAGCGGAAAAATCCTTCGCCGGCGTCCCCGGTCCACAGAGTTCCGTCGCAATCGAAGGCGGCGAGCGCTGGATGCAGGCGCAGTACATCTTCAACAAACCCGGCGGCAGAGGCAGAAAGAGCGGCTGGCTTGGTATTCATGGGCATTCTTGAGGGAAGAGCCAGTTTATCAGGAGGTGAGGCTTGCGTAGTCTTCGGGCGTGTCTACGTTGGTACAGGTGCGCGGATCGTCAACCGTAACGTATTGGATGCGGTCCTCGTGTTCGTGCCGAATCTCGCGCGCCGACGAAGTTACGGGCGCCTTCAGAAAAGCTCCAATCATTTCGCGTGACACCAGCATGGGATGTCCATGCTGGCCGCCAAATTCCGGGACCACCGCCCACTTCCCCGCGGTCACTGCCGGGGCGAATGCCTGGGCCAGCACTTCAATTGCCTCTGAACTCACCGGCGGACGATCCACCAGCATGATCATCGCAGCGTCTCGCCCATGGTTCAGCACTTCCTGCATTCCAACCTGCAGCGAACTGAACTGTCCGCGCTCCGGAGCGGGATTTCGCACGAGAGACGCTCCGTCTGCGTAGATGATGGGCGCAAGATTAGGCTCATTCTTCCCCACCACCACGATCACCGATTCCGCAAAAGGCGCGAGCGACGCGATGGCCGCCGAAAGAAACGTGCCGCCGGAAGCGAAAGTTCCCGCGCTGATGGGAGGCCAGGGCAACAGCGCCTTGTCGCGCCCCATGCGTGTAGACTCCCCCGCCGCCAGAATCACGGCGCACATTCCAGGGACACGGGTCATGCTGGGAAGATACCAGAAAAAGCATTGCACCGCAGTGACGCACGGGATCAGGCCTCCTTTGCCAGCCTTGCGGCCTCTTCGGTTCCGTTAACCGCAAAGCACGCAAAAGGTGCAAAGAGTCAGGCTAGGGAGCGTGTTTCAACACCACTGCCGCCTGTTCATCGGCGCCGACGCTTCCTTCAAACCTGCGGAGATCGGGGACATGGTCGGCCGGCACTCGCAGGTCGCGCACTACGTACTCCCGCCAATAGCGCAGCCTTGAGCCCGAAACTTCCACTTTGCTCTGATAGCTGGCGAAACCCGCGTCTATCTTCACCGGGTCGGGAACATCGTCTACTTTGTACTCCGGCGGCAGCTCGATTTCATACGTGTCAACTTCCTGCGAGGCCGCGCCCAGCACGAACGGATAATGCCGCGGTTTGGTCGTTACCTCGAAGCTCTTTTCTTCCAGCACGCGGGGCCGCACCAGCATCAGCGGCCCGCGAATCTGCCCGTATTGCGGAGTACTGAATTTCAGCGTCAGCACCAGGTCCTTGTGAAATTCACCGAGCTGCTGAATGTCGGTGTTCTGCAGAGTGAATCCCTTGAGGGATTCGTTCAGTTCGCGCTCCAGATGCTGCGAACGCTCCTTCTCCGTGGCCCGCAGCAGGATGGAGCGCTCATAGGCAGCGTGGTTCCCGGTGCGGGTCTCCACTACTTCGCCGGCCAGCGTGCCATCTGCATTGAGGGTAAAGTGCCCATCGCGCGTCAGAATATTCGCTTCCGGTGGGAGTTGCGGCGTGCGGATCAATTCGCCGCCCGAGTCATTCACCAGCAGCGCATAGCTGTCCTGCAACGCCGCGCGTAATTCGCCAACTGGAGTGTATTCATCGGTGGGATCGAAAATCAGGTAACGTTGCCCGTTCTTTGCGGTCAGGACGCTGCGGTAAGAACCATCCGTTCCTGCCGGCAACTCTATCGCAAGGATGGCATGATCGAAAAACGCCGACGGCAGGTCGGGCTTCACCACGTTGCGGCGGTGATCAATCAGGACGTAATCCGAGCGAATTCCCGCCGCTTTCAGCATGGTGCTGAGCAGGGTAGCTTTGTCCTTGCAATCGCCATACCCGTGGTGCAGCACATCGCCCGCCGCATGCGGCTGGAAGCCGCCGATGCCGATTTCAATCGCCACGTAACGCACATCTGACTGCACGAAAGAAGCCAGGGCGCGTAGCTTTGAGTCAAAGTCAGTTTTTCCCGCGAGCAGTTGTTCGACCCGGCTGCTGATCTCCGGAGTGATATTTCTGCGATCAGCCGTGAGGTCGGCATACCACTTGCCGAGGGCGTCCCACGATGCAGCGCTGCTTTGACCCGGCCCGAAGAACGCCACCGCCATGCGTCCCGAGAGGGCCAGCAATGAAGGCCGCCTGGGCTCATCCTCGATGGCGGGAACATCGCGGACCGTCCAGCTGCATCCGTTCGCCGCTTCCACCGGCCGCACGCTGCCAGCCTCGACGCGCGCCGCCTTGCACTCCCAGCCGGAAGGAAGCTGCACGCTGAACTGAGCTTCACGCACCGGATTCTCTTCCTGAAAAATCCAGTCCAGTTGGTTGATCCAGGCATGCCTGCGCACTTCATACTCCAGCGCGATCACCGATCCCGGCGCGGAGGCCGGCACAGTGGCCATGCGATAGCGAATGTCGGAGTAGAAATCGTCGGCGTATGGGCTCTTTTCAATAAAGTCCTTGTCTTTGAGTTCGTATTCATGCCCCGAGCTATCCACGCTCCAGGCGTGCAGGGAGAGCAGTTTCTCCTGATGTTCCAGATAGACGCCCAGGTCGCCCTCATCCCGCCCGTCCGGACGAAGAATCTTCACCACCCGGCGATAGTGTTCAACACATTCACCGGGTCCGGTGATGGTGTTGTCGGTGGCGTCGAGGAGTACGATTGCTTTCGTGTCCGGCGGGTAGGTGGCGGGCGGCTGTGCCATGGCTTGCCGCATCCAATCGGGCACAGCCGCCTGCAATGGCCGCACCAGGCACGCCAGCACGATGATCGCAAGCCAGGCAGCTTTAGTTCGCGGCCGCATGAACTGCACCCTTCAGAATGGCAGGTTGGTCGTCACCCGCCTTCACTTTGTCGTAAAAGCCCTTCAATTCTTTGTACTCATCCTTGCCGAAGAGCGCGCCTCCCATGGCAACATCACGCACCGCCATGATGGTTTGAGGACTCTCCTGCTTCTGGGTAGTGATGTAGAGCGCATAATCCAGCTTCACGTGATCGTTGGCCGGCAGGCTTTCAACCTCCATGCCAGCCGGGATCGTGATATGCACTTCGTCAATCTCGCGCGAGGGATAATCGAAATACACCGGATTTTGCCGGTCGTTGGAGGCGAATGCCGATTTCCGGTTCACCTGGAGTACGTGGACCGGAACGATCCAGCGCCTTCCCGCGCTGGTGGCCAGCGGGCTGCTGATATGAAACTTCGCTACCAGCGGTACCTCTGTGTTCGGCCAAGCCGGTGGCTCGGTCATGCTGACTTCGCTTCCTCCCGGCAGCCAGCTGCGGATTTCGTCCTCCAGCAGCTTCTTGCGCCCCTCGTCGTCGGTCTTGCCGGCCTCCTGACGCCAGTTCATCGCTTCCAGGCCATAGAATCCCACTGCCATATCACCTTCGATCGTTCCCCGATCGCTAAGCTTCAGCCGCGCCATGCGCTGGGTCATCGCCTCGGTATAGTTCGGCATGTCGGTGAAACCGATCTCGGTACCTTTGCTGGCGCTCTGGCGTAAGCCGCGGCAACCCATATAACGCCAATCCATCAGCCCGTAAGGACAAAACTTCGTTCCCGGATCGAGAAATACCTCTTTCCCATTTATCTGCACGATGGCGATCTCGGCGTCAAACTGGTCCGTGCTGAGAAGCGCCTGCTCAAAGAAAGTCTCGCTGCGGTCGGGCACGCGCATAAGCCAGGCCGGGATGCCAGCGGCTCGCACCATGGCCACAAACAGCCGGTTCAACTCATCGTGGTCGCCGCCTTTGTCCTGCAGCACATCTTCCGCTCCCTTGATCGGCTTCATGCCCAGTGCCTGTTGTTCCTGCACCGCACGCGGCGGATCATAATTGTGGTTCTCCAGACGGGAGACGAAATAGTAAATCTTGCGCACTTTCTGCTCGGGCGAATCGGCGCCTGCGGTGAGCTGGGCCACTTCTTCTGAAAGGCCTTTCTTCTTTCCCATGAAGCTTTCAACTTCTTTGTTCCAGTCCTTGCCTTCCTCTTTCCAATAGTCTTCCGGCTTGTCACCTGAGCGGTAATAGAACTCCACCCGCCATTTGAGCGGGCTGGCGGGAGGCGAATACGGTTCCATCGCCAGGGGCGCTACATCGTCCATTTCGAGATCAATCCAGTCCGGCTTGCTGGGAACTCCAAAGCTGTTCTGGGGCGACTCGTGCAGTTGCGGCTGGCGATTATTGGGCAGAAAGTTAGTCCAGGCAGCGCCGTAGCCGGTTCGACCCTTGCTGTTTTCCCATTCCTTCATGTAGGGAACAAATTTGAACATCACCTTTTGCTCGAACAGGTCGCCCTGCACGATCCAAGTCGGCGGGAAAAGATCATGGTCGTCGTAGCGGAAGTCGTAACGGTAGTCCAGGATGCTGCCCACCTGCACATCCGGCAGGTTGAACGACTTCACCCGGATGCGAAGGTTGTGTTCCTTGTGGACATCCTTGTCGAAGGGCTTGCCTTCGAAGGGAACGATTGTGCCATCGGCATGTACCGTGCGGCCGCTGATGCTGCTCACTCCCAGGTGCCGCCGCTCATAGGGAATTTCCACGTTCGCGTACTTGCGCCCTTCGTCGGTGAGCACCTTGATGCGCATATAGATCTCGTGGTAGTGCATCGTGTCATCGTCGGTTTCCTGGCGGATGAGCACAATTGCCGGGGCTCCCGGCTGCTGTGGCGAGTCTTTCATCGCCATTTGTTCGGGTGTGATTGGAGGCCAGTCGGTGGCCCGTGCCGGACAGAACGCGGCCATCAAAAAGACGGCAAGGACGAGCAGGGATGTTAAGGAGATTTCTTGCTTACGTAGACGTAGTGACATCAAGCAGACCTCGAATGGGGGGTCTGGGGAAGACGCCTATTATGCGCATTCAGGGCTGCGTGCGCAAGTAGATTTCCGGGGTCCTTCGTGTCCCTTCGCGGGCTTCGTGACTGCTTTGGGCTTGGTGCAGTTGATTGTTTCGGATCCAATGCAGATGACACGTACCTAAAAGCAATCACGAAGGACACCAAGCTACACGGAGAAAAATGCCGGTTGGTCTCTAAGCTCCTGCCGAAAGCCGGTGATGGCCCTTGGTTTCGGCCAAGCCGTATTGGCGGATCTTGTACAGCAGAGCCTTGTAGCTGATCTTGAGCAGCGCCGCGGCTTGCTTGCGGTTCCAGTTAGTTTCGTCGAGGGCTTTGGCGATGGCCTCGGCTTCAGCGCCGTCCTTGGCGGTGCGCGCCAGGGATTTGAGTCCGCCGGCATCTTCGGCCGGCCTGGCAACCGACTCAAAACTCGCGCCGGCCGCGTTTGCCTTGGGGCGCAACTCATTGATTGCCGCTTGCTCGTCTCCGAGCACGACATAGCGCTTGACGAAGTTATTCAGCTCGCGCAAATTGCCGGGCCAGGTATAGTCGAGGCAGGCCTGCAGCATGGTGGAAGAAAGCGGCAGCGGCGACCGCGCGTAGCGCTCCGCCATGCGCGACATGAAATGCTTCAGCAGAATTGGGATTTCTTCCTTGCGCTCACGCAGTGGCGGCACCTGCACAGTAAAAGCATTCAGCCGGTAATAAAGATCTTCGCGCAGGCGCTTTGTCGCCAGCGCTTCTGGAATATTGATATTCGTCGCCGCCAGAATTCGCACGTCCACCCGAATCATGGATCTGCTGCCCAGGCGCGAGAACTGCTGGTCTTGTAGGACGTGCAGCAGCTTCGCCTGCAAGAGCGGCGGCATTTCGCCGATTTCGTCCAACAGGATCGTGCCCTTATTGCAAAGCTCGAACTTGCCCGGCTTGGGATGAGTCGCCCCGGTAAAGGCGCCGGCCTCGTAACCAAAAAGCTCACTCTCCAGAAGATCGCCGGGGACCGCGGCACAATTTACTTTAAGAAACGTGCGGTGCGCCCGCGGCGAGAGCTTATGAATCAGCCGCGCCACAACTTCTTTGCCGACGCCGCTCTCCCCCAACATCAACACGGGGATATCTACGTTGGCCACCAGCGCTGCCTGGGAGCGAATCTTGCGCATCGCGGGGCTGGCGGCGACGAAGAACACATCGTCGCAAAGCTCCTCAACCTCGCCGACAAATGCCTGCTGCTTCTTGCCCAGGCATTGGTCAATCACGGCATCCAGTTCCGCTTTCTGGAACGGCTTGGTGAGGTAGTCCAAAGCACCCAGCCGGATCGCCTGCACCACTTTGCGCGTGTCGCTCACGCAAGAGAGCATGACAACTTTGATCCCCGCCTGCGCCTGGCGCAGTTGCTCGAGGGTCTGCAGCCCATCAATGCCGGGCATTAGAACGTCCAGCAATACCAGGCTTGGCTCCAGCCCATTCTTTACTTTCTCCAGCGCTTCTTCGCCGGTGGTGGCAGTTTCCACCTTGTGGTCGTCCACCTCGAGGAGCGTGGAGATATAGCGCAGCATCCCGGGCTCATCGTCCACCAGCAGGATCTTGGCTTTTTCCTTCATTGGCGTTTCCCTTTAGCGGCGGGCTTGGAAACAGGCTTCAGGGGAATCACAAACGAGAATTTTGAACCCGCGCCGGGTTCACTTTCCACCCAAATCTTACCGCCCATGGTGGTGATGAGGCGGCGCGCGATGGCAAGCCCAAGTCCCATTCCATCAGATTTTCCGGCAGTCTGCGGCAGGCGGAAGAAATCGTCGAAAATTTCAATGTGGCATTCGGGAGGGATTCCCGGACCGGTATCCGCTACGCTCACTTTCACCGAATTAACTCCGCCGGAGCTCTGCCGGCGCCGCTCCTCGCCGACTCCCGGCTTGCTGGCAGCGCGCCGTTCCCACAGGTGCGGCTCGGCGTGAAGCCAGATAGTGCCGCCGGTGGGTGTGTACTTGGAGGCATTTTCCAAGAGATTCGAAACCACACGCTGGACCTTCGCGTAATCGAAGGGAAACTCAATCAGCTTATCGTTGCCCAGAAAATAAAGTGCCTGCCCACGGTCCTGAAAGCGCTGCGACCACAAACGGCAAATCTCAGAGAGGCAGGCGTTCATGTCGCCGGGTTCGTAGTGAAGTTGCAGTTCGCCGGCTTCGAGCGAAGTGTAAGTCAGGAAATCCTGGATAAAGCTCAGAAGCCGAGCTCCGTTTGCCTGCATGTCGCCCAGAATTTCGCGCTGCTTGTCGTTCAGCCCGCCGAGCTTCTCGCTGCGCAGCAATTCCACATAACCATTCAGGATGGCCAGCGGAGTTTTCAAATCATGTGCAGCCGAAGCGAGGGCGTTGGTGGTTTGCAGGAAGCGGTCGCGCAGCTTGGTGTACTCCTGCAGCAGCTTCTGGCTGTTATCGGCCAGGACTTCGGGGGCAAGTGGCGTGGCCGCATCCGGCTGAGGCCCATCCAGCGTGCGGGCCTTGGCCTTTTCGGCTTTGGCGTCGGGCGCGGGCGAAATACCCGTGTTGGTCGGCGCAGGAACCATGTCTAAGGATGTAGGCTTGACACAGAGGGGAGGGGGCTGCAGCTACGCCCTTTTGGGGACGAAGCAACGTCAGTATGACATATTTTTCCCTTCTGTCAACGGAAAAGGCCACGGAATTAGCAATCAAGGGCAAAAGCTTGCACTTGCAATCGGTTGAAAAGCCTGTAGAAAGTATTCTCTTTCCCGCCACACCGTTCACCTGGATTTGCAGGCCGAGACCACCCCGAATGGTGCAGTCCATGGCCTTTCTTGCCGTTCTCTTGGGTTTTTCTGTGGATTTTGTGGATAGGCCTGCAATTTGGCACCTAAGGTGCTGAAAAGATTGAATAGCATAGCTTCTCCGAGGAAACGCTTGAGCGCACTCCAAGTCCAAACCGAACGCCGCAAATGGCCGCGGCTGCCCCTCCCCATCCCTGTTTTTATCCGTAGCCATGACGATGGAGGCAAGGATTTGCTTGAATTTGCCTCTGCGCTGAACGTTTCCGCCGGCGGCATGCTGGTCGCTGTGCGGCGCTCCTTGCCGCTTTCAGCGCAGGTGCAGCTGGAAATCCCCAGCGCTCCTATCCTTCCGGCGGATTCCCGCAGCTGCCAGGCGCGCTTTCTGGCCGCCCGTACGTTGCGGGTGATTCATGCCGAAGGTCATCATCTGGTTGCCCTTAAGTTTACCCGCCCGCTGACCGGAACCGTGGTGGCGAGACGGAAAGTTGCTTCTTTTGTGTGAAATAGTTTTCCTATTCCCCTATCCCAGGCCCTCCCCGTGCAGCCATGGGCCAATTCGCCAGTTTCCCTGGCACGGACGTACCCAGACTCCTGTAACGCATTAAATTAAAACGAGTTATGTTCTACTAAGAGTGGACTGGACAGCCTTTCCGCGGTTTGGCGCTCGGGGTGCACAGTACAAGCCTGCACATTAGGAGTGCACGCTACGCGATGCCGGTTATGAGCTCAAATCCCATCAGTACTTTGGTTCAGTCCCTCGGTGAGATGCCTCCCGAGCATGTGGTATTCGGTCGTTCCGAGGTCATGCAGGCCCTGCGCCTTCGCCTGCACAAGGTGGCCGAGGCGAACGTCCCGGTTCTCATTCAAGGTGAAAGCGGCACAGGAAAAGACATCATCGCCCGCATGGTCCACGCGCTGTCTCCATGGAAAAGCGGACCGTGGGTCAAGGTAAACTGCCCGGCGATTCCCGGCACGCTGCTCGAGAGCGAGCTCTTCGGCTACGAAAAAGGCGCGTTCACGGGGGCCTATGGCTCCAAACCCGGGCGCGTGGAAATGGCGCACCGCGGAACATTATTCCTCGATGAGATTTCTGAGCTCGATCCCGGCCTGCAATCGAAGCTGCTGCAGTTGCTGCAGGACGGCCAGTTCTGCCGCATCGGCGCGCAGGAAGACAAGAAAGTGGAAGTGCGCGTCGTCTGCGCCACCAATCGCCAGTTGGAAGTGGAAATTGAAAACGGCACCTTCCGCCAGGATCTCTTCTATCGCATCAACGTCGTGAATCTGCAACTGCCGCCGCTGCGCGACCGCCGCAGCGATATTGCCGACCTGGTGGACTACTTCCTCGATTACTACAACCGCAAGTACAACTGCCGCGCCCGGGAGCTCTCCCCTGAACTGATGGCAGTGCTGGAAAAGTATCATTGGCCGGGTAACATCCGCGAACTGGAGAACCTGATCAAGCGCTACGTAATTCTAGGGACCGAAGAAGTGATCACCTCGGACCTGGTAGCGCAGGAGCCGCAGTATTTCAATCCGGAAATTAATCTCGACGGCCCAATCTCGCTCAAGGCGATCACCCGCCAGGCGGTCCACGAGATCGAGCGCAAGGTGATCCTGAAAGTTCTACAAGCCAACCACTGGAACCGCAAGCAGGCCGCCCGCACCCTGGGCATCAGCTATCGCGCGCTGCTGTATAAGATCCGCGAAGCCGGATTGCCAGCCAACCGCGGCCCGCGGCGCCCAGCTGAGCCAGTAGCGACGGAAGCTGTCCCGGTAGAAACCACCCCCGCAGCGGACTAGAAGCAAGCCTCACAAACCGGTATTGACGATCTTCTCAGGTTTAGGAAGCGCGTGATTGCGAGAGTAATCATGTCCAGGCGGTGACGACCGAGAACTGAAAGCCCCGCCTCTGCAATGTCAACCGCCTTTGTCGCCAACGGCCTCAACTAGATAACGAGATGATTGCCGACGGACCGACTCTAATATCTGGTCAAGGCGTAATTTCCCGCGGTGCAATCCGCCCGCCGACGATGAACGTGTCCCTCAGCGCGGTCGGTATCGGTGTTAAAAGCCGTTACGCCGCGAAGACGTGGCTGGAGGAGTCGTGCTGCGGCGTGCGCTATCCCTTTATCTGCAAGCGCGGTTGGCGGCGGGCTCGAATGCGTCTTGCTGGGCGTCCTTCTGGGTTTCGTAGCGTCCGCCCTTGGTTTTGCCGAAGAGGTCGGCGCCAGGGCAGTAGTAGAGCGCGGTGTGCACGTCCACCCAAACCTTGGTTTGAGGGTTGCCCATGTAGCCGGGCGCGGGCGGAGCTTCCGCCAGCCCCATATTGATGAGCAGCTTGTCGAGCATGGTCAGGTCGTCGCCGGCGGCGCTTGCCGTCTGGGGGTTGGCAGATGCCGCCGAACTCACTGGCGGGTCGGCCCAGTTCAACAGCACCATCAGAAGGAGAATGGCTGCCAGGGCAAGATAAATGGTCGCGCGGTGATATTCCCAGAACTCGTGGATCCGCTTGATCCGCGGGTGCTCCGTCCACGGCAGAGTCTCAGCCTCGGCGCTGGCTTCAGGCTCTTCGGCGGCGAACGACGATAACTCCGCGGCCGGCTTTTCCTCTTCGTCAAACCTGCGCTGAAACTCTTCCAGAGCGGAGGGCGCGCCGTGAGGCGTCTGGGCCTGCGGCGTATCAACGCTGGGGCTTTCATGCCGCGGACTCTTCGGCCCGATGACTTCAGGCACAGCAGCGGCCAGCTTTTCTTCAGTGGCTTCCTGTTTGTTGAGGAAACGCGACCGGAACTCGTGCAGCCCCTCCAGGAACGAAGTCCTGTTTTCCTGGGCGTCAGTCAAAATTGAGGGCGCGGAACCTGGACTTGACGAGGCATTCCCCGGTTCGGCTGCTGGCTCTTTGGCATTTTTCTCTTCGGCCTGGTTCTCCTGCAAGTCCCAGAGAGAAACCCAGGTACCGGCTTGCTGGCTCGGTTCCGCCGTAGGCTGTGGTCTGCGCTCGGTGCCGCACGTTCCGCACAACAGTTCATCCGCTACGAACTCGCGTCCGCAGTTCTGGCAGACAGCGGCACTGGCTGCGCCCTTCATGAGAACTTCCGACGACAGAACACCTTGAGCGAGAATTTCATGGCCCGCACCCGAGCGAGCCAAAATGTCCTTGGTAAAGCTTTCTTTGGTCCCCGCTTCTTTGACGCCCGCTTCCGGGGTCAGGTTTTCCCTAGCCGGAATTTCCCGAACCGGGAATCCCCTGGCTAATCCTTCAATCACGGGCGCCTCTTTTTTCTGTGTGGCGGTCGTTTCCCGTGCCCGGATTTCACGTACCGGGTTCTCGTTGGGCGCAGCCGACACAGGGGGAATATCCCCGACAATCTTACCGCTAAGGGCGGCTCCGGCCTCAGCAAAATCGAAGTCTGGGTCATCCAGAATCTTCGCCATCTGAGGGGTGAACTTCTCAATTGCCTGGGTCATGGCCGAGTCGTCCCGGCTCGCCAGAAGCTTTTGCCTGCCCGTGTCCCACTCGTTGCTTACAGCCAGGGCAACTAACCCCGCCGTCAATTCACAGGTGCGAACGTCTTCCTCGCGGAACCCATTCGGACTTCCAAACCGCAATTCCAGGACTCCGACTGGCCTGCCTTTATACAAAATCGGAGCAGCGATCAGGGAACGTACACCTTTGCTCCAGCAGAGTTCCGCATCGAGATTACGATCCGTATTGGTGTCGGAGGAGTGCAGCACGCTGCCGGTGCGCAGGCAACGACCTGCCAGCGCGGAGTTTAGCTTGGCCCGCGAACCGACTTCGTCGGAGCAACGCCCGCTGGTGGCCCGATACAAAAGATGATTGCCGTCCAGCAGGGCAATAGCGGCGCCATCAGCCCGCGTCAGCTTGCGCGCCCGTTCCACGATCAGGCGCAAGGCGCCTGACAGGTTCAGCCGGCCATTCCTGATTTGTCCTTCAGTTTCAACGATTTCAGAAAGGATCTTGGTGTAGGCCGCACCAGGTCCTTTGACCAGCCGTAAACGCTCGTTGTGCTGCTGCACCACAAAAGCGGCAGCTAAGAGCTGCTGGAAACCAGCCTCATCCAGAAATGCACGAACCGGAGCGCCTGTAGGATTCTGTTTCACCTGGGTTTGGATGACTCCGGACCGGCGTTGGGGGGCGCTACGATCTCTTAGGGTGGAGCAATTGCCCGTCCAAATCCCATGTGGAAGCATTAAAACCATTGATTCCATGGATGTTGGTTACTCGAACCGCAAAAACGACTGACCCTGAATTCTCAAGTGATTGCTGCACCGAGGATTACACCCTCGAGGACTATACTTTCGATCCCTTCAACTCGCAAACCGCGCGCCTTGGTACAACTTTTCCACTCGTTATCCTCCGAGAGGCGGTTGCTCGGCCAATCCTGGGATGCAAAAAAATGCAACCTTGTTACCTGCTGGGAGCCTGTGATTTCGGACCGTTACGGGAGCGAGTTCTCCCAAAAAAGGCCTCCTGGGAGCGTCAGCGGTAATCCGGAAGAAGCCCGCATTGCGCTCAAACTACAGGATTCAAAGGGACATGTCCAAATTGGCGGCGCGGCAAAGGTTTGGCGAAAAGCTTGCTTTTGCTGGTTGTGTTAAGGCCACAAAGAAATAGCGAAGGGAAGAAGAACAGCGAAGAAGAACTAGAGAGGCGAGGGAAGACTAGAACGCAAAAACAACCCTGAGAGCCACGACAGGCAAATGTCGATTGCGGTTTGCGCCAACGACTAACGACCAAAAGCCAACGACAACGCCAAAGAGAAACGAGGTACGTCCCTGGTGAGAGATTTGAGCGAAATCAAGATTACTCCCCGCGATGCGCAAGTGCTGAAGTTGCTGGTGCAGGGATGCAGCAACAAGGAAATCGCCAGCCAGCTGAACATCAGTCCGCGCACCGTAAAGCAGCATCTGCGCACGATGTTTCTGCGCGCCGGTATTCGAGACGGACGCAAGCGAGTCAGGCTCGCTACAGCCATGTTTCAGAAGGAGCAGAGAGAATCATGCAACCGCGGCATCAGTTAACGGCAAAGGAAGCGGAAGTGGCCTTGATGGTGTGGGAAGGCCTCACCAATCGCGATATTGCGCAGCGGCTGAGCACCAGTGAGCAAGTGGTGAAGAATTACCTGCGCAACACTTTCGACAAGCTCGGAGTATGGAGCCGCCTGGAGTTGGCTTTGTACGTGGCCAATCACGGTGGCCCGCAGTGGCGGGAGGAATGGGAACAGGAGCACGAACGCGCTCCGATGGTTCCTGCGCTATTGCCGCCCGGATAGGGTTGCCTGGTTCTGGCCGACTTCAGGCCCGCGGATTCGCGCGGATTTCGCTGATCGCAAGAAACGTGAAGAAATGCGCTTGAATCCGCGGGCACGGAAGTTGAGACCGGACCGTCTCAGAGGGGAAGCTGGGTAATGCTCTTCAGGTATTGGAGGAGCAGTTCGGTGTCCTGCGCTGACATGCTGGTGAATTGAACGCCAATACCGAAGCCGGGCCGGCTGCTGACTACTTTGCCGCTGGCCCAGAGCTTCACCTCCTTGATCCAGATGCCGATTTTCAGCCGCGTTCCTTGCCGCAGCGGAATGGGCATTTCGATAAAACATCCCCCCACGCTCAGGTCGATCGCTTTGCCCCAAATCGGCGCCGACTCGCCCTCTGGCTGAAGTTGCACCGAATTCACGCATTTCAGGCGAGCACTCTGCCGCCTCTCAGCGCCGGTCGCCGGACGGGTGATCCTTGGGCCCGCAAAGGTGTCGGCACGAGGCGGCTCCAGCAGAAGGCTCCACAAGGATTTGTCCGGGGTCGCATTCAGCAGCCCCATCTCCCCAGCGCGCTCGGTCCCCGCCGCACCGACCCAGCGCACGGCGAAGCGCCCCTTGTTGGCGCCGTGGCTCATCCCGATCACTTCTCCCATCTTGACTTGCGAGCGAACGCCGACCAGGCGGGCGCCTTGGCGGCTCACGTCGGCAGTAAAGACGTTTTCCGAGAAAGCGCGTCCGTTCGCGTCGGTACCGAAAATTCGGACCGGAAGCCGGACTTGCTGGCGGGGCTCCCGACGTTTACCCATGCAGATGATTCAAGTTACGAGAAAAACCTTCCTCTATTGATGCTAAAAGCGCGCCTTCGGACAAGCCAAAGTAATTGTGACAGGTCACCTTGGTGTTGTCGCATCAAATAGTGCAAACATTTGCACATTATGGCCGCTCGAGCTGGCGGCGAATTGTTGCAAGCCAATGATTTTAATAGTTTTCGATGCATATCGGCAGGCTTCCGAATTGCATGATATGGGGTGCAAGACTGTGGAGGCTTTTGGTTCTGGCCGGACGTGGAACACGCCGGACAAGAGGGGAAGAAAAGTATGGCGCGGAAGGAAACATTCTGGATGGCCTGCGACTCTACCGACGAATTACGGGCGGAGTACGGCCCTTTCCGCACCCGCGATGAAGCGGAGACGGAAGCCCGGCGCTTGGGCTTCGGATACCTGCTGCGCTATGAACATCTGATCGGCGAGACCGAAAAGGACGTGGAACAGGTCCGCTCGGTTTTCCTGGAACTGCCGGAAGGGCGCGCGGATGAGGGGCCACGGCGCAGGCTGCACACCCGCTGTGCGACCTGCGGCGAGTCCGCGGTGCACGAACTGCAATTGCAGGCGGAAGTGTGGGCCGACATTCACGAATTCGAACATTTGCGGCATCACGTGCGGTTGTTTGAGCACGCGAAATCCACGGGGCTGAAAGAGATTGGCGACTGGCGCAATTGCGCGTAACATAAAGGCATTGTTCCCAGATCTCTACGCGCCAGCGTGGAACGGAAGACGGTCAAAGCTTGCCAGAGACCCTTTCCAATCCGCCGCTGGCTTCTGCCCATTAGTTTGGCATTTGACCTCCCCATTGGCTCGGTCCCGGAAGCAACGTGTGTTTCCGGAATTGACCAGCATTCAGGAAGGATCAAGCCGTGAGACGGTTTTGTGTTGTACTAGGGCTCGCTTTGCTGGCTACCGGATGTAACCGCACTGCCTCTGCGCCTTCAAGCAAAGATGCAGAAGCGGTCAAGCCTGCCGGGCAGTCCGTGTCTTCTTCACAGCAGTTGGCTGATGCCGCCCGTCCAAAGATGGAACCCGGCGGCGCGCGTACTGCGCGCCCGGTTTACCCATTTTCTCTGGTGCCCGGCGGGGTCTACTCCGCGCAGGAATTGCAACGCGCCCTAAACGTGAGCAAAGATTTGCGGGCGCACTACTCAGATTTCGATTTTGGCCGCGTACAGCTTGTGCGCGAGAAGCAGAACATGCCCGCGTACGTCAGCTACCGCCACAATGGCCGGATTTTTTGGACCAGGCATCCGCTGATGTTGCATGCCGGAGAGCTCGTCCTGACCGACGGCCACTACACGGTACGGGCGCGTTGCGCCAACCAGATCAGCATGGTGCCGCGCGAACCGGTGGAGGTCTCGCCGGAAAAAGTTGAGAACCAGATGGAGACTCCGGTGCCGCCGCCGACGCTGAACGAAGCCAGGCTGGCGCCATTGAGTTCGGCATTATTTCCGCCTACGGCGGTGGTGCCTTTCGGGCCACCGATAGCGGGCTTTCCGCCGACCGGGGTTGTCGTGAGCGGACAGTCGCCTTTGCCGCCAGGGACGAGCGTTCCCATCACCCCCATAATCCCCACCACGCCGACGCCGCCTCCCGTGCCGGTTCCTGAGCCCAGCAGCGCCGTGCTGGGCGGGTTGAGCCTTGTGCTGTTAAGCGGGGCGCTGGTATGGCGCGAGCGCCGTCGCGCGGCCACGGAAAAGAAGTAGATCGAGGCCTGCGTCGCGGATGCTGTCCCGCTTTTCTCGGCGCGCTCGGCGGCCGTTCTTGGCGTCCTCCGCGATGTAAGCCTTTCGAGAATTCCCGCGTTGGAGAAAACAAAATCCTAAGACGCCGAGTCCGACGAAGAACACCCGCCGAGGACGCTGAGAACTGAGCGATCGAAGATCAACCATTGCTACCGCCCCGCCCTTTGATGTAACTTTTCTGAGGCGATTTCCTCAACCCTCATGATCCTCGGAATCTTTGCGCTTCTCGCCTTCATTCCACTGCTGGGCATCGCATGGATCGTCATCTCCGGCACTCTGTTTACCGTGGATGGGCTCTTCATGTCGCTGATCCTGCTCGCAACTTCCGGCCTTTTCGGGACGACGATGCTCTTTGAGTTTCGCGCGCGCCGCAGTGCGGGCGCGGGTGCCGGCAAAGCCTCAGGCAGCAAACCGCCCGTGGCGAGTGCGCCATCAGGCGGCAGCGCGGTTCGCGGGCAAGTGCAGAGCGTGCAATTTTTCGAGGCGGATGTGGGGCAGCCTAACAAGTCCATCGTGACGCTCGGAAACGGCACCAAGGGATCGCAGATGCTGGTGTTTGAAGGCGACATGCGCAATGCGTTGCCTGTGGGCCTCAAAGTCGAAGTCACGTTTCGCAAACAAAGCGGACTTAACCTCCTTCTGAATGTGACCTATTCCTGAACAGTTACGGCACCTTCTTTGCGATTACCAACGTAATTGTGAAGGTATATTTCCTTCTCCCCTCCGTGGCATCTGAGGTAGAAAATTTGAACAGTCGCTCTGGCCTTTTGATTCCGGGGAGGGGGAATGTCTCAGGTGCGGGAGGAACTCGCCGCGCAACCTTCGATGGTGGCACGCGCGGAAGAGATCCAGCAGCAGATCCAGCAGATTTCCGGCCGCGATCTGCAGTTGTGGTCTATTGGCATCCTCGTCATTCTGGTGCTCACGGGCGGCTTGCTCGCCTTCGTGCTGCCTAACCTGGTTTGGACGCAACGCGTCATCCACATTGAGCAATCCTACCTGCCGCAGCTTTTCTTCGGATTGGTATCGCTGGTCCTGCTGTTCAACATCTACCTGCTCGGGCAAAAGCTGAATCTGAACGCCACGCGGCGGGCGCTGATCCGTGAATTGGTGCTCAACGAGCGGCTGGAAAGTTTGTCGCTGATTGATCCGCTCACTCAACTCCTCAACCGGCGCGCCATGAATGAACTGATTCCCCGCGAAGTGGCGCGGGCCAACCGCCTGGGGAGCAGCCTGAGTTTCATGGCCATTGACTTGAATGGATTTCAGGCCATTAACACGAAGTTCGGCAGCGTAGAAGGCGACACCGCGTTGTCGGAATTTTCGAAATTGCTGAAGTCGGTTTTCCGCGGCGGGGACGTAGTGTTTCGCCAGGGCGGCGACGAGTTTCTGGTGGTGATGCCCGACACCAGCGAAGACCAGGCCGACTTTCCCGTGCACCGGCTGCAGCAATCGGTGGAGAACTGGAACCTGCTCAGCAAGAAAGACTACGAACTTTCCTTCACCTGCGGCGTCGCTTCCTACCAAACCGGCAGCGACCTTGCTGAGGTGTTGCGCGCCGCCGACCGCAAGCTATACCAGCGGAAACACAAGCTGGTGCCGGTGTTCTGACCTAGCAACCAGAAACTGCGTCTTCCCCACAGAGACAAGAGAAAACAATTCAGGTGGGGCTCGGCAATCATTTGCTGTGATTTCCTTCGTGGCTTTTCTTCGTGAAACTCCGTGTCCTTGGTGGTGGATTTAGGGCGCAGGCTACAAGAACCCAAAGCAACCACAAAGGACACTAAGGGACACGAAGAAAAGCCACGAAGGAAAACCGGTGGTGCGGAGACCCGTCTGGGCTACAGCGTTAGCTCTTAATCTCTGCGCTTGGGGCCGGAGTCGGATCTTTGGCCGGTTCCGGCGGCGCGTCCTTGAGCCCTTCTTTCAAGGCTTTAATGCCCTGGCCGAGACCCTTGCCGAGTTCGGGCAGCTTCTTGGGGCCGAACACCAGCAGAGCGATAAAAGCGAGCACCAGCAAGTGCATCGGCTGAAAAAGACCTTCACCCATAGAAATTCCTCCCGCCGAAACGGCGGTGCGCTTCGACGGTTACAGTATACCTGAAGGCGGGAGGGCAAGAAACGACAATGCCCTGGTAATGCCGTTCCGCCGGGGGGGTTCTATTTCCGTTCTTTCCCTCGACAGTGACCAAACTTCGTCCAGCTATTGCGATACCACTGGGCCCGAGTTGGATTTAGCTTGGAGTTCGGAAATTCCTGCATAACCCGGCGCTGGATGTCCTCATTGGTACCGCGCCGCTGCAGCACCTCTTCAGCTACCTGATACCGGAATCTATACACCATAACGCAATTTTCGCGCCGATCCTCGTCTAAACGCAAGGCAAATGAGAACGGCCAGCGCTGGAGGTCGGATTGTTCATCAGAGGCTGGCAATTGGAGCCGGCCCGACTCTTAGCGGGTCTCAAGCGTACGCGCCTGGTACCTAGCTTCCCTATGAGCCACCCTTGGCGACCCCGTCCTCGCCGGCATCTTCCACTTTCGCGGAAACACAACTGCGATCCCCAGCAAAGCCGTTGCCAGCAGCGCCCAGGAATCCGGCTCAGGCACGGTGGTGACGGTCGTTCCGCCATAAAACGGCGCCGAGGAATTGAAGAACCCTCTGCCGGTATTGATGGTAAGGGTCACATTGACGTCATTCGCCGCTGCGCCGCCGGCAAGCGTACCGCTGAGTACGCCCGTCAATGTGTACTGATGTGTGCCGTTAAACGTAGTAGACATGGTCCACACCGGCGGCTGGGCAAATGCTCCCGAGAACAGAAGTCCCGTAGAAACTCCATTGCTGCCGTTGCCCGTGATAGTGAAGCTGCCGCCCATGCCGAACGTTCCGCCCGATTGCAGCGAGCCGCTGCTCAACCCGCCAGTGGTAAATGTCACGCTGCCGAGATTTGCGCCGTTGTAGCTGCCCTCAGGATCGCTCATTCCGACCAGAGTTGAGCCGGTGAGGGAAAGGCCGGCATCGGTGCCGCTGAGCGTGCCGCCGTTGTTGGTGAAGATGGTGTCGCTATCGGCGAGGGCGGCAATAGGCAAAGCCAGCACCATCGTCGCGACCAGAAGTAACTTTTTGCCTACCATTTGCTCCTCCTTGGGACCACCAACCCCGAAAGTTATTGATTCGGGGCTGGTTAGCTTGCGGCGTTGCCGCAATCGCAGGTGGAAGGAGCAAACCGCGCGCCCAAACGTAACTGCCAGAGCCTTTCGTGCAACCTAGCGCCGACCCCGCCGGCAACCGTCGTCCTTATTCAGGGTTTGGTGTAGCAAGAAAACGTGCCGGCGAGGACGCAGCGTGCCGTGGTCGCGGCAGGTACTCACGTTGCGCAGCAGCGCCTAAGCCATCAGATCAATCACGCTTTTCTGCATTTCGTCGGCGGTTTTGAGGGTGGCGAGGTTTACCGAGGTTTGGGTCTTCGCGGACATCAACGCCACCACCTCGGCGCTGAGGTCCACAGTGTCCAGCCCGGCACCGTTGGGAGAGGCCGCTCCGAACGAGGCGATGCTGGTTGCGGCCTGTTCCAGTTGAGCATCCGCTTGTTGCAATCCCTGAAGGGCGATGGCGGAGAGATCCATATTGGATCTATCGGTACTATCGGCTGCTGACTTTAGCCCCAGGCTGCTGCGGAAGTTGTCGGCCAGCATCCGAACAAAACATTTATTTTCAGCTATATGGAGACATGCATTATTATCCCTTCAGCGCCTGCACCTTGCTGTGCTTCCGGCCATAACTGAAGTAGATCACCAAGCCAATTATCAGCCAGACAATTAACCGAAGCTGTGTCCAGTAGGAGAGCGAGATAATGAGCGCTCCCGAGAAGAGAATCGAGAGAATCGGAACCAGCGGAACCAATGGCGTTCGGAACGGGCGGACCAGTTCCGGATGGCTTCGCCGCATCACCCAAACTCCGGCGCTCACCAGGACAAATGCCAACAATGTGCCTACGCTGGTCATTTCATCCAGCACGCTGAGCGGAACCAGGGTCGCGAGCAGCGCAACAAAAACACCGACTACGATCGAACTGAGATAGGGGGTGCGAAAGCGGTGATGAATCTTGCCCGCCCAGGGCCAAAGCAAACCGTCACGCGACATCGAATAGAAAACCCGCGACTGGCCGAGCAACATCACCAACATAACCGTTGCCAGCCCGGCAAGCGCTCCCAGTTCCACCAGAAAGGTCGCCCATTGTTGCCCGGCAACCCGGATGCCCACAACCACCGGATCGGGGACATTGAGCTGGGTATAGGGCACGAGCCGGGTGAGCAGGCCGGAAACTAAGATGTACAGCACGGTGCAGATGACCAGCGAACCCAGAATACCGAGCGGCATGTCTTTCTTCGGGTTCTTCGCCTCCTGGGCTGCAGTCGAGACCGCATCAAAGCCGATATAGGCGAAGAACACCACTCCGGCCCCACGGAAGATTCCTGACCACCCAAACTCCCCTCTTACGCCGGTGTTGGGCGGAATAAACGGATGCCAATGATTAGGCTGCCATGCGTGAGAATACAAGAACGCACAAGCCAGGACGATAAACATGCAAACCACGGCTACCTTGAGGATCACGATGGCGGTCGTGAAATTGGCTGATTCCTTGATCCCCACCACCAGGATCGCGGTAATTACCATGATCACGAGAAATCCGACGTAGTCGTATTTCAGGTGAACCGGCAAGCCGAAGAGCATGAAATTGGAGGTCGGCATTGCGGGCAGACTCCAGCCAAGATCATGAAAGAATGCCCGTAAGTGGCCGCTCCAGCCCACGGCCACGGTGGCTGCGCCAAAGGCATATTCCAGGATCAAGTCCCAGCCGATGATCCAGGCCACCAATTCACCCAACGTAGCGTAAGAGTAAGTGTAGGCGCTGCCCGCGATCGGGATCATGGAAGCGAACTCGGCGTAGCACAATCCGGCAAACGCACAGGCAATCCCGGCAAGCACGAACGAAATCACAATGGCCGGTCCGGCGAACTGCGCGGCCGCCTGGCCGGTGATCACGAAAATACCCGCCCCGATGATTGCCCCGATGCCCAGGGTGAGAAGATTCAGCGGTCCAAGAGCACGCCGCAGGGTTTGTTCCCCTTCCACCTCTGTGGCCTCTTTCATGAGGGTGGGGAGGTCCTTCTTCGCGAACAGGTTCGCCATGCTCAATCGTCTCCTTGGGACTTAGGTTTTACTCGCGGTTTGCAAACGGCGCGACCACAGGTAATAAACGGGGATCCCCAGCAGCACGATGATCAATCCCGGCCAGGTATATTGGGGCTTGTAGCGCAATAGTACGACATCAATAAATAATGCCAGCACAATATAAATTGCGGGTAGAACCGGATAGCCAATGGCGCGGTACGGCCTTTCGGCATCGGCATGCGTGCGCCGCAGCACGAACAGCCCGAAGATCGTAAGGATATAGAACACCAGCACCGCGAAAATGATGTAGTCGAGCAGTTGCCCGTAGCTGCCGGAGACGCAGAGTATGCATGTCCAAATCATCTGCACCATGAGCGACGCGACCGGAGTTTTGTAAGAAGGATGCAGACGCGCCACGCCGCGGAAGAAAAGGCCGTCCTTGGCCATGGCGTAGTACACCCGCGCGCCCGAAAGCAGAAGGCCATTGCAGCAGCCGAAGGTGGAAAGCATGATGGCCACCGCCATCAGTTTGCCGCCGGCTGTGCCGAACATCTCACTCATGACCGCCGTGCCCACGCGGTCTTCGCTCGCATATTGAATGCCGCGCTCCACGATGGTAGCTCCGTGAGGATTGCCCACTAGTGGAAGCACGTTGAGGTAGATTACATTGCAGGCCACGTAAAGCGCGATTACAACGCCAGTCCCCAGCGCTAGAGAAAGAGGCAGATTGCGGCTGGGATTCTTCACTTCGCCGGCCGTGAAAGTAACGTTGTTCCAGGCATCAGCGGAAAACAGCGAGCCGACTTGCGCCACCGCAATCACCGTCAGCGTGCTGACCAGAACGCCGCTGCCGATATCGTGCAGAGAGCCGAGCCCGGAATTCTGCCAGAAGTGGCCCTGAAAGTTCGCCGCCAAGGCGCGGGCATTCCTTCCTACAAAGAGGCCCAGAATCACCAGACCCGCCAGGGCCGAAACTTTGGAGATGGTGAAAACGTTCTGGATAAAAGCCCCGGTCTCCACCCCAAATATATTGATCACCGATAGGGCGACGACTATCAAAACCGCAATCAGATTCTGGGTGTTCAGACCTACGTCCATATTGCCCAGGGTCATCGGTCCTACGTGAATGGGAGGGACTTTCCAGAAGTGAAGAATCCAGTTAGAGGATGAAATCGCTGGAAAGAAAATTCCCAGGAACTTGCCGAAAGCCACGCCCACCGCGGCGGCGGTCCCGGTTTGAATCACCAGGAAGAGCGTCCAGCCGTAGAGAAATCCCCACAGCGGCCCCAGCGCTTCACGGAGGTAAACATATTGCCCGCCGGCGCGGGGCATCATAGCGGCGAGTTCCCCGTAGCTGAGCGCCCCAACCACGGTGAGGAACCCGGTCACCAGCCAGGCCGCGATCAGCAGCGCCGGAGAGTTGGTTTCGCGGGAGATTTCGGCCGAAACGATGAAAATGCCCGACCCGATCATGGAGCCCATCACCAGCATGGTCGAACTGGTCAGCCCTAGGGCTTTCACCAATTCCTTGTCCTGATGGGTGTGGACGTCCCAGTCGCTGGCGGCTACAGGCAGAAGCGGCGGAGTTGAGGATGCCCTGGATTCGGTGCTCACGGCCCTCCTGCGGGCTGCATCGTTGCTAAGGCCAATCGTTCCAAAGACTTTACCCCAGAATGCGGAAAAAGTCCTCTGCTGACTTGCGGGGATCGGGTAACAAGTCGGATATCACCGCCACCGAGTCAGCACCCGCGTCCAAGACAGCGCGACAGTTTGCCCGCGTGATGCCGCCGATAGCCACCAGCGGCTTGTCCGTCAGCTCCCGTGCCTGGCGTACGCCTTCCAGCCCGACTACGGGATCGGGCTTCTGCTTGCTTGAAGTGGCGAACACTGGGCCGATGGCGATGTAACTGGCGGAAGTTTTGTCAGCCTCGGAGACCTGTTCTGCATTGTGCGTGGAAACGCCCACCCAGAGCTCGTTTCCGACGACCCGGCGCGCGTCTTCCGGCAGGAGATCATCCTGCCCGACATGAACGCCATCGAAGCCGCTGGCGAGCGCAAGATCCGGGCGATCATTCATGATTAGCAGGAAGGGAGAAGGCAGCCGTTGGCGCAGGACGCTTGCCTGTTCAAGCACTTGCCGCCCATTGCCGTTCTTGTTGCGATATTGCAGGAGTGTGCAGCCTGCCCCTGCCAATTCTTCTGCGAACCGGGCGAGTGGTTCGGTGTCGGCAAAGAAAAAAGCGTCCAAGATCGGACAGAGCTTGGGCAGCGTGGTCATTTTCGGCCAGTCCCCTTCTGATGCCTACGCCGACTTTTTCTTGCCGCTCTTTGCCATCCCACTCGGGCCCAGCAGATGCTCAATGAACGTAGTGTCCACATTGCCGGCACGGAAGGCCGGATCGGCGAGTATTTTCCTGTGCAGGGGGATGGTCGTATAGACGCCTTCGATAATGAACATCTCCAGTGCGCGCGCCATACGCGAAATCGCTTCTTCGCGGTCCTTACCGCGCACGATCAGTTTCGCGATCAGCGAGTCGTAATAGGGCGGGATCACGCCTTCAGCGTAGGCTGAGGTGTCAATGCGCACGCCAGTGCCGCCAGGAGGATGGAACGTCGTGATCCTTCCCGCCGACGGTACGAAGGTTTCGGGATGCTCAGCGTTGATGCGGCATTCGATGGCATGCCCGCGATGCACAATGGGGCCGTGCAGCACGGTCTCCATGCGCTCGCCGGCGGCCAGCAGAATCTGGCTTTTCACCAGGTCCACATCGGTGACCATTTCTGTAACTGGATGCTCCACCTGGATGCGGGTATTCATCTCGATGAAGTAGAGCTTGCGGTCCTCATCCATGAGGAATTCGACGGTGCCAGCGTTGGTGTAGCCAATCTCTGAGAGCGTGCGGGAAAGCATTTCCCCGATTTCGGCCCGCAGCTCCGGCGTGACTTGCGTAGAGGGCGATTCTTCCAGCAGCTTCTGATGCCTGCGCTGGATGGAGCACTCACGCTCTCCGAGGCTCACCACTTTGCCGAACTGATCCGCAAGAACCTGAAACTCGATGTGGCGCGGGCGCTCAATGAACTTCTCCATGTAGAGATCGCCGTTGCCGAAGGCGGCGGCAGCTTCAGACTGGGCCGCTTTATACAAGGCGGGGAGTTCTTCCTCGGTGCGGACGATCCGCATGCCCCGGCCTCCTCCGCCCGCGGATGCCTTTATGATCACGGGGAACTTGATCTGGCGCGCCCATTCGAGGGCTTCGCCGTCATTCGCCAGAATGCCTTCTGATCCCGGCAGAATCGGCACACCCGCCTTTTTCATGGCGGCACGGGCTTTGTCTTTCTCTCCCATCAGCCGCGTGATCTCGGGCCTGGGGCCGATAAAGGCGAGGTTGCAAGTCTCGCAGACTTCGGCAAAATTGGCGTTTTCCGCCAGCAGCCCGTAGCCGGGATGCACTGCGTCCACATTGGCGATTTCCGCGGCGCTTATAACGGCGGGAATGTTCAGGTAACTCTGCGAAAGCTGCGGTGGCCCGATGCAGATGGCTTCATCGGCAAAGCGGACGGGCAGGGAGTTGCGGTCAGCCTCGCTGTAGATCGCCACGGTGCGGATGTTGAGCTCCTTGCACGCGCAAATCACGCGCAGGGCGATTTCACCGCGGTTAGCAATCAGAATCTTCTTGAACATGCCGGGCGCCGTACGCTAGGAACTCCGGGGCCGGACGGCAAACAGCTCCTGTCCGTATTCGATGGGCTGGCCGTTGGCTACCAACCGCTTAACGATTTCCCCGGCCACGTCGGATTCGATTTCATTCATTAGTTTCATGGCTTCCACAATGCAAAGCACCTGCCCGGCTTCCACGATGTCGCCCGGCTTGACGAAGGGCGGCGATCCCGGCGAAGGCGATTCGTAGAATGTGCCCACGATCGGCGAGCGGACGATGTGCAGCCCTTCTTCCGCCGGTGGTTCTTTGGCGGCAGGCGGGGTACTCGCGGGCGGGGCCGCCGATGCCCCAGAAATAACCATGGGGGCGGCTGACTGAGCAGGCTCGACCGCGAAATAGCGGGTTTCGGGCGTGGGCGAGGTACCGGGCGGGGGGGCGCGCTTGATCCGCACCTTCACATCGCCGCGTTCCAGTTCGAATTCGGCGATGTCCTTCTCGATGAGGAACTCGATAAGTTCCTTGAGTTCTTTCTGGTTCATTGTGTCTGGAGGACCGTCCTGCTGCACGCGGCTTGCGTCACATCGCCTTAGGCCGGGCGGGCCCTGGGCGATGTCAACTAGCGCTTAAGTGCGTTTCATGACTTCACAGCTCAATCAGTTCCTTGCTGGCGGGGGTCAGGACTTCACACCCACGTTCTGTCACTACAACTGTGTCTTCGATGCGTATGCCGAACTTGCCGGGAAGATACACGCCCGGCTCAATGGTGACCACCATCCCCGGGCGCAGAATCTCTGTACCATCGGCCGCCAAACGCGGGGCCTCGTGGATTTCCAAGCCTACACCATGCCCGGTAGAGTGAGTAAAGTAACGTGCTAACTTTTTCTTTTGCAATGACTTACGTGCCGCATGGTCAACCTCGCCCACGCTTCGTCCGGCCCGAACGGAATCCACCGCAAGCTCTTGGGCCTCCCGCACCGCCTCGTAAGCCTGACGCGGCAACTCGCCGGCCCGCCCCACGCACAAGGTGCGAGTCATGTCCGAACAATAGCCTGCGAGTATAACACCGAAGTCGCAGACCACGAACCCGCTGGCCGGGATGGGCTGCTGCGACGCCCGGCCATGGGGCAGCGCCGATCTTTCCCCGGAAGCGATGATCGTCGGAAACGACATGGCTTCGGCACCGGCGCGACTGGCGGCGTGCTCGAGTTCGGCGGCAACCTCGCATTCTTTCACGTCGGGGCGTAAGGCGTGCTGCAAAGAATCAAGCAACCCGACGCCCACCAGGGCGGCGGCGCGCATCCGCTCGAGTTCTTCTGGATCTTTAACCATGCGCGCGCGTTCTACCAGCGAAGGCGCTTGCTTTAGCCGGAATTTCGCGGATAAGCAAGCTTTGAGTCGCCCTTGCGCCGCCACACTCAAGTGCTCGCCTTCAATCCCCAGGCGCAGCCCGCGATGGTGCGCCTTCAGCCACTCTCCTGCCGCAATCAGCGGATTCTTACGGCCGACGATCACCCGCGCGCCCTGCACTTCTGTGCGCGCCTGAGTCGTGTAGCGGCTGTCGGTGAAGAACGTTTTGCCCTTCTCCGTCACCGCCAGCACCCCGGCGCTCCCGGTAAATCCGCACAGGTAACGAATGTTAGGAAGATGGCTGAGAAGCAGCCCATCGAGACGATTCGCGGGCAGAAGACTCAGCAGTTGGGATTGCCGGCCGCGGTAGTCCATAGGAGCAGTGTAACTGCATAATGCGGGCCACGCGTCTCGTGCACGTTGGCGAAGAACTTCGTCTCCACGGACTATGCGGATCGCGACGCGGATTTCAAAAGCGGAAAAAATCCGCAAACAATCCGCGTCAATCCGAAGCCAGGAAGTTAAGTCACCTGGCGCATGCAGGACGCGCGTGCCCCCACAAAAGACTAACCGCCGGCCTCTGACAGGTTCTTCAGGCGCCGGCGGTTCTTGCAAACTTGATTCCCGACTATGTCTGAATGATGCGCGGCGTGATGAAGAAAATCAGCTCCTGGTTTGCCGTGCTCACTGTGCGGTGCTTGAACAGGTTCCCCAGGTAGGGGATGTTGCCGAGCAGCGGCACCTGATCAATGCTTACCGAGTTCTGGGTCTGGATCACCCCGCCGATCACCACGGTGCCGCCATCGGTCACCAGCACCTGCGTAGTTGCCTGCTGGGTAATCAGTTCCGGGTTGCCCTGAATGTTGTGGCTGAAGTCAGGCGTAGTGTTTTCTACGTCCACGTTGAGGAAGATCGTGTTCTCCGACGTGATCTGTGGCACGACCGTCAGCCGAAGGAAGGCGTCCACGTAAGTGACCGTGGGCGGACCGCCTAACTGCGCCTGAGTGGTGATGGGCACGCGTACACCCTGCTTCACCAGCGCCTGGATGTTGTTTTGCGTAACCACGCGCGGGCGGGACAGCACCTTCAGCAGGCCGCGCGACTCGGCCATGGTGAGGACGGCATCAATACGCACGTTGTTCGTGGCGTTAATAAAGCTGAGGCCGCTGGTCGGCGAGGTTACAGGCAAGTTGGAGAACAGAGGAATCTGCTGTCCAGTGCTCGAAGTTGCGGCGGCTGTGCCCACGATCGGATACAAGGGCTGAAGTCCGAAGACCGAGGTCGGTGAGGCCCCTGCGCTCTGTGCGCCGCCGACGGCGCTCGTCCCATTGCCCCAGCCAAACCCGAACTGGGTGCCGATATCGCGTGCGAAGCTGCGAGTCGCGGCCACAACGCGGGCTTCAATTTCCACTTCCTGCGTCTTGCGGTCGAGCTGGGTCAGCAGGCGATCAATGCCCGGAATCACCGAAGGAATGTCCTGAATGATCAGGGCATTGGTGCGGTCATCCGAGATTACATCGCCGCGCTGGCTGAGGAACTGCTTGATGGTAGGTACAACGTCCTTGGAGTGGGCGTAGCTCAGGAAACGGGTTACCGTCACCTTGTCCACGGCCAGGGCTTCGGCTTCCTGCTGGGCGCGCCGGTCGTCGGCTTCACGACGCAGCGTGTCCACGGTGGCAATACGAAGGACGTTTCCTTCCAGCTGCCGAGAGAGGCCGTTGTTCTTGAGAACGATATCCAGCGCCTGGTCCCACGGCACATCGTCGAGCACGATGGTCAGAGTGCCTTTGACGTTGGGATCGAGCACCACGTTCAGCCCGCTGATCTCATGAATCAGGCGGAAGAAGTCTTTCAGATCCACATCCTTCAAGTTCACAGAGATGGGCTCGCCCGTATATTTCGGACCGGCAACCGGAGCGGACTGGGCCATCTGCGATTTCTGCTCGGCCGCCAGATTGACGGCAGGCGTCGTACCAGCGCTCACCGGCTGCGAACTCTGCGGCTGCATCGAAGCACTCGGAGCCGGCAGCAGATCGCCGCTGGGACGGTCAACAAATCGCGACGCGGCTTCTACCGCGCGCGCAGGAGGCTCGATCGCCGCTACCGGCTTGAGTTCTGCCGGCTTGGCGTCGCTTGCGCCGTTTTCCTTCGCTTTGTAGGAAGGCTGCACGAACACGAAGTCGTTGGCTGAGGCAGACGCCGGCTCTTTGGCCGGGGACGCGGGCACCGCGGCTACCGCGACTTCCTTCGTAGCGGCCGCAGTCAGCGAAGGCATGTCGGTCTTCGTCTGAGTCTGGGTAGCGGTTGCGGGCTTAACTCCCGCCTTCGTATCAGCTTTGGCAGCTCCCTTGGTGTGCAGCTTGAGCACCAGCTGATGGTCATTCGCGCCCGGCACGAACTCGTAGGTGCACGCCTTGTCGAGGTCAACGACCAGGCGCGTGGTGGGCGGGGTCTGACCATCGGTCCCGATCCTCACCTTCTTCACGCCGTCGCTGGCCACGATGATGCTGCGCGCGGTGACGGGCACGGTATTGGGCAGGTCCACGACGACGCGCGCCGGTGAATCCAGGTCGGTCAACTTGGGCTCGACCTGCCCGCGCATGGTCAACTCCAAGGCTACGCCGTCGGCCGCAGGTGCAACCTGCACCTGCACCAGTGTGGCGTGCTTAGTCTGCTCCTGCCCTGTGCTATGCGTTTCGCCCGCCGCCAATACTCCTGACGCCAGCAGCGTTAGAACTATACCCAGCAGTTGCTTTCGCATTTCGCTCTCCCCAGGGGCCCGCGCTGTGCGTGCCCTTGCCCTTGCTTAAATTCGGCCTTGTTTAAATTCGGTCTTGCCTGCAAACCGTCGCGGCCCGTGCCACGCCTATAGCGCCGGAAGTTATACTGCCGACGTCGTAATCTTCTTAGCGACATCCCGGGTAAGTGTCTTGCCCAGTTTGTCGTGTATCGTCTCTCGGAAAATGACTGAGTCGCCGGTGATCTTCACCACGTAGCCGTTGAAGATGGGATCGTTCTCCCGCAGGAAGTAAGCCTTATCCATGGCGTTCACCACTACCGCGATCATTCCGCTGTCAGACTTCACCACGCCTTTCAGAACGATCTGGTCCACCGCCAGGCACTTCTTGCCAACGCTGCAGCCGGAGGTCACCATCGCCTCAGCGACCACCGGGCTGATGAAGGGATCCCGGCGTCCTGCCGCGGTGACCGGTTCGGTCCGGTGCTCGCTTGCCTGATCGTTATCATTGGCGTTGGCATCGCCGCTGGCGGCGGCTTTGTTCTCAACCGCTACCTTTTCTTTGGCCGCATGTGCCCGGTGCGCGGCAATCCGTGCCTTGGGCTTCACCTTGGCAAAGGGCTGCTGCGAGACCGCGATTCTCGGCGCCGGCGCAACCCGCGTTGCAGGCCTTCCTGCCGTGTGGCTTGCGCCGGGCTGGCTGGCTTCCATTTTCTGCCCTGGGGCCTGGCCGTTGAGCGCGGCGTTGGAATCGTTCCTTTGTTTCTGCTGCAACGCCCGCATGGTGTCGCGGGTGTTCTGAATGAGGTCCGGGTTCTGCCCCAGCGCAGTGCCCGCCGACATTCCTAAGACTAGAATTGCCGTGGTCAGCTTCATATTCTCCCCTTGGCGTTCGCTGGTTGGCCGGGCACAACGGATCCGCTCGCCGGCGGATTGGTGTCATGGCTGAAGAAAGTGGTCGCCTGGCAAGTGGCTACAACGCTCTCATTGGGTGCGTAATGATAGGTATGCTTGGTTTTGGCATCGGCGGGTCTTTTGGTGCTCGCCACCAGAAGTCCGTTGATATTCACGATGCGCTCCAGTTTGGCAACGCGGTCAAAGAAATTCAGCATTGAATAGTAGGGGCCGTCGAGTTCCATTTCAAAGGGAACTTCGCTGTAGAACTCCTTAGTGGCCACCGGCAGCGCACTGTAGCGGCGAATCTCGATTCCCGATTTCACCGCTTCCGCATCCAGCATCTTTATGAAGCTGTCCGTTTCCTTCTCGTCGGGAACGATGCGGCGCTCGATTTCCAACTGCTGCTTCAGACTGACCAGCTGACGCTCGATCTCCGCCAGCTTCGGGCGATAGGACTCCAGCTCCGCGTTCTCGCGTAACTTGGCGTCCAGCGCCACTTGCGCCGTCTGGTTGGCCTCGGCCTGGCCCTTGAACATCAGGAAGTACGCCGCGCCCGTCAAGACTGCCGCGCCGACAATCAGGACTAACCACTGGTTAACCGCCGACATTTCGTTGAATTTGTCCATGATCTCCCGCCCCTAGGACTTCGCCTTTTCGCAGGTCAGCGTGAACTGGAATGCCTGCATGTCCTTAATGGAATCGTCCTGGTAAGTCTCTTTGATCTCGACGTTCCGGAAGTACCCGGTCCTCTCGAGGTTGGCAATCAAATTGGCCACCGCATCGGTGCTTAGTGCCATGCCTTGAATGTCCACGTTGGCGCCCTGGTCCTTCATGGAATCAAGCCACACTGCTTCGGTTCCGTTAACAGTGTCCCCGATCATGTTCAGCAGCTTCTCCGGGCCGGCCTGATTGGCGCGCAATTGGTCAATCACGTCCACCCGCCGCTTGTAGTTGTCGGCCTCGCGCTGCCGTTCCAGGTAGCGCGCCTTGACGTCGGCCAGCGCATGGTTTTCCTGTTCGGCCTTCACCATCTTGGTGGCGATGTCCT
>Ga0335078_10000513_pt1 | contig 59627 bp, 67 predicted proteins | sample Lox_Sample_32_FD_206711 | JGI IMG/M metagenome (GOLD analysis project Ga0335078, IMG submission 206711) | Soil microbial communities from Loxahatchee National Wildlife Refuge, Florida, United States - Lox_Sample_3.2 | ecosystem: Environmental > Terrestrial > Soil > Wetlands | place: USA... | reverse complement strand
CCGAGCAGACGAGTGTTTTGCCGCCGATCGTCTCCACGTAGATGAAATTCTGCGACTCACCCTCGTTCGACTCGACGACCGCGTACCAACCCTTCGCCGTCTTCTTCAACGGCTGAATGACCTTGGTCACGGCGGTCCCGATCTCCGTCATCATCGGCGCGGCGCTCTTCAGGTCTTCGAGGTTGGCGAGCTTGTCCTTGGTGTCGAGGCTGCCCGGGAAATAGCGCACGTGGATCCCCCAGAACTCGCCGTCCTTGGACCATTCGCAGCCAGCGCCGTCATCCCACTTGGGGATCCAAGAGCCGACGGTTACGAGCTCGATGCCCGGCACCTTCGCTTCGCACGGATTGCGTCCGCGAGCAGGAGTCGCCGACGTGGTCGTCGTGGTGCTCTTGCCAGACTCCGAGGAAACCGGCGTTGGAGTCGCGTTCGTGGACGCCGTCTTTGGGGGAGTCTGCTCGCACGCGAGCGAGAGGAGAGCCGCCGCAGTTGGAAGCAAGACGCATCGAATGAGCTTCATGTGTGAGGCGTGTACGTTCGGCACGAGAACTCCTTCCCAGTAGACTACTCGGGCGCGCAGGTCGAGACGCCCGCGCCGACGATCGAGACGGGCGCGGTCGCGACGATGGTCTCCGTTTGCGCGACCGGATCGTAACGCGTCACGGTCGACGGCGCGTCGTCGGGTCCGGTGAACAAGTAGAAATCCCCGCCCCAGAACGCGAACGCCCACGTCCGCGCGCCGCTTCCGCCCGCCGTCGAGAGTTGATGCGTCGAGAGCACCTCCGAGGTCTTCGGATCGAACTCGCTCAAATACGATCCCGTGTTGAACGGACAGAAGCCGAAGAGGCGACCGTCGCCGGTGCCGGTGAGCTCGCAATTGAGCTGTTGCGGATCGAACTGCCCGACGAACGCGAGCGTGAACGACGTCGTGTCGATCGTGCCGAGCCCTTGCGAGAGCAGGGAGCCTTGACCGGCGACGTAGAGCGTCTCGCCGCCGTCGGCTTCGGCGGCGTAGCCCATGCCGAACGTCGAGAAGCCGTGTTGATCGGGCGCGTACGACGTCGGCTTGCACGCCGCGTTCGCGGTGCTCACCTCGAAGAGCGTCCCGTCGTTGTAGTTCGAGAACGCGATGCCGGTGCGCGTCACCGCCATCGAGTTCGCGAGAGCGGTCGACGCGCAGTGCACGTCGCCGATGAACGTGAACCCGAGCGTCGGCGGATAGAAGCTGTAGAGCTCGTGGTCGATCCCGAGCACGTAGATGTACGTGATGCCCGCGTCGGTGCACGTGCCGACGATGGGCACGTCGGGGAACGCTTCGTCGACGACGTCGGGCGCGTGATCGATCGACGCGTCGAGCGCGTCGTCCGGTGCGTCGGAGGGCGGATGCGCGTCGGACGCGTCGGCGACGGAAGCGTCTTCTTCGATCGGGGCAAGCAAACCCGTGCGCGCGCCGCACGCGGCGAGCGCCGTGAAGAGCGCGACGCGTTTCAAGGAAGTCATGGCGTCATTCATACCGCCGACCGCCGTCGTTGCAATTTCGTGCATCAGCTCGTTGGAAAGCCCGCGACGCAAAGCGCGCGGACCGTCGCATTGTGCGCTTGAGCTCGAACATCGCGACGATGCGAATTGCGGAGCGGAGCGCGGAGGTTATCTTGGGCTCGTCATGCAACCCCTTCGGTTCATTTTGCTCGTCACGGCGCTGATGCTCGGGGCCGTCCCCGCGTCCGGCGCGCGGTCGTCGGATGCGGCGACCGCCGCGCACGCGCGAATCGACAACGCCCTCGCGCAGAAGGGGCTGTCGTTCGGCAGCTCGATCTACATCCGCATTTTCAAGGAAGAGGCCGAGCTCGAGGTCTGGCTGCAGCACGGGACGCGGTACGATCTCTTCAAGACGTATCCCATCTGCGCGATGTCCGGCACGCTTGGCCCGAAGCTGAGAGAGGGTGACGCGCAGTCGCCGGAGGGGTTCTACAGCGTGACGCGACCGAAGCTGAATCCGGCGAGCAACTACCACCTCGCCTTCGACATTGGTTACCCGAACGCGTACGACCGATCGCAGGGCCGCACCGGGAGCTTCATCATGGTGCACGGCAACTGCGTGTCGATCGGTTGCTTCGCGATGACGGACGAAGGAATCGAGGAGATCTACTCGCTCGCCGACGCCGCGCTCGCGAAGGGGCAGACGTCGTTCGCGGTGCACGTGTTTCCTTTCCGCATGACGGACGAAAAGACGCGCCGTCACGCGAGCTCGACGTGGGCGCAGTTCTGGTCCGATCTCAAAGTGGGCTACGACGCATTCGAAGCGAAGCACGTACCGCCCAGCGTGGGCGTCAGCGGCGGCCGCTATGTCGTGATGCAATCGTGAACCCCTCGCTCGAGCACGCATGCTGCCCGACGCGCGGGTGATCGCGGTCGGCGGAGCCCTCGCGTCGGTTTTTTTTGGCGCGTGCGTCGTCGCGCCGTCGACGAGAACCACGGAACCGCCACGGGACGCGCACGTCGCGCGGGACCTTCCGAACGACATCGGCTCGCCGTCCGTGCTGAGCGAGTTCAGCGCGGATCCGCCCGGCGAGCCGGTGCGCGGCGTGGAAGAGATCTTGGCGCCCCGTGCTCCCCCGCCCAAAGCTCACGTTCGATCGTTCACGCGCAGGATCGATCGCGCGCGCGTCGAAGCGCGCGGCGCGGCGCGCATGAAGGCGGGTCTCTCGGACGCCGTTCTGCAAGCGGCGGTGACCTTCGACAACCAACAGTGGACGACGGATCAGCGCCGCGATCTGCTCGCGTATCTGCGCGCCGACATGCTCGCGAAGGACACCGCGTTCACCGCTGCCGACGCTCGCATCATCGCGCAAATCCAGGCAGGGAGCGGCGCTCTCGCCGACGGGCAGCTTCGCGACGAGACGATGGCGGTCCTCTTCGCGATGGGTTTCCGCTTCTCGCCGCGCAAAGCGACGCCGTGGGAAGTGAAGCTCGACTTCTACCCGGGCGAGGTCGAGGATCTCGACGCGTGGAACCGCGAGGTCGACACGAAGGTCACGAAGAACGGAGGAGGCTTTCGCGACTTGAGCGCGCCCGATGGCGAGGGGACGATCTACGTCTACGTCGGTCGCTCGATCGTCGCGGGCTTCCGCGCGCGCGGCGGGCCGCCGTTCCCCGTCAACGACGACGGTGAGCACGTCGCGGGCCCCACGAAGCCCGGCCTCTACAGGCTCGGCACGGCGCACGCGCACGTGACGAGCAACTGGTACTTCAGTCAGATCCCGTGGGGCGCGGAGATCCGCAAGAGCGGGGATGGGTATCAATATCGATGGCCCGGTCGCTCCGAGTGGTCGTGGGCGACGAGCAACCCCGCCGGCACGCTCAAGCTCCCGCTCGCCATCGACGTGTTCGACGGTCTGCCCCAAGTGACGCGCGATGGCGTGATCTACATGTTCTGGAACAAGAACGACTTCGGGCCGCTCGCGTGGAACCTCGTTCCGAGCGACATGTACATCCACACGACGCCCGACGCGGAGGCGAAGGCGGACGCGGATGCCGCCGCGCCGAACACCGACGCGAGCCTTCCCGTGAGCCACGGCTGCATCCACATCTACCCGTACGAGCGCGACGAGATGATGAAGTGGGGCTACCTCGGGACGAACGTTCTCTTCGTCGTGCGACGGTGGGAGGAGCACCTCTTGCCCGACGAAGTCCGCCACGAAATGCTCGGACGGTAGATCATCGAGGAGGCGTGGCCGACTTGGCGAACGCAGGCGTCTTCGCCTCGGTCTCGAGCGTCAGCTCGGTTTGCAAGACGCGCAAGGCGCTCGGTGGATCGTCGACGAACTTGAACAGCGACAGATCTTCGGGCGCGATCATTTCATGGCGCACGAGCGCCTCGAAGTTGAGGATCTCCTTCCAATAGCTCGATCCGTAGAGAAGGATCGCGATCTTGCGATCGAGCTTGCGCGTCTGAGAGAGCATCAGGATCTCGGTCAGCTCGTCGAGCGTCCCGAACCCTCCCGGGAACGCGACGACGGCGCGCGCCAGGTGCGCGAACCACAGCTTGCGCATGAAGAAGTAGTGGAACTCGAACGAGAGCCCGCGCGTGATGTACGCGTTCGGGCGCTGCTCGTGCGGCAGACCGATGTTGAACCCGATCGTTCGCCCGCGCGCGTCGGACGCGCCGCGGTTCGCGGCCTCCATGATTCCGCCGCCGCCGCCCGAGCACACGATGAAGCGCTGCGCGCCTTGCAGCGACTTCGACCACTCCGTGCAGAGGCGCGCGAGCTCGCGCGCCTCGTCGTAGTACCGCGCGAGCGCGCCTTCGTGCTTACGCGACGAGCCGAAGAAGACGATCGTGTCGTGGATCCTCTCTTGGCGGAGGTTGCGGAGAGGTTCGAGGTACTCGGCGAGGATCCTGAGCGGGCGAGCTTCGTCGCTGTCGAGGAACTTGTCGTCGTGGTAGGCGAGCTTCGATTCGGTCGGGATCATTCGACGAGGCTTCGCAGCATCCACGCGGTCTTCTCGTGGATTTGCAGTCGCTGCGTGAGCAGATCGCACGTGGGCTGATCGTTCACTTCGTCGGCGAGCTTGAACGCGCTGCGCGCCGTGCGCGCGGCGGTCTCGTGACCCTCGACGAGTCGACGAATCATGTCCTCCGCTTTCGGAATGCCGTCTTCGTCTTTGATCGACGCGAGCGACGCGAGCTGCTTGGACGTGCCGGGAGCCGGAAACCCGAGCGCGCGAATGCGCTCGGCGACCGCGTCCACCGCGAGCCAGAGCTCGTTGTATTGTTGCTCGAACATGAGATGGAGCGTCTGGAACATCGGGCCCGTCACGTTCCAGTGGAAGTTGTGGGTCTTCAGATAGAGCGTGTACGTGTCCGCTTGGACCTTCGAGAGTGCGCCCGCGAGCTGCTCGCGGTTCTTTGCGTCGATGCCGATGTTGATTTCCATGTCGTCAGCGTAGTGCAGCTCGCGTGCCGAGTGGAATCCGCGCGATTCGCGCGTTTCCCCCGAGCACGGCGTGCACGAGCGCGCAAGCGCCGCGCGTCACACCCAAAAAAGCGGCGTCGCGCCGACGAGCGCGAGCGCGATCAAGAGCGCGAAGCCGAGGCGTCCCGTGGCTTTGTCGGCGAAGGCGTAGGCGTAGATCGCCTTGATGACGTTGTTGCTCGCCGCGGCGATCACGATCGCGATCTCGGCGACGCGCGCGGCCGTCGTCGCGTGCTGCGCGATGCCGAGGATGAACGGATCGACGTCCGCGACGCCCATGATCGCCGCGAGCGCGTAGAGACCGACTCGACCGAGGTAATCGTGAGCGAGGTTCGTCGCGACGACGATTCCGACGAACACCGCGGCGAAGAGAAACGCGGCCCGGAGCTCGAGCGGGTTTCGCGTCTCGGGATGTTCTTCGCTCGAACGCGCGACCGCTCCGCCGCGCGAGGCGACGAGCCAACCGCCCGCGATCCCCACGATCGCGAAGCCGAGAAACGCGGGCGCGAGGCTCGCCGCGAGCAGCGGACCGAAGAGCGCGAGCAAGAGCACGAGGCGCGCGTACATCACGCCGGACGCCGCGAGGATGCTCCCGGCGTACAGATTCGGACGCGCGTCGTGCTTCGCGCGCCGAGCGAGCGCGACGGTCGTCACCGTCGACGAATACGCTCCGCCGAGAAGCGCCGACACCATCACGCCAGCGCGTCGTCTGAGCACGCGTTGAAGGACGTAGCTCGCGAACGACACGCCGCTCACCGCGACGACGACGAGCCAAGTCTTGTACGGATTGAGGTGAAAGCGCGTGAGGTCCCGATCGGGAACGACGGGTAAGATCACCGCGCCGAGGACGAGGAACTTGGCGACCGTGATGATCTCGTTCGACGCGACGCGCGCGGTGAGCCCTTCGAGACCTTTTTTCAGCTCGAGGAGAAGAACGCTGAGGACGCCGACCGTCGTCGCGATCCAATAGTGCCCGTGCTGCACGAGCCCGCCGACCACGTACGTCGCGAGCGCGGAGATCTCGGTGGTGAGCCCGGCGGGCGGCTCCTGCGCCAGCTTGTGACGATACGAGAGCAGCATGAAACCGCCGACGACCGCGAACCCGCACATCCACGGCAAGAAGCTCGGCGACGCGACGAGCGCGAGCGCGTAGCTCACGAGGCCGATGAGCGGGAACGTTCGCACGCCGCCGAACGCGTACGTCGCCTCGTGCTGCTTGTGCTCTTCGCGCTCGAGCCCGACGAAGAACGAAATGGCGAGCACGAGCGCGATGTGGAGCGCGTCGGGCGGCAGCGTGTTCTCGAGCATGGGACTCGGACGGTTTACCACCTCGCGCCGTCAAGCAGCGGAACGAACGAGCCTCGCGATTTGCGGCGTCGCTCAGCCCGGATATCGGCCGATCACGTAGCCCTCGAGCTCCGTGAGCGCAGCGCGCTGCTCGCGCATGAGGCGCTCGACGAGATCGCCCATCGACACCACGCCCGCGATCTCGCCGTGAAAGAGCACGGGAAGATGGCGAACGCGCCGCTCGGTCATGAGGCGCAGCGCGCGCTCGACCGTGCACGACGGATCGATCGTCACGAGCGCCGTCGACATGATGTCGCGCACGGCGGTTTCGCGCGACGAGCGATCGCGCAAGATGACTTTCCGCGTGTAGTCGCGCTCCGAGATGATACCGACGAGCTCTGCTTCATCGTCGAGCACGAGCAACGCTGCGACGTTCTTGTCCGCCATCATCCGAATGGCGTCGAAGACGGTCGCGTCGGCACGAATCGTCCAAACGCGGTGACCTTTGTCGTCCAAGATGGATGCGACGTCGTCTACGAATTCCATGATGCACCTCGCGTCGGGGTTTGCGCACGAAACGAAGTTGCATCGCGCATGCCATTCGTCGGCCCGTTCGCAATCGCTCTTCCCGTACTCAACCGCGACACTTTGGACGAGGAGATCCCAAAGCGCGCCACGTGTCATCGTGGCGGAAGTGCACCGAGCATCGACTTCCAATCTTGGGTCTTCGCCCAAGCCTCGTAAGAGTGCCAGCCGACCTCCGGGAACTCTTTCTTGAGGCTCGCGAGATCGAACGTGTAGCCGACGCGCTCGAACCACTCGTACATCTTCACGCCGTCCTCGCCCATCGTCCCGCGGATCATCTCCATCGGGACTTGGAAGTACGAGAACTTCTTTCCCGTCACGCGCGAGAGAATCTCGACCGCGTCGTTGCCGCTCACGTCGTCGCTCGCGATGTCGTGGCGCTTGCCCGCGAAGCGATCGGCATTCTCGATCGCGAGCACCGCGAACGCGCCGATGTCGGCGACGGCGACCTGCGCGAGCTTGCGCGCCGCCGTGAGCGGCGTCGCGTAGATCCCCTGACGCACCTGTTGAATGGTGAAGCCGATGTTCTCCATGAAGTAGACGGGCGCGACGATCGACGCGCGCACGCCGATCTTCGCGATGTGATCCTCGACGAGCTTCTTGCTCTCGAAGTGCGGGATGCCCGTGTTGCGGTTCGCGGAGCCCACCGACGTGTAGACGAGGTACGCGCCGGCGGCTTTCGCGGCGTCCGCGACGGTGACGCCTTGGCGCGTCTCGGCTTCGATGCCCGACTCGAACGGGGTGCCCATCGAGAAGACGACGTCCGCGCCGCCCGCGGCGCGGTCGAGCGCAGCGCGATCTTCGAGCGATCCGCTCGCGAGCTCCGCGCCCGCCGCAGCGAGCGCTTGGGCCGCCGGCGAGTCCGCCTTGCGCGTGAACGCGCGCACTTTGTGCCCGCGCTCGAGAAGGCGCCGCGCCACCGCTCCACCTTGTTTTCCCGTCGCGCCCGTCACCAGCACGGTCAATGATTTCGCCATTCGGTCCTCCAGACGGTTCGTGCGATGCCGCCAAGGGCCCTCGCGTTGCGCCACCCTACACGGCAATGAGGCGTTCGGTTATCACGTACGACATGATCGCCGTGCGCGCCCAACCCCTCATCGCCGTGCGCGACGTGCGGGCGAGGTTGCGCGATCCGGACGGGTACGTCGTCGTGATCGCGAGCCCGGACGGCGAGGCTGAGGGAGCGTGAGCGCCGACGACGTCGCGCGTCTGCTCGCCGCGTGGCGCGCGAGCCCCTCGCCTGCCCTCGCGGATCGACTCGAAGAAGCGTCCGCCGAAGCGCTCGACGCGTTCGATGCGCCCAAAGCGCCCAAGGTCACCGTCGACAAGAACGACCCTCCTTACAAGCGGACTCACGCGCTGCGTGACGCGTTTCAGGCGGCGTGGCTCGAGGTCGCGGCGAAGGGCGACGCGGTCGCGACGGGTTGGCTCGCGTCGACGCTCGTGAGCCGCGTGCCGTACACGCCGTGGGGCGTGAAGAGCGCGTTCGTCGAGCGCGTCGAGGCGCTCCGCAAACGCGCGCCCGATCCGCGCGTCGCGCGGGCGCTCGCGGAAATCGTCGTGAAGGACGCGGCCAACGGTCTGGGCATCCCGGAGAATCTCTACGAGCCCGTCCTCGCGCTGCTCGCGACGTGTCGCGATTCTCGGCAGGTCCCCGTGCTCGAGCGCGCGCTCGCAAGCCCGCAGACGAAGACCGTTCACGTGCGCGAGTGGCTCGCGAAGCGGCTCCCGAAGGTGATCGCGAAGCTTCGCGAAGCCGGTCCCGTTCCCGAGCCTGCGAAACCGAAGCGCGAGCCCGCCGAAGGCGCGGCGCTCCTCGCCGCGATCCACGAGCACCCGAGCGACGACGCGACGCGCCTCGTCTACGCCGATTGGCTCGAGGGTCAAAGCGATCCGCGCGGCGAGCTCATCGCGCTCCAAGTCCGCGAGGCGCGCGGCGAAGCGACGCCCGCGCAGAGCAAACGCGCGCGCGAGCTCTTGCGCGCGCACGAAGACGCGTGGCTCGGCGATCTCCGTCCCATCTTCGTCAACGTGCTCTTCACGCGCGGGTTCTTGTCCGCGGCGTCGCTCTCGCAGTCGTGGGCCGTGAAGAGCGACGCGTGGGCGCGCCTGCAAGTCGACCCGCGCCTCGCGACGCTCGAAGAGCTGCGACCCGGCAAATGCAGCGCGGAGATCTACCTCGGCTTCTTGCGCTCGCCCGCGTGCCGCTCGCTCGCGCGCGTCGCGGCGCGCGATCCGAAGACGCTCGCCGCGATCGCCAAGCTCGCCAAGCTCGATCGACGCTTCACGCACCTCGAGATGCCGCTCGCGCTCTTCGTCGCGCGCGGCGCTCCGTACGACGGCATCGCATCGCTCGGCCTCACGCTGCAACGAGCCGACGAGCTCACCGACAACCTCGCCGCGCTGAAGCAGCGACTCCCCGCGAAGCTCACGGGCCTCGCCGTGCGCATCATCGACGGAGGCTACGCCGAGATCGACGACCTCTTGCCCGCCGCCCTCACGCTCCTCGACGAGCGCGCGTGGCTCATCGTCGACGACGCGAACGAGCGCTACGTGATGCGAAACGATCCGCGCGCGTTCGAGGTCTGGGCGCGCCGCTCCGTCGACGACGAGCTCCTCGAGCGCATCGCGACCACGAAGAAGCGTCTCAAGGTGAAGCGCGTTCGGCTCGTGACGAGCGCGCGCGTCGACGATGCGAAGGGCGTCGAGGTGGAGAAAAGGTTGCCGCGGGAGATTGCGGGAGTGATGGGCGTGTACGTTCCACCGCACGACAGAGCGGCGCATCCCGAATCCTGATTGTCGAACGCGTCGTGCCGTTGGTTGCTCCGTTCAAGGAGTCGCTCGACTGCGGAGCCTTGCGGAGCAGGTTGCGGCGCAACGGGCGCCTGAGGGTCTCGCGACGTGAAACGCGAGACCGCCGCAACTGCGGCGATCTCGCGTCGATCACGTGGCCGCCGTTACTCGCGTTTGCTCGCCCACAAAACGGAGTTGTACATCAGCTGCTGACCCCACGTGTAGCTGCTCGCGAGCGAGCAGTCCGACGTGATGTAGTGGAAGTCGAGGTACACAGCGCGCCCGTTGCCGTAAGCCCACTTCGCCGTCGCGATCGGAGTTTGCGCATCATTCCAATACGAGGATGACGTTGCGCCCGTGTTCAACGTGAACGCGAAGCTCTCGTAGCCCACCGCGTCGGTCGTGTTGAACGTCACGTTCGCGAGCAACGGATCGGACGCATTCGTCACGGTGACATTCAGCGTGGAGTGGAAGTTCGGCGTGTACGTTCCGCCTTGGGTCACCGGAAGCGCGGTGATGCCTCCATTGTTCCCGAAAATCCACGGCGTTCCGATAAGACCGCCGCCCGAGCTCACGTACGACGTGTAGTTCGCGTCGCTGAAGCACGTCATGTTGCCGTAGACGATGACCACGTCATAGGCCGCGAGCGTCGTCGTGTCGCACGCCGTGATCTCCGTCGCGCTCGCGATGCCTGGCTGCGTCGCGAGATAGGCGCGAATGGTGTCCGTGTAGAATGATCCGCCCTCGACGCCGACCTTGATGGCAGGTTTGCAGCTGCCGAGGATGCAGCTCGTGCCGAACGAACAAGCCGTGCCGCACGCGCCGCAGTTCTCGTTGTCGCTTTGCGTGTTCGCGCAGTAGGGAGTCCCGCCATCCGGCGTGCACTCCGTGTTCGGCGGTCCGCACGTCGTGCTGCACGCGCCGTTCACGCATTGCTCGCCGCTGCTGCACGTCACGCCGCAAGCGCCGCAGTTCGCGTTGTCGGTTTGGAAGTTCGCGCAGTATGGATACGAAAGACCTCCGTCCGTTTGAGCGTCCGCCTCTGCATCGGCATCGGTCGCCGCGTCGGTCACGCCACCGTCGACGACGGGCGCGTTGCACAGGTTGAGACCGTTCTGGCACGTCGCCGCGCACGTGCCGTTGCTGCACGCTTCGCCTGACGCGCACGTCGTTCCACACGTGCCACAGTTCGCGTTGTCGGTCTTCGTGTTGACGCAGTTACCGTTGCAGACGGTCTCCGTCGCTCCGCACGTGCTGACGCATTTGCCCGCCACGCATGCCTGCCCGCTCGTGCATGCCGTGCCGCACGCGCCGCAGTTCGCGGGATCATCGGCAACGATCGTGCAGGTTTGTCCGCATTGCGTCGTACCGCCGCCGCAGCTCGTCGCGCACTTTCCTTGCGAGCAAAGCTCACCAGCCTTGCAGGCCGTGCCACACGCGCCGCAATTCGAAGGATCTTTCTGCAGATCCGAGCACTCCCCCGAACAAACGACTTGCGTCGATGACACGCATACGCTCGCCTCGTTCGACGTGCTCGCATCCGGCACCGTTCCACTCGAGCCGCTCGAGCAGCCCACCGCAACGCCTACCGCGACGGTTGCAGCCGCAAGCGCAACGCGCGCGGCAATCCACATTCCTCTGACCTTCATGATCGCTCCTTTGCTCGAACGCTGCTTCGGGCATTCGAGTGCACCTTTAGTCGAACGCGAACGCAAAACACAAGCGTTCGCCATGGGCGTCGCGGCGGGCGTCTCCAATAGAGACCGTCGGTCGTGGCTTCATCGCCGGCGCGAACGGTTCGCGTAGACTCTGTGGCTCGTGGGGAAACTCGGCGCACGGTTGCGACTCTCGCTCGCCTCTCTCGCGGTTGGCGCCGCGTTGGTCGCGTGCGCGGCGCGCACGGGTCTCGACTCGATCGACGTCGACGCGGGCGAGTCGCTCGATGGCACCGTCGTCGATCACGCGCTCGACCGTCGCGACGTCGCGCTCGACGCATCGAGCGACGCGAGCGACGCGATCGACGCGCTCGACGCGATCGAAGTGCTCGACGTCGCGACGGACGGCCCGGTCGCGCTCTGCGGCGTGTGCTCGGCCGATCTCAACGCGAACGAAACGCCGGTCGGTCCGAATCAGTTTCAGGGCGCGCAGTGGCTCGCGTACGAGCTCCCCATCGCGTGCGATCAATACGCGGCGTGGATCGCGATCCACGACGACAGCGCCTTCGTTCGCGTGTACGCCGACGACGGCACCGGACGACCCGGCGCGCAGCTCGTCGCGCCGACCGCGACGCAACCGATCGCGAACGGTTGGTTCGTCATCGCCGCGAACATCCAACTGCAAGGCGGTCACTCGTACTACGTCGCGACGTCCATCACGCCTTACAGCGGCTCGACGCACACCGCGTGGTCCACGACGGGGACGATCACGCGCTACTGGGGAAGCTTCGACTCGCAAGGCGGCAATTGGCAGGGGCCCTACGAGAACCCTCCGATGATCCGCGCCGGCGATTGCGAGTGAGCGCGCCGATCGGTGGTAGGCTGAGCCGATGAGCGCACCGGGCGAGAAGCTGTTCCGCGTCATCGTGCTCGGTGGGCTCGCGCTCGTGTCGCACGAGGCGTGCGGCGGTCAGACGACGTCGTCGGACGCCGGCGGCGGCGACGCGACCGAAGAATTCCCGTCGGAGCTGCCGGTGTTCATCGAGGCGAGCGTCGAAGCGACGACCGACGCGTTTCCGTCGGAGCTGCCGACGCTGATCGATGCGGGCTCGAAGGACTGAAGGTCGGATCACCACGTTCGCGTGAGCGCGACGTCGAGCGTCGCGAAGCCCGGCGCGATGACCTCGTCGAGCGCGCGACGGATCGACTCGGTCGCGGCGGCGTTGCCGAGAAACCCGAACGCCTCCATCGCTCGATCGTCCATCGCGTCGCGACGCGGGACGAGCGCGCGAAGCGCCGTGCGCTCGATCATCGCGGGCAACGCATCGACGAGCCCGTCGAGCGCGCCCGCGCGATGTCGCGCCGCGAGGTACGCCCAGCCGAGCCGCCCGTGATCGAGCTCGTCTTCGAGGAGCGACGCGATGACGGCGCGCGCGATCGGATGCGTCGCGCGTCGATGCATCTCGGTGAAGTAGACGCCCGTGATGGTCTCGCTCAAGCAACACATCTCGATCACGTGCAAGAGGACGCGCGTCGTGGCGTCCGCGTCCGCGTGCATCGGCACCTTCGGCAAGCCGCGGTACGCCTTCGGCATCTTCTCCCCGAGCGCGATCGCCATCTTGCGGCACGTCTCCGCGTGACGAACCTCGTCCCACGAGGCCTTCGTCGCGAGCGCGAGCACGATCGGATCGCACCCTTCTTGCGCGAGCTCTTGCGCGATGAGCGCGAAGGCGCCCACGGCGAGGTGCTCGGCGCGCGCGCGCTCCCTCCAGCTCGCGCCGACGACCGCGCGCTTCTCGGGCGCGAGCTCGCGCGCGTCGAGCTCGGCCCACGCGATGTCGCGGTTCGATTCGAGCGCGCTCATGAAGAGAGCCTACCCTGCCGTCGCTCTCGCGTGATCTCGCGCGGTCGCGCGTCGCGCGAGATCACCTCGACGCGCTCGCAGTTCGGGAAATAGCGAACGCGCTTCGTCGGGAGGAAGTGGCGATGCATGACGCGCGCGTAATAGGCGCGCAGCTCGTCGGGGCCGCGCCCACGACGAGATAGTCGGTCTCGAGCTCCTCGTGCATGACTCGGCCGATGTTACGCGATCGCGCGACGGGCGATTCAGTCGCAGATCTGAACCGAGCTCCCGCCCTGCAAGAGCGGCCGCCAATCGGAGCAGTGCATCGTGTAGGGCGCCGGGATGACGTGAACGGCAGGCGCGATCGTGCCGATGATCTCGACGGTCGGCAGCACGATGAGCTGCTCGGGCTCGGGCGCCGGGATGTCGAGGCTCGCGAGATCCGCGAGCGGCGACGATGGCGCGACGTGCTCTGCGACCGGGGACACGATCTCGAGCGGTCGATGCACGCTGTACGCGAGAGCAGCCGTGGCAACGAATCCACTGACCCATGTCGTAACGGCAATCGCCGTGAGCTTCATCTTCGTCATGGAACACCTCGATGCGGCAGAGGTGACAATCAGAGTCCGATGATGTTGTCGCGGCGGTCGCTCATGAAACTTAAGGCGCAGCGCCGTGGTCGCAAGACGTGCTTGGTTTGATTCGGACGTTGCTGCGCCCACGTGCGCGCGCTAAGAGTCTGCGGGCAATCGTCGGGCGTGACGATCGCCATCGCAATCTTCCCCGCGCTCGTTGGAGGCCCCTTGCATCCCGAGCGTGCAGCAGTGCGCAAGCTTGCGCTGATCGGCAATCACTTACCGCGTCGCTGCGGGATCGCGACGTTCACGACCGATCTCGTCGACGCGATCACCGCGGAGACTTCGATCGAGTGCCGCGTGCTCGCGATGAACGAGCCCGGTCAGCGCTACGCGTATCCACCGCGCGTCGCATTCGAGATCGGCGAGAGCGACGTCGCATCGTATCGGCGCGCGGCGGACTACGTGAGCATCAACGGCATCGACGTCGTCTCCGTGCAGCACGAGTACGGCATCTTCGGGGGCAAAGCGGGCGTGCTCTTGCTCGACGCGCTCCGCGAGCTGCGCGCGCCTGTCGTGACGACACTCCACACGATCCTCGCCGAGCCGAATCCCGCGCAACGCGCCGTCATGGGAGAGATCGTGCGCCTCTCCACGCGTCTCGTCGTGATGAGCCAAGACGGCGCTCGCCTGCTGCGCGAGGTGCACGCGGTCGACCCGGAAAAGATCGACGTGATCGCGCACGGCATCCCGCGTCTGCCCGCCGCTACGCGAAGCAAAGACAAGCTCGGCGTCGAGGGCAACGACGTGATCCTCACGTTCGGATTGCTCTCGCCCGACAAAGGCATCGAGTACGTCATCGACGCGCTCCCGCAGATCGTCGCGCAGCGACCGAACGCGATCTACGTCGTGCTCGGCGTCACGCATCCGCACGTGAAAGAGAAGGACGGCGAAGCGTATCGCTTGATGCTCGAGAACCGCGCGCAGAAGCTCGGCGTCAGCGCGAACATCATGTTTCACGATCGATTCGTGAGTCACGACGAGCTCGTCGAATACCTCTCGGCCGCCGACATCTACATCACGCCCTATTTGAAGACGGAGCAGATCACGTCGGGCACGCTCGCGTACGCCGTGGGGTGCGGCAAAGCGGTGATCTCGACTCCTTATCGCTATGCGCGCGAGCTGCTCGGCGACGAGCGCGGCGTGATCGTCCCGCCGCGCGACGCGGGCGCGATCGGCCGCGAGATCGTCGCGCTGCTCACGGATTCGTACAGGCGCGAGCGGCTGCAGCGGCGCGCCACGGCGCTCGGCGAACAGATGGCGTGGCCCGTGGTCGCGCGTCGTTATGTCGAGACGTTCGAGCGCGCGCGCGACGAGCACGCCGCACGCCGTCACGCCGCGGGAAAGGCGCGCACGCTCGCGGAGCGTCTCCCCGCCGAGCTCCCCACGATCGATCTCGCGCACGTGCGCGCCATGACCGACGACACCGGCATGTTGCAGCACGCGCTCTTCAACGTGCCGCGGTACGCCGACGGTTATTGTCTCGACGACAACGCGCGCGCGTTGCTCCTCGCGACGCTCATCGAGGAGGCGGCGATCGAACCGCCGGCGATCGCGCGCGCGCTCGCGACGCGTTACCTCGCGTTCGTGAGCCACGCGTTCGATCCGACCGCCGCGCGATTTCGAAACTTCATGACCTACGAGCGGCGCTTTCGCGAAGAAGATGGCTCCGAAGACTGCCACGGTCGCGCGCTCTGGGCGCTCGGCGCCGTGGTCGCTCGCTCGTCGGATCGATCGCGCCAGACGCTCGCGCGCGATTTGTTCCAAGTCGCGCTTCCCGCGACGGCGCGCTTCACGAGCCCGCGGGCGTGGGCGTACACGCTCCTCGGGATCGAGGAGTACCTCGCGCTCTTCGAAGGCGAGAGCGGCGTCGAATCCATCCGCGCGCTGCTCGTCGAGAGATTGATCGACCGATTCGCCGCGTCGAGCGCTCCGGAGTGGCCTTGGTTCGAAGACCGCCTCACGTACTGCAACGCGCGGCTGTCACAAGCGCTCGTCGTCTCCGGTCAGCGCACGGGACACGACAAAGCGAAGGCCATCGGACTGCTCTCGCTCGATTGGCTCTGCGAGATGCAATCGATCGGCGGCGAGTTCTCGCCGATCGGCTCGAACGGATTTTGGATCCGTGGCGGCGATCGCGCGAAGTTCGATCAACAGCCCGTCGAAGCCGCGGCGACGATCTCCGCGTGCCTGTCCGCCTCCGCCGTCGCAGGTGGGCGGTGGATGACGCGCGCGCGACGCGCGTTCCAATGGTTTCTCGGCGACAACGTCTTGCAGACTCCTCTCTACGACCCCTCGACGGGAGGATGTTGCGACGGGCTTCACGCCGACCGCGTGAATCAAAATCAGGGCGCGGAGTCGACCGTCTCGTTCTTGATCTCGCTCCTCGAGATGCGCGCCGCCGCGCACGCGTTCCGCGTCGGCTTCGCCGCGGGATCGCGACCGGAGGCGTCGTGAGCGGCACGCGCAAATACGAGTCGCTCTTCGAGCGCAACCCGCGCAATCCGATCCTCTCCGCGAGCGATTGGCCTTATCCCGTCCACAGCGTCTTCAATCCGGGCGCGACGCGCCTCGCCGACGGAACGACGCTCCTCTTGTGTCGCGTCGAGACGCGCACGGGCCTCTCGCATCTGTGCGCCGCGCGATCGGCGAACGGAGTCGACGGTTGGCGCATCGATGAGCACCCGACGCTCGTTCGTTCACCCGAGCAGCATCCCGAAGAGCTTTGGGGAATCGAGGATCCGCGCATCACGTTCGTCGACGAGCTCGGCAAGTACGTGGTCGCGTACACGGCGTTCAGCAAGAGCGGGCCCGGCGTGGCGCTCGCGCTCACGGAGGACTTTCGCACGTTCGAACGATGCGGCCTCGTGATGCAGCCCGACGACAAAGACGCCGCGCTCCTACCGCGGCGCATCGACGGAAACTTCGCGCTCATTCACAGACCCACGACCGACCTCGGCGCGCACATTTGGATTTCGCTGTCGCCCGATCTGCGCAACTGGGGAACGCACAAGGCGATGCTGAGCGCCCGCAAAGGCGGACATTGGGACGCGAACAAAGTCGGCCTCTCGCCGCCGCTCATCGAAACCGAGCGCGGATGGTTGATGCTCTATCACGGCGTCCGCCACACGGCTTCGGGTGCGCTGTATCGAATCGGCCTCGCCCTCTTCGATCGCGACGCGCCCGACGTGCTGCTCGCGCGCGGCGATTCGTGGGTCTTCGGTCCAGAGACCGACTACGAGCGCCACGGCGACGTCCCCAACGTCACCTTCCCTTGCGGCTACACGATCGGCGACGACGGCGACACGCTCCATTTGTATTACGGCGCCGCCGACACGAGCATCGCGCTGGCCACGGGAAGCGTTCGCGCGCTCTTGAGTTGGCTCGAGCGTCATTCGACGAGCTGATCTGCACAATCAAACGCATCGTCATCGGAGCATGCCCGCCGCGATCGCGTCGACCATCGCGTCGAAGCGGCGTTGATCGAACTTTGAACCGCTCGTCAACCAATCGACGTGACCGCTCGCGGGCGCATCGAAATGTCCGAGCACGTCGAGATGATCGGCGTGACCGGTCCAAATGAGCTCGCCCCAAAGCTGCGAGCGCAGCGGCACGACGCCGTCGTTCACGCGCAAGCCGGGCGAGCGCCCGAACGCTTCGAGCAACGAAGCCTCCGTGCGCGCGTCGGGATCGGCGGCTGCACACGGGTAAGTCGCGTCCGTGCGCGAGGCGGTCTCGTAGAGCGTCGCGAACACGCTCGACGAGATCGCGGTCCACGGCCTGCGGAGCGACCCAATCCAGCGAAGCGCCGTGGGTGGCGGCGCCATCGTCGCGACGCACTGATATCGAACGTCACGACGATCTTCGATGCCTGCTTGAAACAAGTCCATCGCTTCGGGCGTGAGTTGAAGAACCGCGCCTTGGTCGTGCTCGATGGCTTCGAGAAACGCGCGAACGTCACGACTGCGAGCGTCGTCGAGCACGCTGAGTATCGACTCGGTGGTGCGGCGGAGCACGTGGATCCCCATCGCATGATCGAGACGGCCGATCGCGAGCGCGAGCGCGCTCGCGGCTGCGAGCGGCGGCGCGCCCAACGTGAGCGCGATCACCGTGAGCGCGCTCACCGAGTACAGCATGCGCTGACCGCTCACCGTCGCGAAGAAGCGCGCGAGCGGCGTGCCGAAGTGGGGAGTGTTGATGGTCGTCACGCTGCGGAGCTGCGGAAGCCACGTCGACGAAGGCGAAGGCGTTCGGATCGGGAGGTGCGCTCCTGGCGCCGCGACCAATCGCGCGTCGAGACCGCCCGTCGAGTGGCCGACGAGATGAATGGCGCAACTTCGATCGGCGTCGTGTTCGCACGAACGTACGACCAAGTCGAAGAGCTTCGCCGCGCGGCGCGGGAGCGACGCGGTCGGTGGGACATCCACCACGTGACTCTCGAACGCATGCCCCGCATCTTCGAAGCGACGCGCGAGCGCGGCTTCGAGGTGCGCGAAGTAGTCGTACGATGCCAAGCGCCCGAAGCCGAAGATGCCCGGTGTGAAGTACGCGCGGTGCAGCATCGCGTGCGCATCATAGCGGGCCTCGTTCGTGCTCGCTGACGGCACGGGCTGCGTCGCACGCGATTGCAGCAGTGCAAGGCGTTGGCGTCATGTGCGAGCGTGCCGCGACCGTTCGGATTCACAAATGGGTCGTTGCCGCATCGAGCGCCGCGCGCTAAGGCACTGAACGAGCGGTCGTCGGGCGTGACGATCGCATCCCACGATCCCGATCCGCGCTCGTTGAGTCGGATTGCGGCGATCATGCGCGACGAACCCATCCCGAGCGTCTTGTTCCACACGAACGCGGTCGCGCGCCGCGTGATCGTCGTCGCGGGCGTCGACATCCCGCCGACCATCACGCGCAAGCTGATGAGCGAGGGCTTCGCGCTCGTGCAGCTCGCGTCGCCGAACGACGTCCGCGCGTACGTCGCCGAGCGGTTGCCCGTCGGTCTGCTCGTGCCGTTCGACGAGCAGTGGTTGTCGCTGGTGCAGTGGATTCGCGAACAGGAGCGGTTTGCGTTCGTGCAGATTTTCGTCTCGCCGCTGCCGCGCACCGCGGTCGCGGCGGCGATCCGCGCGGGCATCGACGACGTGTTCGACACGGTGAGCGACGAAGCGGCCGACAGAATGGTCGCGCGCGTTCATCGCGCGAACGCGCTCGCGGAGCTCGCGCTGCTCGATCCGCTCACGCAGCTTCACAATCGACGCTTCATGAACGATCGACTGCGAGCGGAGGTGGCTCGCGCGGTGCGCGCGCGGACGACGTTCTCGCTCGCCCTGATCGATCTCGACGCTTTCAAATCGATCAACGACACGTTCGGTCACGCCGCGGGCGATCGCGCGCTCGCGGCGTTCGGCGCGGCGATTCGACGCGATCTTCGCGCGTACGACGTGGTCTGTCGATTCGGCGGAGACGAGTTCGTCGTCCTCTTTCCCGACTGCGACGGCTCGAGCGCGCAAGCCGCGCTGAGCAACGTGCGCGCGCGCGCAGGGTGGGCGCTCGAGGGCCTTCCGCTCGTCACCTTCTCGGCGGGCATCGCGCAGTTTCCGAACGACGGCAGCGATTGGCTTCGCCTCTTCGACGTCGCGGACCGTCGCACGCTCGCCGCGAAACGCATGGGCGGAAATCAAATCAGCGTCACGTGACGACTGGCGCAACCCGATTTCAGTCGTCCAACCCGAGTCCCTTGCGGATCCGAGGGACGCACTTCTCGACGCGCGCTTCGCGCGTCTTCGGTTGCTTCGCTTGCGAGAAGTAGAAGAGGTACCCGCGCTGCCGCCCGGGCGTCAGCGCTTCGAACGCCTTCTTGAGCGCGCGGTCCTTCTGCAATCGGACGCGGAGCTCGTCGGGCATCGGGTAGTCGGAGGTCTTCTTGCGCTCGACCTTCAACCCGGCTCGTTCGAGCTCGATGGCTTCACGCACGTACGCGGCGATCGTCTTCTCGAGCTTGTCGACGTCCTTCACGCTCGTGAAACGAATCTGACGCGCGGACTGCACGTTCGGCGTTTGCTGAATGAGGACGCGCTCGTCGTCTTGGAGCAGCGCGCCTTTGTGAAAGAGGACCGCGCAGTACTCCTTGAAGCCGTGCATCAGAACGACGTTCTTGCCCTCGTCGTTCGCGTAGCAAGGCTGACCCCACTTGAGCTCCTCGGTGAGCCCGGACGCGAGGATGATCCGACGAAGCCTCTCGAACTCTTTTTTCCACTTCGTCTGGCGTTCGAGGAAGGCGTCGACTTTGGGGTTCGTCCTCAATTGCATGTGGTGGAGTACGTACCGCCACCGGCGAAGTCGCCATCGATCGCCGTCTTCACCTTCGAGACTTCGCTCGACTGCGTGAAAATGACGCCGAGCTCGCGGTTGTAGCCGAGCGAGCCGCCCGAGAAGTTCTCCGAGCCCACGTACGCGGCCGCGCCGTCGACGACGATCGACTTCGCGTGGATGTCGAGGTTGCCCGTGCACGAATAGCCGACGACCTTCGCGCCCGCGCTCTCGAGCGTGCTCACCGCGCTCGACTGCTCGCTGTCGGTCGAGTCCTCGAGCACGACGTGCACCGCGACGCCCGCCTTCGCCTTCGCGACGAGCGCGTTGAACACGAGCTCTTCGGTGTTTTTTCCGGAGTCGTCGAGCTCCTCGGCTTCGATGTCGATGCTCGTCGTCGCACCGTTGATGAGCGAGACGAGCGCGGCCGCCGCGTTGTTTTGCGGCGCGGGCGCGACGACGAGGTTGCCGTTCGGCGTGATGTTCTGATCGGCGTAGTCGGCTTCGAAGATCGCCTCGGCCTCCCCGATGTCCGGCGCGTTCGTGTCTTGCGCGAGAAACTCGCGGTTGTACTTGGGCGCGTCGGTGTCGAGGTTCATCGTCATGATCCAAACCTGCGAATCGGAGCCGCCCGCGGGATCGATGATGACCGCCTTCTCGTGCGTGTAGCTCGTGAAACCGGTGTTCGTCGGCGCCCAGTGGACGTCGACGCCGCCGCTCTGAAGCTGCGTGTACGTCGACGCGTTCGTGTTCGACGACGACGTGCCCGTCGGGAACGTTTGGTTCAGGACGACCTTCACGTCCTTGCCCGCCTTCGCGAGCGCGATGAGCGCGCTGATGTATTTGCTGTTCGTGAGCAGGTACATCTCGACGTGCACCGCCGTCTGCGCGCCGTTGATGGCGTTCAGCAAACCCGCCGCGTCGCCGGACCCGTCCGGTTCGACCGTGATCGTGACGCCGCTCGTCTCCGGCGGAGGCACCGAGCCTTCGTAGGGCGCGTCGGGTTGGGAAATCGCGTCGTCCGGGGACGATCCGTCGTCGGTGGTGGATCCGTCGGGGCTGTTCGCGTCGGAGTCGTCGTCGTCACCGTTGAGAGAGGAATGACCGCTGCAACCGATGGCGAGGAGCGCGACGAGGATGGACGGGAGGGTGGACTTCACAGGAATGCAATGTACGCGAGCGGGGGAATTGATCGCACGACGACACGATGAAAGTGGGCGACGATCCAGGGGGTCTGCAATGCAACGAGCGTACTGTAATTGCGCGCGTTGCCCGAACGTGACCGCGCGTGCGGTGGATCAGAAATCGTGTTTGCGCTTCGACTCGGGGACGCGACCGAGATCGCCTTCGAGCCCCGCGACGCGAAATGCGATCTCCGCGAACGCTCCCGAGACTTGCGCGAGGCCGTCGGCGTCGAGTCGCTCGGCGGTGTCGTTCGCGGTGTGGTGCGTGTCGAAGTAGCGCGTCGCGTCCTGGCGGACTTCGATCGTGGGAACGCCCGCGGAGACGAGCGGCGAGACGTCGGTGCCTGCGCGCGCGTCGTCGTCGTTGCGCGCGATGCCGAGCGGCGCGAGCGCGCGCGCGATCTCGTGGAACGCGTCGACCTTCGCGGGATCGCCGAGGTACCGCACGAAGCGCGCGCGATCGGTCCCGCTGTCCGCTTCCATCGCGAGCACGACGTGCGGCAGATCCACGGCGTGCGCGGCGAGGTATGCCTGCGCGCCGGCGGCGGAGTTCTCCTCCGCGGCGAAGAGCACGACGCGAATCGTCCGCGATGGATGCGCTTGCGCGAGGAGGTGCGCCGCTTGAAGCACGATGGCGCACCCCGCGCCGTCGTCGATCGCGCCGCGCCCGAGATCCCACGAGTCGAGGTGCGCGCCGAGCAGCACGACGTCGTCCTTCTTCGACGCGCCGACGATCTCGCCGACGACGTTCGCCGACTGCGCGTCCTTCGCGCGCTCGGGCGTGAGCACGAGCTTCATCTTCACGGCGCGACCGCGCGCGAGCGTTCGGTGGAGCAAATCCGCGTCGGACGCGGCGAGCGCAGCGGCCGCGATGGGCTTGGCGACGTCGCGCAGCGAAGCGGATCCCGCGTGCGGAAATCGATCCGCGGACGTGCTGAGCGATCGCACGACGAACGCCGCCGCGCCTGCGTTCATCGCGGCCTTCGGACCCTCCGTACGGAGCGGCACGGTCATCCCGTATCCGCGTCCATCGTCCGTTCGCGGCATCACGGCGTTCGCGAAAATGATTTTTCCTTTGGCCGCGTCCTTCGGGAGCGCTCTCAGCGCGTCGAGCGACTCGACTTCCATCACGTCGGCGACGATGCCTTCCTTCGGCGTCGCGCCGCTCCATCCGAGCGCCGTCACGGCGAGCGTTTGGTGCGGCTCGATCATCTCCGCCGTCTCGACGCCGCGTCGCCACACGGGAACCGTCACGGGCTCGGCGTGCACGTTCGCGAACCCGAGCACGCGCATCGTGCGCTCGGCCCACGCGACCGCGGCGGCGTCGCCCGCGGAGCCCGCGAGGCGCGGTCCCACTTCGTCGGCGAGCGACTCCGCGAGGTCGTGCGCTTGATGCGAGCGCAGCGCGCTCTCGAGGATCGCGCTCGGAGGTTCGGCGATTGGCGCTGCTGAGGATGCCGACGCGACCGCGGGCGCGGGCGGGCTCACCGCGACGACGCGCGGAGTCGTCGAAGCAGCGGGCCCGCCGCACGCGAACGCAAGAACGAGAACACCGACGATCCGATCACGCACGCACGACGTCATATCCGATCGCGCGGGTCACGGGCCGTTGCAAACCGTCTGCCCGGCGAACGTGTTGTTCGAGTACGTGCTCGCCGTGGTGATTCCGTTCGTGATGATGCCGTAGTCGGCGTTGGGGTAGCTCTGGAACGAGCATCCGCTGATCGTCGGTCCGGCTCCGGGCGTGAGCGACGCCGAGACCCAGAGCGCGCCGATCGCGTCGGAGCACGCGACGTTTCCTTCGGCGAGCTCGAACGTGCCGCCGGCATACTCGATGTCGCAATCGACGATCTGACTCCCCGCGAGCCCCGACGGCGTGACGACGAGCTTGATCCCTTGCCACGACGCAGGCGAAGGAGACGGCGCCGAAGACGTGAACGTGATCGGGTGCGCGGTCGTGCCGACGGCGATCAAGTTGGCCTGCGCCGATCCGTTCGGGTCGACGACGAGCGCGCCTTGCGATTTGAATTGAAGGACGTTCGGCGCTTCGATCGTGAGCGTCGCCGTGCTCGCGCCGCTGCCTTCGATCATGAGACCCGCGCCGGTGAGACCGTCGACGAGATACGGGATCGGAATCGCGGGCCATGTCTGCGTCACGTCGACGAGCGCCATTCCCGCGGTGCCCGCTTGGCAGTCGTTGCCGCAGATCAGATCGACGACGCCGTTGGTCGCGGTGAGCGTCGTCGGCATGCTCGACGCCGCGTCCGCCGAGATCACGAACGGCGAAAATCCGTTGCCCCAATCGCTCACCGTGAGGTTTCCCGATCCTGAGCCGTACGCCACTTGCGTCCCGTCGAACACGAGACCGTTTGCGGCGTTGTGAGAAAGCGTGACGTCGTGCACGGACACGGCGAGCGGCTTGTCGCCGAAGACCATGAGCGATCCGGTCTTCGCCGTGTACGAGTAGCCGTCGGAGTTCTGCGCGCCGCCGTACGTGAAGTTGGCGAAACCGATTTCCGAAGTGGGGAGCGCCTGGCTTCCGAGCGAGACCGACGCCCAGCTCCCCGCGGTGGGCGACGTGGCGCTCGACGTGAAGACGATCGGCGAGCTCGACGTGCCGACGGCGCTGATCCCACCCGGGGCGTCGAAGCGCCCGCGCTCGGGGCGCACATCTCGAATACGGCGCTGATTCACAGCGGTCTTCGTCTCCACGTGGTCGACAACCGCCGCGTCGTGAACGAGGACATTCTCCTGACGAGGGCGTTCGCGCGCGCGGGGCGAACCGGCCGATCGACCGCGACGATTCTTCTCGACGGACGCGCGCGCGTGTCGGCATACGAACGCAACGTCTGGATCGAGCCTGGCGAGATCGTCACGGTGGACGCGAAGGCCGCGATCCGAATGCGCCAAGAAGGCGATCCCTATCGCGCGCTCGCGCTCGAGTGGGACACGGGCGCGTTCGGCGGGCGCGCCGAGACCATCGCGCTTCACGACGGACGCGGCCGACTCGGTGAGCTTCGTGCCTTGGCGGACGGCGCGCTCGATTCGCAGACGAGCGCCGCCGAGATCGTCGCGACGCTCTTTCGCATCCTCGCGAGTCTCGGAGCTCCCGTCCACGCTGTCACGGCGTCTTCGCTCGAGGAGCCCGTACCGGAGCACATGCAGGAGCTCACGACCGCGCTCGACGCTTCACTCTCGTCGCTCGGCAATCAACCGATGATGGTCGACCTCGCCGCGCGCCTGAGTCTCTCGTCGCGTCAGCTCAATCGACTCGTCGCGAGCTACAACCAACGCTACGGATTCAACTCGACGGGGTGGATCGACACGCGCAACCGGCGACGCCTGCTCATCGGCGCGACGTTGATGACGGCGCCGCGCGCGACGGTGGGTTACGTCGCGAAGCGCGTGGGGTATCGCTCGGGCTCCGCGTTCGCGCGCGCGCTTCGCCTGGTGGGGATGCCGCCGCCGCAAGAAATCGCGTCGGAGGTCGAGCGCATCGGCCACGCGACGGAAGCGTGACGCATCACGCGCGGCGCGCGGCGCGGATCACGACGGGCTCGATCGGCGCGTCCTTCGCGAACGGACCCGCGGCGCCGGTCTTCACGCGCACGATCGCGTCGACCACGTCCATGCCCGAGGTCACGCGACCGAAGACGCAATATCCGAAACCTTCGGGTGTCTTCGATTTGTGATCGAGCGACGCGTTGTCCGCGACGCTGACGAAGAACTGCGCCGTCGCCGAATGCGGATCGCCGGTGCGCGCCATCGCGACCGTGCCGCGGAGGTTCTTCGCGCTCGCGCGCGCTTCGTTCTCGACGGGCGGCTTCGTCGGCTTCTTCGCGTACGTCGCGTCGTATCCTCCGCCCTGCGCCATGAAACCGGGAATGACGCGGTGGAAGATGGTCCCGTCGTAGTGACCCGCGTCGACGTACGCGAGAAAATTCTCGACGGTCTTCGGCGCGCCCGCCGCGTCGAGCTCGAGGGTGATGGCGCCTTGCGTCGTGTCGAGGATGACTTGCATGAGCGAGGAGCTTACAAGCTCACGGACAGCTCGTCGTCGCTTCGCACGCGTCGACGACGTCCAAGCTCACGTCGTCGAGCCACACGCTGCCCTGACCCGCGAGCAACACGCCGTACGCGACGTTGGTCGCGTTCGTCGCCACGTCGAGCACGACTTCGTAGCGCGTCCAGTCCGTCGTTCCGGTGATCGCGCGACATTGCATGTTGTCGAACGCGATGCCCGTCGACTGCGCGCTGTCGACGCGCATCCACAAACCCGCCCACCCCGTCACCGCGGACGTGCGCACCCAACCCGAGAGCCGCACGCGATGCCCGAGCCACGACGCAGGCGCGCGGTCTCTGCCCATCTCGCCGAAGTCGTTCGGCGATGCGGTCGACGAGGCGAGACGCAAGCTCGCTTCGCCGTTGCACGTCGTCGTCGAATCGAAGCCCGCTTGATAACTCGAAGGAGCCGATCCTCCGAGCGACCAAGCGTCGAGCGATTCGGTCGACGCGCCACACGACGCGTCGACCGAATTTTCACACGCCGCGTCCGACGATGGAGGAAGCGTCTCGGCGTCGGGTTCGGGCTCGTTGTCGTTCGTGGTCGTGAGCTTTCCACCGCACGCGACGAGAAACGCGAGCGCGCCGCACCAAAAGAATTTCTTCAAGTTGACTCCCACCCGGCGTGCGGCCAACCGGGAGACGGGCGTCGCTATTCCTCCGTCTCGACGCGCGCGACTGAATGGTTTGGCGCGCGGCACACCAAACTCTTCATGCACACGACGACGCGCGCTGCGCGCGGGATCGTCGTCGCTCTCGTGCTTGTGCTCGCCCCGTCCGCGTCAGCGGACTTGGCACAGCCCGACGCCGTGATCTCCACGGCTGCGATCGACCCTGCTCATTTCACGAACGTTCCGATCTTCGGTCCCTGGATCGACATCAGCCGCATCGATCGCGTGAGCGCGTCGTGGAGCGCGCTCGTCGTCGACGGGCTCCTTCAAGACGTCGTCGGCATCACGCTCGTCGCGCGCTTCTTCACGCGCGTGTCGCCGTCGCCGTGGACCGTCGCGCCGTGGTTTCCGCGGAGCGGCGCGGGCTTCACCTTCAACGCGTCGTTCTGAGATCGCGCGCGCGTCATTGCGTGAGAAGCCGCGATCGGCTATGTTCCGCGCGTCACAGTTCCGAGCACCTCTGCTCTCGAGTCGTCGAGAAGAAGCGCGCGTCCCTGTCTTCCGATTCTCCGGCTCGATTGGATGGCACGAACAAATTTCAATGGCAGGCCGATTTGCGCTTTGCGCAAAGAAGGTACGTAATTTCTATGTCCTCTCGTCTCTATGTTGGCAATCTCTCCTTCAACGTCACCAGCGACTCCATCCGCGACACGTTCGCGCAGCACGGCACGGTCTCCGACGTTCACGTCGTGACGGACCGCGAGACCGGTCGCTCGCGCGGCTTCGCGTTCGTCACGATGGGCAACAACGACGAAGCGGCCAAGGCGATCGCCGCGATGAACGGCACGATGCTCGACGGCCGCGCGCTGCGCGTCAACGAAGCCGAAGAGCGCGGCGCGCGCCCCGCCGGCGGCCGCGGCGGCTCGCGGTGGTGAACGACACGCGTCGCCTCGAGATGATCGAGGCCTCGCTTCACGTCGGCGATGCGTGGGTCGAGAACGTCCGGAGCGATCTGCGGATCGACAGCCGTCGCGCGTGCGGCGGCTGGCCGGGCACGCTCCGCGAAGCGCGCGCACGCACGTACGCGCACTTCGTGAGCGAGGCGGGAGCACGTCGATACGGCGTGCTCTCCGCCGACGATCTCGAGGTCGCCGCGCGCGCCGCGTACGGCCGCGCGCGCAACCGTTGGCTAGAACAAGCGCGCCGATGACGACCGATCCGAACGAACCGCGCATCACGCAGCAGTACTGGGATCGCCAGCAGCGGATGGTCTACGAAGTCCGTCACGGCGCTTCGCTGCTCGTGCTGCTCGCGTCGCAGAGCGCAGATCCGACGCACGAGTGGCGCTTCGAAGCGCACCCGATGCAATCCCCGCAGCTCGTCGTCAGCGGCCAGTGGGGCGCGACGCGCGCCGACGCGTTCCGCACGATGCGCGATCTGTGGATCGAGCGCGGCGAAGCGCTCGGGCTCGCGCGCATCGATTGGGAAAAAGTCGCCACGGCGCTCGCGTCCGTGCGCGCGATCTGAAAATCCGCTCGCGCGCGGCATTGCCAAACGCACCTTCCCGTGCGGACAATGACGACGCGTGAGCCAGGACCCCGAGCTGCTCCGTCGGTTGTTGCGCGCGAAGGACCGGATGGACGCCGCTTCGCACGAAGAGTGGCCCGTGCGAAGGCTCGCGCGCGTGAGCGGCGTGTCCGAAGCGCACTTCGCGCGATCGTTCAAGGAAGCGTACGGAGTCCCGCCGCATCGCTATTTGCTCACGCGACGCATCGAGCGCGCGACCACGCTCCTTCGCGACACCGATCGACCCATCACGGAGATCGCGTTCGAGACCGGATGGAGCAGCCTCGGCACCTTCGGGCGAACGTTCCGCGACGTCACCGGCGAGAGCCCGCGCGAGCTCCGCGCGCGTCTCAAGACCGAGCTGCACGCGCTGAGCGGAGTCCCCGCTTGCCACGTTCGCGCCGCGCACCGGCCCGACCTCACGATCGCAGTTTCGGAGAAGCGACGACACGCCGCGTGCGATACGAACGAAGCCAACGACAAGGAGGTTCCATGAGCCAAGGCGTTGGGATGGTCGGTATCTACGTTCGCGATCAAGACGAGGCGCTCGAGTTCTACGTCGAGAAGCTCGGCTTTCGCGTGCACACGAACATCAAGAACGGCGACTTCCGTTGGCTCACCGTGCAGCACCCGGAGCAGCCGTCGTTTCAGCTCGGTCTTTTCGCGCCGGGCCCGCCGGTGCACGACGCGGCGACCGCGCAGACCCTCCGCGAGATGGTCGCGAAGGGCGCGATGCCGGGCCTCGTGCTCGAGGTCACGGATTGTCGCGCCGCTTGCGATCGCTTGCGCGCGCGCGGCGTCGAGTTCACGCAGGAACCGATGGAGCGCTTCGGCACCGTCGACGCGGGATTCCGAGATCCGTCGGGCAACGGTTGGAAGTTGATTCAAGCGCGCTGAGCTCGGCGCGCGCGGCTCTCATGGATGTGCGCACGCTTGATAATAGTCGGGCCCCGCTTGTTCGAACGCGCAGCTGCTGAACGCGTTGCGACACGTGCTCTCCGATTGACCGGACCCGACGCACCCCTGATAGCGGCTTTCGCACGTCGCGCATCCCTTCGAGAGCCGATCGTTCTTCTTCGCGGCTTCGCTCGCCGCGAACTTCGCTGCGTCGTCGGATTGCTGGCGTTGATCGGCTTGGTAGCTCGCGTACTCCGCGGCGCTCAGCGCGTGCGCGTAGACTTCGAGCGTGTACGGTCCCTGACCGAGCGGATCGGCGCCGAAGAGCGGAGCCATCGTGAGCGTGATCGGACCGTCGCTCATCGCGCAACCGAGCGAAGCGACCGCGCCGGGTCCCGTGACGCCGGGGCCTCCGCTTCCGTGCGTCGTCGGCGTTTGGAAATCGAATCGCACGCCGCCCTCCGCGCCGGGTCCCCACGACGCGCCGTCGCCGAGGCGCATCACGACGGTGTAACAAGTCAGACGTTTTCCGCGGATCGACAGCGGCGCGGGCGACTCGAGCCGTCCCTCGGCGCGCGTCCCCGTGCGCGTGAACTTCGCCGTCTGCCGCGTGACGAGCGCGTCGAGCTCGGCGGCGGTTTTTCGCGTCGGATACCCGAGCGTGCGCGCCGCCGACGCTCGCGCTTGCGCCGATACGTCTCCCGTCGAAGTCGTCGCGGCGACGCCCGCCGGCGCGCCGTACATCGCGCCGAAGCACGCAGTCGTGAAGAGCGAGCCCGCGAGCGCGAAGATTCGAACGTGCATGCGGGACTTCTACGGCGCGCGGCCGCGAACCTTCCTCGGTTCAGTTCGCGTCGACGGTGAGCTCGTCGAGGTAGAACGTCTCTGCCACGCCGTTCGTGGAGCACAGCTCCCAACCGAATTGGATCTGAGACAAGGCGCCGGTGGTTTTCGTCGCGTCGAAGTTGTGGAGCGTGCCGGTCGTGTATTGGAAGATCGAGAGCAGATCGACGGTGCCCGACGTGAAGTTCTTCTGCGCGAGCCAGTACGTCGTGCTGCCGTTGAAATAGACGTCGAACGTGGTGCCGCCGATCACGACGCCGGTCTTCTGCGCGTTCCACCCGCCGCCCGGCGTCTGACCGTTGTTGTCGACCCACACCATGATCTCGTTGTCGTTGTTGGGTCCGAAGAACACGTCGTACGCGGCTTCGTAGTCGCCGAAGGTGCTCGAGACGCTCGTCGCGTCGTGAGGGCTGACTTCGCTGAACGTGCTCGTGATGCTCGTGAAGGTCGAGAGCGCGAGCTGGGGGAAATTGACTTGCGTGCTGATGTACGTGAGCACGGCGGTGTTGTTCGCGGCCAAGTTCGACGTGACGTACCAGCTGCCCGCGTTGCATACGTGGACGGTCTCGTCGAGGCACGCGCTGTTGCCGCTGCAGCTCCATTGGTTGTCGTAGACGCCCCATCGGCTCGCTTGCGGCGTGTGGCTGCCCGACGTCGCCGAAAACGATTGGAACGCGTCGGAGCCGCTCCACGTCGGCGTCGTGCAACGCGCGCCGACGATGGACGCGTCGGAGCCCGTGCTCGCGTCGTTCGAGCTCGCGGAGTCCGACGCGCTCGCGTCCGTTGGATTCGTGCTCGCGTCTCCACCGGCGTCGGACGTGTCGCTCGGCGAGCTCGACGAGCACGCGAAGATCCACGCGATCGCAAAAATGGAAATCGTGCGGTGCATGCGCGCCTTCCTCCGAGCCCGAGTATACGTGCGCTAATCGGCGCCGGCATCAGCCGGCGTGCAAGGGTTCGGCGGCGGCGGCGGATCGGCGACGACTTGCGTCGGGTTGCCGACGAGACGCGCGGTGAAACCGAGACCGATCGAGATCGCGTCGCACGGGACCTGCGGAGCGTTCGTGCCGTCGCTCAGGATGTCTTGTGCTTGCTCGATTTGTTGCGCGACCCCGTCGAACGCATCCCCGCAAAGGCTCGTCGAGATCACGCCAGCCGCGAATCGGATCGTCGCGACGAGCTCGTTCGTCTCGAGCACGCCGGCGATCGTTCCGCTCGCGAGGTGCGCGGCGTCCGAGCGCTGGAACGTGACGACCGCGTGGTGAACGCGCAGCACGATCGGCGTGCCCGACACGACGAACGGAACGACGAGCGGCGATTCGCTCGGTGTTCCGCTGACGAACGTCCCGTCGTCCGCGACGTACGCGTCGTCGTACGAAACGAGCGCGCCGCCCGCGACCGTCGCGTCGTCCACCGTCGACGAGGCGAGCACGGGCCAGTCGGTGGTCGAGTCGAACGAAGGCGCTGAGTCGCCGAACGCGCCGCTCACGAAGATCTGCGCGGCGATGCCCACGGTCGGCGCCGCGACGACGGGGAGCCCGCGCAGCTGGAGCTGCAGCGTCCACGCGCCGCTTTGAATTTGCTGCGACTCGTACGTCGACGGCGGCGTCGGACTGTTCGCCGCGGTCTCCGCGATCGGCATCAGTGTGCTCCCCCACGCGTTGTCGATACCGTTCGTTCCGTCGACTTGATCCGTTCGCGGCGCGCCTTCGACGAGCGCGCACACGTCGGTCGAGCTCGTGGTCGTGATCTTGCCGTCGAGATCGAAGCCGAAGCTTTTCCACGGAAACGTCGTCGGTGGCGGCGGCGACTGGCTCGCTCCGCAAGATTGCAACCCGCTCGGCGGCGCGTAGCCGTTCCCGCTGCGATCGACATCGCCGAGAAAAATCGAATCGATCGCGAACGTCTCGAGCGTCGATCGATCCGCGGAGACTCCGTCCGCGGGCCGCGCCGGAATCGCCGCGTCCGGCGTGGGCGGCGGAGCGCCGTTGCAATCGACGATCAACCAACCCGATGCAATGACCATCCACCACTTCATGCGATCGCTTGGAGCATGACGCGTTCCATGCGAATTGCTCACGGTGCGTTGACCACGTCCGTTAGTCTCACGACATGGCGCTCGCGATTTGTCCGTCTTGCCGCAAGCACGCTCGATGCGACGCGACCTCGGCGTGTCCGTTCTGCGGGGCGCGCGTCACGCCCGCCGCGGCGCTCCGCGGGTCGCGCCGATCGCGCGCGGCCGTGATCGTCGTGACCGCGTCGATCTCCGCCGCGTGCGGCGGCGTGCTCACGGGCGACGACGGCGGCCCGCCGAACGACGCGTCGACGACGTCGAACGACGCGCAGGCGAAGGACGCGAAGGCGAGCGACTCGAGCGCACCAAACGACGGCTCGCTGCAGCTCCCCGACGGTTCAAGCCTTCAAGACGCGGGCGCAAAGGACGCCACGGAAGAGTTCACCCTCCCGCCTCCACCTTACGGTGGTCCGCCGCCGCCGCCACCAAACGACGATTAGCGACGTTCCACTATCCGAAAAACCGCGTAGAGTCGCGCGATGGACATTCTCACGGCTCTCGATCGCAACGCCGACTATTCGAAGACTCAGCTGCAATTCATTTTCGGCGCATGGGTCTTGAGCGGGTTGGTCGATCGCAAAAAGAAAATCTCGATCTCGGATGGCGACGTCGCCGAAGAGGATTACGACAAGCGCTCCATCTATTCGCTCCTCTACGCGCTCTACCGCGCGACGGGATCGGTGAAGAGCGAGACGGGCGAGCGCTACGAGTTCACGTTCAACACGTGGGGCTACGCGTGGCCCGACGCGTGGGGTCCTTCGCCGATCCGCAAAGACGATCCGCAGCGCTACGGAAAGAACGCGTACACGGGGCTCTTTCAATTCGACGCCGTGAAGAAGTACGTGGCCGAGCGCAAAGGCAAGGTTCACGTCGTCGAGATGGGTTGCGGCACCGGCGCCGGCGCGCATCACATCTGCAAGAACGTCCTGCCCGAGTGCACGTACGAAGCGGTGGACATGCAAGAAGCCGCGATCCGCACGTGCCGGCGCAAGTTCGTTCCCGAGCTCGGCGGGCGTTTGAAGGCGACGTGCGCGGACGCGACGAAGCTCGCGATCGAGGACGGCGTCGCCGACTTCATCGTCGTCAACGAGACGCACGTGACCGAGCACGTCGGGCAATGCACCGACGAAGACAAGCGCTTCTTCGCGACGGCGAAGCGCCTGCTCAAGCCCGGCGGCTACATCGTGTGGGGCAACGCGATCCCCGAAGCGACGTGGAAGCCGTGCCTCGATTACCTGGAGTCGATCGGCATCAAGACCATCGAGGTGCGCGACGTGACGCGTGAAGCGGTCCGCGCGCGAGACGAAGACGCATCGCGCATCAACACGTACTTCGAGCAGTGCAAGGACATCTGGTACGGCTTCCGCATCCCGGTGCTCGGCGGCAAGAAGCTCCTCGAGGCCGAGCGCGCGCTGAAGAACTTCGCGCGCCACCCCGGAACGCGCCTCTACGAGAACATGGTCGACGGCACCGACACGTACAAAGTGCTCTTGTTGCAAAAGACGGCCTGAGCGTCGGCGTCACGCGCGCTTCTTGTGCATTCCGCGGAGCGCGAAGAGCAGCCCGGCCCACGGACCCGCGACGACGGTCGCCGCGACGACGACCGCCGCGTTCGAGCTCGCTTGACCCGCGAGCTCCGCGGCGGACGCGTGCGCGTCGACGACGCGCGCCTCTTCGGCGCGCATGCGCGCGACGCGATCCCATCGGAGCTGCTCGTCGATCTCGATCGCGCTCGGCGTCGCGTGACCGTCGGCGCGATCCTTCACGAACGCAAGCACCGCGGCGAGCTCGCCCGCGTCGAGCCAAATGCCGTGCGCGTTGCACACGTCGACGACGAGCTCGGCGCGCTGCGCGAAGCGCGCGCGATCCATTTCGCGCGGGCAGTGCGGACAGCGGACGGGCGCGAGGAGCGCTTGGCGCGGGAGCGCTCCGCCTTCGCGCGCGACGCGCAGATCCACGTGGTGACCGTGCTCTTCTCGACTCACGAGCTCGCCGAAGTCGGTCGTGCGCACGAAGCAGCCGAGGCAACGGGCGCACTGCTCGACGTGCACGCCGTCGACGTCGGCGCGCTCGAGCCTCCCGCCGCACCGCGGACAGCGGAGCTCGTGCGCGCTCGCGTCGACCCACGCGAGACACTGCTGCCCGCAATGCGCGCAGCGTTCGTTCGGCGCGGTGACCGGCGTACCGCAACGACGACACGGAACCGAAGGCGACTCCGCGCCGCACGCGCGGCACACGCCGTCCGCGTTGCGCTCTCGCCCGCAATAGAGACACCGCGCCTCCATGCGGACGAGATTACGTCACTTCGCGTCGAACCGATCGAGGTTCATCACTTTGTCCCACGCGGCGACGAAGTCGCGCACGAGCTTCTCCTTCGCGTCGGAGCTCGCGTAGACCTCGGCGACGGCGCGGAGCTCGGAGCTCGATCCGAAAATCAGATCGACGCGCGTGCCCGTCCACTTCACCGCGCCCGTCGCGCGATCGCGTCCTTCGAAGACGTCCTTCGCGTCCGAGACGGGCGACCACACCGTGCCCATGTCGAGCAGGTTCACGAAGAAGTCGTTCGTGAGCGAGCCGACTCGGTTCGTGAAGACGCCGTGCTTCGACTTTGCCGCGTTCGCGCCGATCACGCGCAAGCCGCCGACGAGCACCGTCATCTCGGGCGCCGTGAGCGTGAGGAGCTGCGCGCGATCGACGAGGAAGTGCTCGGCGACCGCGGCGACGTCGGGTTTGTGGAAGTTGCGGAAGCCGTCGGCGCGCGGCTCGAGCACCGCGAACGACGCGACGTCGGTCTGCGCTTGTGAAGCGTCCGTGCGACCCGGCGTGAACGGGACGGTCACCGTGACGCCCGCGTTCTTCGCCGCTTGCTCGACGCCCGCGCAGCCGGCGAGCACGATCAAATCGGCGAGCGAGATTTTCTTCTTGCCCGCCTGCCCGTTGAACTCGGTTTGAATCGCCTCGAGCGCCTTGAGCACCTTCGCGAGCTCGGCGGGATCGTTCACCGTCCAATCTTTTTGCGGAGCGAGCCGAATGCGCGCGCCGTTCGCGCCGCCGCGCTTGTCGGACCCGCGGAACGTCGACGCCGAAGCCCACGCCGTCGACACGAGCTGCGCGACGGACAAACCCGACGCGAGCACCTTGCCCTTGAGCGACGCGACGTCGGACGCGCCGACGAGCTCGTGATTCAAGGCGGGAAGCGGATCTTGCCAAACGAGCTCCTCGGCGGGCACCTCCGGTCCGAGGTAACGCACGCGCGGTCCCATGTCGCGGTGCGTGAGCTTGAACCACGCGCGCGCGAACGCGTCCGCGAACTCATCGGGATGCTCGTAGAAGCGCCTCGAGATTTTTTCGTACGCGGGATCGAAGCGCAGCGAGAGATCGGTCGTGAGCATCGTCGGCCCGCGTCGCTTCGTCTTGTCGTGCGCGTCGGGGATGGTGCCGTCGCCCGCGCCGTTCTTCGGTCGCCACTGCTGCGCGCCCGCCGGGCTCTTCGTGAGCTCCCACTCGTACTTGAAGAGGTTCTCGAAGAAATCGTTGCTCCACTTCGTCGGCGTGCTCGTCCACGTGACCTCGAGCCCGCTCGTGATCGCGTCGCCGCCCATCCCCGTGCCGAATCGGCTCTTCCAACCGAGGTTTTGCTCTTCGATGCCCGCGCCTTCGGGCTCGGGTCCGACGTTCTTCACGTCGCCTGCGCCGTGCGTCTTTCCGAACGTGTGGCCGCCCGCGATGAGCGCGACGGTCTCTTCGTCGTTCATCGCCATGCGCGCGAACGTTTCGCGGATGTCGCGCGCGGCGGCGACGGGATCGGGCTTTCCGTTCGGGCCCTCCGGGTTCACGTAGATCAAACCCATCTGCACCGCGGCGAGCGGGTTCGCGAGATCGCGATCGCCCGAGTAGCGCTTGTCGCCGAGCCACGTCGTCTCCGAGCCCCAATACACGTCGGCCTCCGACTCCCACGCGTCGACGCGTCCGCCGCCGAAGCCGAACGTCTTGAAGCCCATCGACTCGAGCGCGACGTTGCCCGCGAGGATCATCAAGTCGCCCCACGAGATCTTGCGTCCGTACTTTTGCTTGATCGGCCAGAGCAGACGGCGCGCCTTGTCGAGGTTCACGTTGTCGGGCCAGCTGTTGAGCGGCGCGAAGCGTTGGTTGCCGCTCCCCGCGCCGCCGCGCCCGTCGCCGATGCGGTAGGTGCCCGCCGCGTGCCACGCCATGCGAATGAAGAGCGGACCGTAGTGACCGAAGTCCGCGGGCCACCACGCCTGCGACGCGGTCATCGCCGCGAGCAGATCTTTCTTCACCGCTTGGTAATCGAGCGTCTTGAACTCGGCGGCGTAGTCGAAGCTTGCGCCCATCGGATTCGAGAGGCTCGAGTGTTGATGAAGGAGATCGACGCGCAGGCGGTTGGGCCACCAATCGCGGTTCGAGGTTCCGCTGCCGGCTGCGTGGAACGGACACTTGGCGTCTTCGGTTTGGCTCATGGTGCTTTCCTGGGGACCCGAGACGATAGAGACGCGCGCGACGATGTTCAACCGTCGACGCGCGGCGCAAGGGGTGCGCTCGACGCTGCGCGGCGGCCTCGTTTTGGCTTGTTTCGGCCGCCGTGTTATCGCTTTCGCCATGGAGAAGGGCTCGCTCGCGCTCGTCGGCGGACTCGTGGCGGTCGCCGCGATCGCGTTCTTCGTGTCGCAGCGTTCGACCGCGGAGCCCCGCGCGACGACGACGCCGACGACCCCGAACGACACGCCGCTCGACGACACCGCGCCCGAACAATTCGGCGAGCTCCCGCCCAATCATCCGCCGATCGATTCGATGAACGCGTCGAACGGGATGGGCTCGATGAACGCCATGAACGCGATGGGCGCGTCCGACGACGAGCCGCCCGCGCTCGCGTGGGTCGCGCCGACGACGTGGCCGTCGGTTCCGAACCCGAACGCGATGCGCCTCGAGACGCACCGCGTCCCGCGTGTGAAGGGCGACGCGGACGACGCGGAGCTCGTCGTGACGCGCGCGGGCGGCGACGTCGCGGGGAACATCGCGCGGTGGCAAAAGCAGTTCGACGGCGACGTGAAGTCCTCGCAGTCGCAGCGCGTCGTGCGCGCGATGAAGATCACGCGCGTCGAGATCGAAGGGACGTACGGCGGCGGCGCGATGATGGGCGCACCGGCGGCTCCGCCGCGCGCGGGATGGGCGATGCTCGCCGCGATCGTCGAGTCGAAGGGCCGACCCTACTTCTTCAAGGTGACGGGGCCGGCCGCCACCGTGCACGCCGCGGAGAAAGCGTTCGACGCGATGCTCGACGGTCTCACGCCGAGCTGAGCGTGGTTCGTGCAAGGATCGTCACGCGATGAAGACCCGGGTGCTCGCGGTGGCGGTGGTGCTCGCGGCGTGCTCCGCCGACCGCGCGACCGCGCCCGCGCCGACATGGGACGACGACGTCGAGCCCATCGTCGCGGCCAAGTGCGTCGAGTGCCACTCGGGTAGCGCGCCCGCGGCGGGCTTTCGGTTGGACTCGTACATCGACGCGATCGGATGCGCGAGCCCCGGCAACGCGCCGGTCGTTCTGCCCGCGGGATCTGCCGCGCCGATCGTCGCGGCGCTCGATACGCCGCCGCACGTCGGTCTTCTCACGGGCGACGAACAGGCGACGCTCCTCGCGTGGGTCACGGCGTCCGCACCGGCGTTCTCGGCGAACGTGCACACGCCCGACATCGTCGATCCGCGCGCGCCCGGTTTTCACGGGACGACGCTCCGCGCCGCGTGGTGGAAGCCGATGCTCGACCCGAGCGATCCGAACGCGTGCGGCGTGTGTCACGACGGCGCGCCTTCGCGTCCGGCGAGCGTCACCGTCGGCGCGCCCGACGCGCCGAGCTGCACGAGCTGTCACGATCAACCCGGCGGCGTCCTCGCGTGCGGGACTTGTCACGGCACGTCCGAGCACGCGTACCCGCCGCGCGATCCGTGCTTTTTCCCGAACGACTCCGGCGGGGCGCACGCCGCGCACGTCGAGTCGAACGCGTTCGACACGGGCGGTCTTCCGTGCTCGACGTGTCACCCGACGCCGAATCCGAACGACGTGATCTCCGGAACGCACGGCGACGGCGCGCTCGAAATCGCGTTCGACCCTTCGCGCGTTTCGCCGGAGGCGAGCTGGGATCCCACGAGCGCGGCGTGCGCGGTGTCGTGTCACGATCGCGGCGGCGCGCGACCGCGACCGACGTGGAACGACACGACGCCCGTCGGCTGCAACGATTGCCACGGCTCGCCGCCCGCGAACCACTACGCCGGACCTTGCAACGCGTGTCACGCGGAGGCCAACGCGCAAGGCACGGCGCTCTCGGGCGGACCGCTCCACATGAACGGCGTCGTCGATCTCGGCGACGGGAGCGGCACGTGCGGCGCGTGTCACGGCGCGGGCGACGATCCTTGGCCGCGCGACGCGACACACCAAGCGCACGAGTCGCCCACGATCTCCGAGCCTGTCGCGTGCGGCGACTGTCACGTCGTGCCGACGTCGGTGCTCTCGCCGGGTCACCTCACTTCGCCGGTCGCGATCAAGTTCTCGGGGCACGCGCTCGATCGCGGCGCGATCCCGACGTGGGACGGGACGCGCTGTCAGAACGTCGCGTGCCACGGCGCGAACCTCGCGGACCCTCCGGGCGAGCCCGCGTGGGGCGACGCGAGCGCAGCGAATTGCGGCGCGTGTCACGGCATTCCCCCGACGGAGCACACGACCGCGCTCGATTGCAACCGATCGACGTGCCACGGAAACGAAGTCACGTCGCCGCCCAACTTGTCGATCACGACGAGCGGACTCTCGCTCCACGTCAACGGCGTGATCGACGTCCAATGATGCAAGCGATGCGGACGCGCGACGTCTTTGCGCTCGCACGTTTCGTCAAACGCATGTTTCGAAACGCGGCACGTGCCGTGCTAATCGACGCGCATGCGCATTCGATGGCTCATGACTTTGGCGGTGCTCGGAGTGTCTGCGGCGGGTGTGGTGGTCGCGTGCAGCGGACCGGAGGGAGCTCAAGGACCCGCGGGACCTGCGGGCAGCAACGGCGCGCAAGGCACGCCGGGACCGCAGGGACCTGCCGGCGAAGCGGGCGCGCCGGGCACGTTGCCGGACGGCGGATTGACCGTCGGCTGCCTCATGCCCTGCCACGGATTCAACGGCGTCGTCGCGCAGTATGAGACGAGCGTTCACTACGCGGCGTACGTCGACAACTTGAACGGCGGTGAGGTCGCGACGTGGACGGGCGCGACGGCGTGCGGAAACTGCCACGCCGAAGACGGGATCCAGCAACGCGTCGCGGGCAACGTCGGCATCGTCGGCGACGCGGGCGTCACGAACCTCGCGTACGGCGAGCTCGAGTACCGAAGCTCCACCAACGGCGCGGTCAACGAGTCGACGTACGCGGGCCAAGCGAAGGTCGCCGCGGTTTACTGCACGACGTGCCACGCCGTCACCAACGCCAACGATCCGCACATCACGGGACTGCCGTGGACGCCGGGCTCGTTCCCGTTCCAAGTTCCGGTCGACGCGGGCGACGGCGTCTTCATCGAGAAGAGCCCGAACGCGACGATCACGGGGACGAACGTCGGGCCGCTCGCGGAATCGAACACGTGCATCTGGTGTCACCGCTCGCGCAAGGACGTCACCAACTACATCACCGCGTCGAACAACGTGAGCGCGTATTGGGGTCCGCACGAAGGTCCGCAGGCCGACGTGTACAGCGCGAAGGGCGGCTACCAATTCGCGAGCAAGACGTACGGAACGTCGACGCACCAGAGCAAGCTCTCGTGCACCGACTGCCACATGCCGCCGGTCGCGACGAACGAAGGCGTCCCCAATCACTCGTTTTATCCGCAGCTCTCCGTTTGTCAGAACTGCCACGCGGATGCGGGATCGTTCGACGTCATCGGAGGCGAGACGACGATTCAAAACGCGCTCACTGCGGTGCAGGGCGCGCTCGTCGCGAAGGGGTGGCTCACCGGCGTCGATGGCGGCGTCGCGGCCGCGGGCACGTGGGACACCGACACGCCCGCGAGCGCTTCGGGACTCACCGCCGATCAAGCCGGCGCGCTCTACGACTATCTCCTCGTCGCGCGCGGCGGCGCCTACGGCGTGCACAACCCGGTCTACGCGCAAGAGCTCCTCTACGACGCGTACGTCGCGATCACCGGCACGGCGCCGACGTTCGTTCGTCCGTAGTTCGCGCGGCTCACTTGAACGGGTGGCACCCGTTGCACGCGGTCGCTTGCGGCTGGTGCGCGCGCTTGTCCTGGTGGCAGCTCGTCGTGCACGTCGCGCGATCGTCGCGCGGCGCTTCGTGCGGCGTGTGACACGACGCGCACGTCGCGTGGCCGCTCGCTCCGTGAAGCCCCATGAGCGTCGGACGCGCGTGACACGACGTGCACGTTCTCGGCGTCGCGACGCCGTTCGGTCCGTGCGCGCGGTGACACGTCGTGCACGAACCGACCGCGATCGCGTGCGCGTCGCGCGACTCCTTCGCGTGGCACGATGCGCACTCGGCGTGCGCGCCGCGCGCTCCGGAGTGCGCGTCGTGACACGCCGTACAATTTTGATGACCGGACGGCGCGCTCGCGTGCTCTTGCGCGTGGCACGTCGTGCACGAGGGCGTCGCGATCGGTTGGTGCGCGTTCGATCCGTGGCAACCGGTGCACCCCGCGTGACCCGGGTTCGTGCTCGCGAGCGCGCTCTCGCGCGCGTGGCACGTCGCGCAGAACGACGACGCGAGCACCCCTTCGTGGAGGGGCCGTCCGAAATCGTGCGGCGCGTGACACGCCGTGCACGCCGTTCCGCCCGCGTGCGCGGCGGAGTCGCTCGACGCGATCGACGCGTGGCAGCTCGTGCAGCTCGTCGCGATCACGCTGGGATCGGCGTGCGGCGCGTGACACGTCGTGCACGCGTTCGTGGCACCGCCCGCGGCGGGGTGCGACGTGTGGACGTCCGCGTGGCACGTCGCGCACGCGCTCGCGGCTTGGGTCGGCGCGTGCGGCACGTGACAGCTCAAACACTCCGCGTGCTGCGTGACGGTCGACGCGGCGAGCGTGGGCTTCACGCCATGACAACCGATGCACGCCTTCTCGCCGCCCGCGACGAACTCGTGCGGCTTGTGACACGAAAGACACGAGTCGTGATCCGCGGGCCGCGGACCCGCCGGCGTCGTGTGGCACGACGCGCACGAAGTCGCGGCCGTCTTCGCGGGCTCGTGCGCGTGGTGGCAATCGAGGCAACCGCGACTCTCGGCGTGATCGGCGTGCGACGGCGTGAGCTCGGTGTGGCAGTCGGTGCAGTTCCTCGGCGCGATCGACGGATCGCGGTGCGGCGAGTGGCAGTCGGTGCACGCGACGTCTTTGTGGATCGCGATCGCGCTCGCCGCGCCGTGCGCCTGCGCGTGACACGAGATGCACGTGGGCGCGACCTCCGGGGAGAACGCGTGACACGTGAGGCAGTCGGTGTGGAGCGCCGCGTCGCCCACGTGCGTGCGCGAGGTTTGATCCGCGTGGCACTTCGCGCACACCGCGACCGCGGGCTTCTTGAATCCTTCGCGCTCGTAGTCGTGGCACGATCCGCACGCGACGTCGTGCTCGTCGACGTGCACGCGGTGACCTGCGCTCGCCTTGAAGCGCTCCCACTCGACGGGCACGAGCTCGGGCGGAACGGGCGGCGGACCGCGGTGCACGACGCGCGCGACGAACGCGGCGACCGCCGCCACCGCGACGAACGCGGCGACCGTGAGCACGGCGCGCGTGCGACGCGTCACGGTCCGACTCCGTGACAGAGCTTGCACGGGAGATCGCGCAGCTTGTCTTTGTTGCTCGCGAACCCCGGGCCGTGCGGATTTCCGCCGGGTCCTCCCACGCGATGACAACCGACGCAGAGCTGCTCGCCGCCGCCGCCGTGACATCCCGCGCACGACATCGGATCGACGCGCGCTTGAAACCCGTGCTCGCCTCCCGTCGCCGTGACCCAGCCCTGCGGGTGCGGGCTCTTCGCGCTCGATCCCGTGACGCCGAGCGACGTATGGCACGCGACGCAGAAATCCTCCGAGTGACACGTCGTGCACGCGCTCGGATCGGCGCGCGCCTCGAGCGCGTGACGCGATCGAAATCCGGAGAGGTGGACGCCCGTCGCGCGCGGCGCGTCGCCGACGGCGAGCTTCCACGGGAGCGCCGCGACGGTCACGCCGTGACACTTGGCGCACGATCGATCGTCGTGGCAGCTCGCGCAGAGATCCTTCTCGCTCGCCGCGCGCACGCCGTGCTCGCGCATGAAGTCGCCGTCGTGCACGACGTGACTCTCCGGCATCACCGCTTCCGCCGCGACGTTCACGTGGCACGCGTTGCAGTCGCGCACCGCCCACTGATCACGGTGCTCGTGACACCCGAAGCACGTGCCCATCTTCGGCTCGAGCGAGGCCGGCGCGGTCGCGCTCGCGACGCCCTCGTGGCACCGCGCGCAGTCGCCGTTCACGACCTGCATGTGCGTCTTGTGATCGAAGCGGAGCGTCGTGCGAACGAGATCGGCCTGATCGTGAATCCACGACGCGCCGTGACAGCCGTTGCACGCGCGCGTGTCGTGCGGTTTTTGGTGACACGACGTGCAGCGCGCGGTCGTCGGCGCGTGGAGCGCGTCGTCGCGCGTGCTCGTCGCGATCTTCTCGTGGCACGTCGTGCACGAGACGCCGTGAAGCACGTGCGCGCGGTGCTCGAACGGACGCGACGGATCCTCGGGGTGCTTGATGCCGAGCACGCTGGCGCACGCGGCGAGCGCGAGCGAAAGGATCACGACGAGCGTCGCGCGTGTCACTTCGTTCCTCCGAGCAGCAGCGAGAGGCGTCCGAGCGCGTTCACTTCGTAGAGGTGCTCGGGCGTCGACGCGGCTTGAATCGCGGCGGCGAGCTCCACGCGCTTCGACGCGCGCCAGCCGAGCGACGCGAGCCCCCACGGCCACGCGACGCCCTTGCCTTGCGGCTGATCGGGGATCACGAGCTCGAGCTCGGTGGACCAACGCAGCGCGCGCGTGATGGGCCGCGTCGCGGTGAAACGCAGACCCGTCCATTGCGCGGTCGACACGTCCTCGCGGCGCGCTTCGACGAAGAGGCTCCCCTCGCCGCGATCGTCGAGCGAGAGACGCGCGCGCGCGATCGCGTTCGCGCCGTACGTGCTGCCGACGTATTGCCCCTCGCCGACGAGCCACAGATCGAGACGCGGCGCGGCCTTCCAGTGGATCGTCGCGCCGACGTTCTGCGACGCGAAATCGCCGAACACCGTGAACAGCGACGTGTCCGGAAGGAGGCGCGACGGCGAACGATCGCTCGCGAAGACCTCGAAGCGAAAATCGCCTACGCGCGCCGCGGCCGACGCGATCGCTTCCGTGACGCCCGGCGAAACCAAATCGTACGCAGCGCGCGCGGCGACGTCGAGAAAGCGCACCGGCGCCGCCGCGAAATCCAACCCGACCTCTTCGTCCGCGACGTCGGTCCCTTCGCGACGCTGCACGTACGACGCGCCGAGCACCATGCGCGTTCCGACCGTCTGCGAAACGCGCCCGCCCGCGATCCACGAAAAATCGCGCGGCGAGTCGAGCGACACGGGCATCCCGGCGAACGTCTCGAATTTCGTTCCCCACGGCGCGCGCGCGAGCGCGGAGGCCCCGTCGATTTGCACCGGGCGAATCGCGCCCGTCGCGAACACGAATCGTCCGATGCGAAGCTCGCATGCGCCGCGCGGATCGCGAATCGTCACGGCCGCCGTGAGCGCGTTCGCGGAGAGCCCCGCGGTCGTCGCGCCGCCCCACACGAGCGCCTCCGCGCCCGCCCATCCGCTCTCGCCGCTTCCTTGCACGACGACGACCGCGCCTTGTCGCTGCGTATCGCCGAGCACGTCGACGCGCGCGGCGGGTGGATCGCCGCGCGCGACGGCAGGCATCACGACGAACGCGACGAGGTACAGTGCCGTTACTGCGGACCGTCTACGCACGCGCACCGCATTTGCAAGGTGAGTTCCCAGACATGACGCACGTGTCCCAGCTCGGTGAGATTTCGCTCGCATGCTCGGCGGGCGCGGCGGCGATCGTCATCACATTTTTGATTCGACGTCCCGCGCTAACGCACGCGGTGAAGGTGTGGTTGCTGCTCGGGCTCGGCGTGCTTCCCGTCGGCGCCGCGGCGACGGGCAACATCCAAGGCTACGAGACCACCGAGTCGCGAGCGTTTTGCGGCTCGTGTCACGTGATGAGCCGACACCAATCCGACTCCGAGGATCCGAAGAGCACCTCGCTCGCCGCGCGCCACGCGCGCAATCCGATGTTCGGCGGAGAAAATTGTTACATGTGCCACGCGGACTACGGCATGTACGGCACCGTTCTCACGAAGATGGGCGGGATGCGTCACGTCTGGCTGTATTACACCGAATACCGCGACGTCCCCGTGGATCAAGCGCTCAAGACGATCCATTTGCGAGAGCCCTACCCCAACGAGAACTGCATGCAGTGCCACTCGACTCGCGACGAGCTCTGGCTGCGCGTTCCGGATCACGCCTCGTCGCTCGAGGACGTGCGCGCGAATCGAATCAGCTGCGCGAGCGGAGGGTGCCACGGTTACGCCCACCCGTTCGACAAGGAGCAGGGACATTGAGCGGCCGGGATCGCTTCGTGTTGTACGCGGCGTGCGTCGCGAGCCTGGGCTCGCTCGCGCTGATGGCGTGGTCGCAGATCGTTCCGCGTCCCATTCCCGTCATCGCGGCGATGAGCTTGGGACAGGTCATCGGAACGCTCTCGCTCGCCGCCTTTGCCTACGTGGCCATCCGCAACTACCGGCGCTGAGCGCACCACGTGCGCGCGGAGTGCATCGTTTGCGATAAGCTCGGCGTGATGCGGCCGCGGCTCGTCGATCTTCTCGCGCGCTTCGTGGGTTCGTCGATCGCGGACGCGATCGTTCCGACCTACGCCGTGATGCTCGCGATCGGCACGATCATCGGCGCGCTCTTCGCGGTCGCGGGCGCGCGGAGGCAAGGTTACTCGCGCGCGGCGTCCATCTCCGTGCTCATGGCCGCGTACGTCGCGGGGCTCGCGGGTGCATGCGCGGTCCCCGCGGCGCAAGCGATCGCGTCGTTCGGCCAAGGCGGTCGGCTCGCGGCGCCGACGGGATTCGCAGCGTACGGCGGGCTCGTCGGCGGAACGCTCGGCGGGCTCCTCTGGATTCGACTCGCGCACCGTGAGATCGATCCGTGGCGGTTCCTCGACGTGGTCGCGCCGTCGCTCGCGATCGGGATCTTCTTCGCGCGCGTCGGGTGCTTTCTCGCGGGCTGCGATTACGGGACGCCGACGCGCTCGATCGTCGGCACCGCGTTCCCCGCGGGGAGCCACGCGTTTCGCGATCACGTCGCGCGTGGTTGGATCGACGCGAGCGCATCGGCGTCGCTCCCCGTACACCCGACCGAACTCTACGAAGCCGGCGTCGGGCTCCTTTTGTTCTTCGCGCTGCGCGCGTCGAAGCTCGAAAGGCGCGGCGCGCGTTTCGTGGCGCTGGTCGTCGGGTACGCGCTCGCGCGCTCGGCGATCGAATTCGTGCGCGGTGACGCTTCCCGCGGTCACGTCGGCGCGCTCTCGACGTCGCAAGCGTTCGCGATCGCGACGTCGCTTTGCGCGATCGCGTGCTTCGCCCTCGCGCGACGCGACGCGCACGCGCCGGACGTGAAAGCGAGCGTGACATGATCGAAGAACGCATCGAACGATTCGCGCCGCTCCTCCTCGTCGTCGTGGCGCTCGCGACGGGAGGCGCGTGGATGGCGTCGCACGGCGGCCCTCCGCAGCAACCGCCGTTTCCGCCGCCGCAGCAGCAGCCGTTGCCCCCGCAACCCCCTCCCGAACGAGCGCCGCCGCCGTCGAGCTCGTGCGCGAATTGCAACGACTGCGCGAGCGCGTGCGACGGTTGCGACGTGTCCGATTGCGACGTGTCGGGTTGCGACGTCTCCGATTGCGACTGCTCGGGCGTCGACTGCTCCGGCGTCGACTGCTCGCACGTGCGCGCGCGCGCCGCGTCGGGTGCGTCGGGATGGCTCGCGCTGCTCCTTCCACTCGCGCTCCTCGACGCGTGGCGACGCCGCATCGCGCGCGCCGAAGCTTGATCACCGCTCGCCGAGAAACCAGCGCTTCTTCACGCGCGGCGCGTACGTGAACCCGAAATCGCGCACCGCGCGATCGCGGACGATCTCGGCGACTTCGTCGGGCGAGTCGGTGAGCGTGAAGCGGTCCACGTCGGCCGCGTCGATCGTCTTCGCGGCGAGCAAACGATCGCGCATCATCGTGAGGAGCGGCGTCCAAAACTCGACACCCACGAGGATCAACGGAAAGTCCTTCACCTTCCCCGTCTGAATCAACACCGCGGTCTCGAAGATTTCGTCGAGCGTGCCGATCCCGCCCGGCAGCGCGACGAACGCGTACGAGTACTTCACGAGCATCAGCTTGCGCACGAAGAAGTAACGAAACTCCACCATGCGATCGAGGTACGGGTTCGGCTTCTGCTCGTGTGGGAGCGTGATGTTGCAACCGATCGAGCGTCCGCCCGCCATCTTCGCGCCGCGATTCGTCGCCTCCATCAGCCCGGGGCCTCCACCGGTGACGATGGTCATGCCCGTCTTCGCCAGCGCGGCGCCGACGCGCTCGCCGAGCTCGTAAAATGGGTGCGTCTCGTCGAAGCGCGCGGAGCCGAACACCGTGACGCACGGTCCGACGAAGTGGAGCGCGCGAAACCCGCGAATGCACTCCGTGAAGACGCGCACCGCTTGGCGAAGCTCGCGCCTTCGCGTGTGCGGACCTTCGAGAAACAGCTGTTCGGTCGAATCCCCCGACGAACCAGGCCAGGACGCGGTTTGTTGCACGCGCGGATGATAAGCGCGCAAGGCGAGCACGCGATCCGCAATCGGTGCGGTCGACGCGCGCGGGCGCGCGTGATCCGCGCACGGCATGCCGTATGCTGAGTCACGGCCATGCTCGTCGAAGAAATCATGAAGACCCCGGTGCTCACTTGCGTGATGCACGACACCCTCGACAAAGTCGCCGGCATGATGTGGGACGGCGATTGTGGTGCGATCGTCGTCGTCGACGGCAATCGTCCCGTCGCGATGATCACCGACCGCGACATCTGCATGGCCGCGTACACGTGCGGCAAGCCGCTCTCCGAGATCGCGGTGTCGACTGCCGCCTCGCGTTGCGTTCACGCGCTGCGCGACACCGACACGCTCGATCGCATCGAGTCTCTGATGCGCGACGCGCAGGTGCGCCGCGTGCCCGTCGTCAACGCGTCGGGCGCGCTCGTCGGCATCATCACGCTGAACGACATCATTCGAAACGCCGGAACGCTCGGGCGGCGTCGCCACGCGCTCAGCGCCGAGGCCCTCGTGCGCACGATGGCCGGCGTCTGCGCGCCACAACCTCCGGAGACGTCGAGCTCTGCTCCCGACGCCATCACCGTCGTCGCAGCCGCCGAGCACGGCGCGCACTGAGCGCGCATCACGCGGCGTCCGCCTCCGCGGAGCGCACGGTGAGCACCGGGCGCGTCGATGCGCGCACGACGCGCTCGGCGACGCTCCCGATGAGCGCGTGACGCACGCCCGACGCGCCGTGCGTTCCGAGCACGACGAGGTCCGCGTCGGTCTCTTCGGCGAGCGCGCAGATCGCGTCCCACGGAACCCCCACGCGTGAGATCGCCGCCGCGTCGACGCCGCGCCGCTGCGCGACGTCGCGCAGCTTGGCGAGCGCTGCGAGCGACGCCGCTTCGATGTGCTTGTCGAGATCGTGCACCGCGGCGACGCTCGGGTACCACACGTTGTCCGGGACCGAGCGCACGTGCGCGACGATGAGGTGCGCGCCGGACCGTTTCGCGAGCGTCATCGCTTGTTCGAACGCCGCGTCCGACGCCGGGCTGAAGTCCGTCGCGTAGAGAATCGTCTTCATGCAGTCGAGGATTTGCAACGCACATGCCTCGAAGCCTCGACGCGTCGGGGCCGAATGCGCCGTGGTTGCAGAGTTGTAACTTTCCACGCGATCGATCGATGCATGGGCGAACATACAATCCTCAAATGCAGTTTCGCGCGCGCCTTCTCTTCGTACCCGGCATCATCCTCGCCTGTTCGGCGAACCACTCCCAGTTCGGCGACGACACGTCGACCGACGGCGGGTCGAAAGACGGGACCACGTCTTCCGACGCTCCGTTCTCGGACGACTCGCCCGCGCAATTCGGCGACTCCGGCTCCGACGGGAACGGCGGCGACGGCGGCGTGGTCACGACGGTCTACGCCAACACGGACGACACGCTCTATTCGCTCGATCCGCAAACGAACGCGATCACGATGATCGGCGCGTTCGCCGGAACGAGCGACTCGAGCACCGACGGGACGATCACCGACATCGCGGTGGATGCCGCCGGCGAAGTCTACGCGAACACCGAGAGCGTGATTTACCGCGCGACGCTTCCGCAGAACCCGCCGGGGACCGTCGAGCTCACGAAGATCGCGTCCATCTCGCTCAAGTCGGGCCAGCGTTTCTACGCGCTCGCCTTCGCGCCCGCGGGCTCGCTCGACACGAACGAGGTGCTCATCGGGGGCGACGGCGACGGCGAGCTCTACTCGATCGACACCACGAGCGGCGCGACGCGCGACCTCGGAAACTTTGGTCCGAACCCGAGCGTCGCGAACGACATTCTCGCGCTCTCGGGCGACCTCGTCTTCTACAACAACACGCAGAACCAACCGACGGGGCTCGCTACCGTTCGTTCTTGCAGCAAGACGCAGCCGTCGAGTTGCACGACGACGAACGACTACCTCGTCGGCGTCGACATGACCGCGCTCGCGAACGCCTACAAGAACAACACGCCCGCGTCGTCGCTCCTGCTCGGCATCTACGGCGGCTCGAAGACCTCGGTCGGAAACGGCACCACCTATGGAGAGCTCTACGGGCTCGGCGCGTGGGAAGGGAGCGTCTTCGCGTTCTCGCGCTACGTCTCGTCGAGCAAGACGGCGCCGATGTTGATCACCATCGACACGAACACCGGCAAGGGTTCGATGGTATCGAACAACTTCAGCTTCACCAACGGATGGTCCGGCGCCGGCGTCACGACGAGCGTCACGATCACCGTGCCGCCGCCGCCCGTGAACTGATAGCGTCACGGCATGATCGACCATCGATTCGTCGCGCTCGTCGCAGCGCTCGCGATCGTCGCGTGCGCCGGCGAGGGTGACGCGCAGCAAGCGCTCGAGCAAGACGGCTACTCGGACGTCAAGATCACCGGCAAGGACGGCGACGCCTACAAGTTCACCGCGAAGGACAAAACCGGCGCGACGTGCACGGGCACGGTGAAGATCAAGAAGAGCCTCGGCACGACGTCGATGGAGAAGACGGCGATGTGCTCGGCTTCGAAGTAGGCGCGCGTCAGAACGGCATCCCGAAGTCGATGTACATGCCGACGTCCTCGGGCGAGGCCGCGGCGTCGAACATGATGATCGTCGATCGGTTCCAGCCGATGCGGAGGCCCCCGCCGATCGAGTACTTCCACGTCGTCGTCGGAAAATCGCCGAAGTCGTCGACGACCGTGCCGAGATCGAAAAGCGGCGCGATCTGAATCGAGAAGAGTTGGTTGAGCAACTTGAAACGGACGAACGTCCATCGCACTTCCAAGTTCGCGATCGCCGAGATCGGACCGACGAATCGGCTCTGTCGATACCCGCGCAGCGTGCGCTCGCCGCCGACGCCGCTCTGATCGCCCTCCGTCAGCGCGAGGGTGTCGAGCGAGTAGAACGGCACCTCCGACGTCTGCATCGAGTACATGAGGCGCAGCGCGAGCACGAGGTGCGTGAGCTTCGGCAGCGGGCTCCAATAGCCGCGCGCGGCGACCGTGAATCGCAAGTAGTCGTAGGTCGAGCCGAGCGCCTTCGTCACCCACTCGCCCGACGCGTCGACGAAGACCCCCTTCGTCGGGTCGGGCTCGAAGTCGCGCGTGTCGAGCGCGATGCCCGCTTTGATCCCGTTGCTCCATCCGCCGCCGCAACCGAGGCGCGTCCACTGCTGCGAGCTCACCGCGCGCGCCGCGTCGCAATCCATGCCGAGCAGCGTGAGCCCGTGAATCGCGGGCACGCTGTTTCCGTTCGCGTCCGTGCCTTGCGTCTCGGTGTAGTCGTATTTGTTCACCGTCGAATACTGCGCGGTGAATCCGTAGAGCGCGCGCACGCGGCCGCCCCAAAAATCGCGCTCCAGCGTGACCGATCCGCTCGGGCGATCGTATTCGTAGTGGTTGTAGTTCGGCGACGCGTAGAGGCCGCGGAGCATGCTCGCCGCGGCTTGTTGATCGTCGTAGGTCGTGTGCGAGACGCCGTCGAACGACAGGTTCGGGAGGGTCTCGCGCGCGCTCGCTCCGAAATAGTTCGCGCTCGTGTTGCGCTCGTATTCGATCGTCGCGCGCACGCGATACGGCGAGTTCCCGACGTAGATGCCGTCGTACGAAATCATGTGTTGCTGGTATCCGCCGGTCGTCGCGTAGGCCTGCACGTAGATCCGATGGCGATACGGCGTGACGGTGAAGAGCCCGTCTTTTTTCCCGTCCATCGTGTAGTAGCCGCCGACGCCGAGGCCGAGCCCGGTGCTCGTGTCGTATCCGACGAGCGGCAGGCCGGAGAGGAACGAGCCTGCGGTCTTGTGGTCGACGTCTTCGACGCGCGGCTTGTCGCGCGCGAAGCTCGGAACTTGTTGCGACGCTTGCGACGAATCGTCCGCCACTGCGCGATGCGCGACGCACGCCACGATCCAAGCGAGGCGCGTCGCGCTGCGCATCAGGGAAAGGCCCTCGACATGTTCGCCGACAATAGCGCGACGAAGAGCAGCGTGGTGATCACCGTGAGCCATTCGACCAGCGGGCTGTTCGCGCCGGCCACGATGAAGATCAGCGTGGCGATTTGAAACGCGATGGCGACGAACGCGTACGCGCCGATCGCCTTCATGAACCGCGGGTGCGCGAGCAACGCGATCGTGCCGAGCGTGAGCACGACGAGGTTGAGGAAGAACTGCGCGTAGGAGAAGAACGCGTGCGGCGCGCCGGAGCTCTCCGGGTAGACGCCGATCATCATGAGCGCGAGCGCTTCGAGGATGCCGACCGCTTGCGTCGCGCAGAGCACGCCCGCGCGTCGCGTCGCGCTCGCGCGCCAGCGCTTGAACCCGAAGAAGAACGGAACGAGCAGCGCGCCCGCCGCGATGATGCCGACGTTGTAGAGGAGCGCGCCGCGCGGGTTGGAAGAGACGCTCCCGAGGTCGCTCAGGTAATTGCGCGTGACGCAGAAGCGCGTCGGGTAGAACGCGAAGGACGCGAGCGAGAACGAGGCGTACGCGAGGATGGTCGCGGTTCCGGCGACCGTGCTGACGGGCAAGCGTTTCATCGCTGGCCACTTTGCGCGACGCGTGCCACGCGCATTTGCTCGCCTCGCGGAGCGCTCGACGACGCGGCGCCGCGCACGCGTGTGCGCACGTGTGCAACGCGGTGCACGCGTCAGCTCATCGCGAGCACTTCGGCGACGAGCAGCTCGATTCCCGCGGCGACGTGACGAATGCTCGGGCCGAGCATGTACGCCGGCGTCGACACGATCTTGTGATCGCGATCGACGACGATGCTCTCGACGACGCACGCTTGGTGCTGCGCGCCGAGCGCTTCGAGCCCCTTCGCGGTGCCTTCGTCGTTTCCGATCGTGAGGCGCGGGCTCTTCTTGCCGAGCGCGATCGCGATCACGGCGGGCGCGATGCAAATCGCGCCGATCGGCTTCTTCGCGGCGTGCATCGCGACGACGAGCGCGGCGACCGCGGGATTCGCCGTCGCGTGCCCGCCTTTCGACGCGAAGTCCGAGAGGTTGAGCGCGGCGCCGAACCCGCCGGGCAAGACGAGCGCGTCGAGCTCGTCGGCTTTCACCGTCGCGACGTCGCGCACCGCGCCGCGCGCGATGCGCGCCGACTCGACCAGCACGTTGCGCTTCTCGTGCGTTTTTTCGCCGGTGAGGTGGTCGACGACGATCGCTTGCTCGACGTTCGGCGCGAGGCACACGGTCTCCGCGCCCGCGCGGTCGAGCGCGAGCAGCGCGATCACCGACTCGTGAATCTCCGCGCCATCCTGGAATCCGCAGCCCGAGAGGATGACTCCGACCTTCTTCTTGCTCATGCGCGGAGGGTAACTCAATCGGCGCCCGCGTCGAACGCGGGGGTCGGGACGAACCCGTTGAGCACCTCGACGTCGCCGAGCACGTCACCGACCTCGTAGAAATCCACCATCACGAAATTCGGAAGGGTCCTTTCGATCTGCTCGCAGTCGAGCAGTCGGTCGACGAGGAACGGGTCGTTGTTCGTGATTTCGGCGTTCGCGGCGGTCTCGATCGGGAGGTCTTCGAGGTAGTTGTCGACGACGTAGATCGAGTTGCCCTTCGTGCCGCGATCCGCGTCGCAGCGCGCGAAGTCCGCGAGCGTTTCGTTGTCCCACGGCGTCTCCCACGTCCACGCGAAGCGATCGAGCATCCAATCGAACGTCGAGCCGCCCGTTTGCGTGTTGTCCGCGTGGAAAACGACGGCGCGCTCGCCGCGCGCGAGCATCGCGCCGAGCGTCGGCCACGGCTCGCCGAGCGCGTGCGCGCGCGTGAACGCCGTGAGCCCCGCTTGGTCGAACGCCGCCGCGATTTGATCCGTCGTCGCGCCGCTCGACTCCGTGAGGAGCGTCACGAGCTCGCCGTCGTGCGCCGCGACGAACGCTTCGATCTCGGCGAGCCCGTCTTCGAGCGGACGCGCGCCGAGCTCGCAAATCGAGTGACACAAAAACGGGCCGCCGCCGTTCGACACGATCTCGAGGTGGAGCACGCGAATGCCGTCGTCGAGCTGCTGGCGCATCGTGTTCGTTTGATCGACGTTCACGTAACCGTCCGCGAGATCCGCGTAGGCGTCGTGCGTTCCCGCGTACGCCACCGCGTCGTACGCGCGCGCGCAGAGCTCGACGTGCCCGTTGCACACCGGCGCGCGATTGCACGCGCACGCGACGAGCGCGCCCGCCGCGAGGAACGCGCGCTTCACTGCCAGCAATAGTTGATCGACGTGCCTTGGTAACAGTTGTCCTCGACGTACGCGGAGCACGCGCAGTCGAGCGTGCCGCAGTCGTACTTCGTGTTGACCTTGTAACCTTCGGAGACGGGCGTCGATCCGTAGCAGTAGTTCGTGGCGTCCGCGTAGCAGCTCTCCCACGCCGTGTGCGTGACCGCCGTGTTCGAAACGGAGCACGAATACGACGACGCGTTGCCGCCGAAGACCAACGCGCACGCCTGCTGGCACGTGTACGTCGCGGGATTCGTCGACCACGCCGGACCCGAGTTCACGTTGTACGAGCCGATGAGCGTGTAACCCGTCGCGCACGTTCCGTTGATGCACGTGAGCTTGTTCGTGCAGACGTTTCCGCACGCGCCGCAGTTCGCGTTGTCGGTGGCCGTGTTCGCGCAGTACGGCGATCCGCCGTCCGGCGTGCACAGCGTCTCGGTGCCGCCGTCTTGCGACGCGCAACCGTTCGTGCACGCGCCGCTCTTGCAGAGTTGTCCGGTGCCGCACGCGATGCCGCAGCCGCCGCAGTTCGCGTTGTCCGCGCTCGTGTTGGCGCAGTAGGGCGATCCGCCGTCCGGCGTGCACAGCGTCTCGGTGCCGCCGTCTTGCGACGCGCACGCGTTCGTGCACGCGCTGTTCTGGCACACGTATCCCGTTCCGCACGCGACGCCGCACGCGCCGCAGTTCGCGTTGTCGTCCGCCGTGCTCGCGCAGTAGGGCGCGCCGGCGTCCGGCGTGCACAGCGTCTCGTTCGCGCCGCACGCGCTCGCGCACGCGCCGTTCGAGCACACTTCGCCCGACGGACACTGCACGCCGCACCCGCCGCAGTTCGCGTTGTCGGTCTTCGTGCTCGCGCAGTACGGAGAGCCCGCGTCGACCCCGCACAGCGTCTGACTCGACGAGCACGTGCTCACGCACGCTCCGTTCGAACAGAAATCGCCCGCGCTGCACGCCTTGCTGCAGTCGCCGCAGTTGTTCGGATCGTATTTCACGTCGACGCACGTCGAGCCGCACAGCTTCGTGTCGCCGCCGCACGTCGCGCCGCACTTGCCCTGCGAGCACACCTGCCCGCCCGTGCACGCCGTTCCGCACGCGCCGCAGTTCGCGTTGTCGTTCTGCACGTCGACGCACGCGCCGCTGCAGAGCGTTCCGCTCGCGCACGCGCTCGCGTCGACGCTCGTCGCGTCGTACGGGTTTGGTCCGCCGTCTTGCGCGAAATTGCCGCTCGCGCCGCACGCCGCGACCAAGACGCACCACAACCCGAGCGCCGCCGAAACGAGCGCCCACCTCGGAATCCAAGCCTTGTGCATCGCCACTCCCAACGCGGACTTAATCCAGCTCGCGTCGCCGCGCAACGGCTCGCCGCGTCAGATGCGCTTCACCGCTTCGCGACGAGCCGGATCGCGTTGAGCACGCGCTCGGCGTCGACCGGCTTGCGCAGCACGCGCGCCGCGTCGAAGCGCTCGATCAGCGTTTGGCGCGCGGGCGCGCTCGCGCCACCGGTCAAAATGACCACGCACGGCGCGAGCGCCGGGTGCTTCGTTTCGATGTGCGCGATGAGCTCGTCGCCCGTCATGCGCGGCATGTCGAGGTCCGTCACGATCGCGTCGAACTCCTTGTGCACGAGCTCGGCGAGCGCTTCGACGCCGTCCGCGGCGTGCGAAATGTCGCAGTCCGCGAGTACGCGCGCCAGCGCGCGCCGCAGCGGTGCTTCGTCATCCACCAAGAGCACGCGCAAGCGTCGGGTCGTCATGTGTCGGGCTCGAAACGAAAACTCAAGCTATGACTTTATTTGTTTTTTTGGGATTTTGTGCGACTTCGCGCGGTACTCATTCATGGTCAGTCGCGCGCGCCCCCTCGATCCCGACCGGGTATGCGCGAACGTCGGGCGACGCATCGCCGAGCTCCGCAAGGAACGCAGCTTGACGCAGGAAGAATTCAGCGTGCTCCTCGGCACGTCTTTTCAGTGGGTCTCGCAGCTCGAAGGCGGACGCAACATCACGCTGCACTCGCTCGCGCGCATCGCGAACGCACTGCACGTGCCGCTCGAGACGCTCGTCGAGACACCGAGCGCTCCCGTCCGAAAGCGCCAAGTGGGTCGCCCGCGCGGAAAGTGACGCGCGCGCGCTCAGTTGCACGGGTCGGCGATCGCCGAAGTATCGTCGTCCCAAATGTTGCTCTGCCAAGTTTGTCCGGCGCCCGAGTAGCAATACGCGGCGAGACCGAAGTAGCCGCTCTCGGGGTAGTAACCGTGCGAGTCGGGGCACGCGCCGCTCGTGCAGCGCGCGAAGCGGTTTCGTTCGATGTCCATCGTGCCCGTGCCGACGGTCTTGCTGTTACCGGCGGGGTAGAGCGTGTAGCCGCCGCCCGCGAGCAAGCTGTCGGTGACGGTGAGGTGGCTGTCACCGGCGGTGCCGCTCGTGTCGACGAAGATCGCGGCGGTCTGATCGTGGATGTTGAGCAGCGTCGAGTGCGTGACGACGAGCGTCGCGTCGGTGATGTAGATCGGCTCGTAGTGCTCGCAGAAGATGAACGCGTCGTCGATGAAGTAAGAATCGCTGACCGTCCCCGGTCCGTGCCACGACGAGTCGAGCCAGTACGTCTGAACGCGGATCGCCTGCGACGTGCCGTCCGCGTCGTTCGAGATGCCCGTCGTCGTCTTCGTCGTGCCCGCGGTGCAACCCGCGTCGTCTTGCGGATCGGACGTGTCGCATCCCGCGCTGTCACCGTGGAGCGTCGTGTCCTCGATGCGGAAGTTCGTCGCGGTGGGCGAGAGCGTGATGAGGCTCGCTCCGAGCGCCGGCGGCCCGCCCGACGAGCACGGCGTTTGATCCGCGATCGCGCCGCCGCTGATCACCGAATCGACGATGCGCACGTGATCCTGCGTGATGTACATCGCGCCTTCGAGGCTGATGCCGGTGAGCGTGAGGTACGTCTCGCCGTCGACGGTCGTCATGCTGAGCCACGGCGCGGACGACACGGCGTTGCTCGCGACGGTCACCGAGCCGTCCTCGATCTCGACGAGCCCGCTCAGCGACGTGAGGTTCGTGTTCGGCGGAACGCCCGTGTTGGTTTTGTCCGGATAGCAGCACGCGCTCGGCTGCGCGAAGCAGCCCTTCGATTGCGGATCGTACGCGCAACCCGCGTCGCCGCTCGGCGCGTCCGTCGCGCTCTGATCGACGCCCGCGTCGCTCGGCGCGCTTGCGTCTGCACCTCCGTCCGCATTGTTCGACGACGTCCCGCACGCGAGCACGAAGGGCAAAGCCACGAAGACGAATCGCGCCATGATCGCGATCCTACCAAAGGCGCAGCGCGCATCCGAGCGGCTCGGTGTGCGCGCGGCGAACCGCGCGGTTCGCGACGACGTCGTCGAGCGCGTCGCGCAAGTAGGGTGTCGCGTGATCCGAGAGGTGCGTGTGATCGCTGTCGAACCCTCCGCTGTAGAGGACTTCGCCGGACGCACCGAGCACGACGGAGTACGTCGCGTACTCCGCGCCGAGCGCCTTCGCCGCGCGCCCGCCTTCGTCGATCAAAATCGGAAACGGGTACGCGCGCGCGCGCGCTTCGTCGCGATCGCGCTCGATCGTCGCGCCGACTTCGGAGTCGAGCGCGAGAAAGCGCACGCCGCGCTTCTCGAAGTCGCCCGCGAGCGCGACGAGGCGCGCGTCGTGCGCGCGAACGCACGGACAGTGCTCCGAGAAAAAGAAGATCACCGTCACGCGTGAATCGGTGAGCGCGTGCGACGCGTCGTCCGTGCCGCGCAGCGAGAGGCTCGGCGCGCGCGCGGGAGCCGTCGCGACGCACGCGGACAAGAACACGAGCGCGAAAAATCTCAGAACCATGCGTGCACCAATGTCCACTGAAGGCCCGCGGTCGCGAGCGTGTTCTCGCCGACGATGGGAGGGTTCCACGTGACGCCGACCTGCGCGCGCCACGCGTCGCCGATCGGAAAGAGGACGCCGCCGGTGAGCGCGAGCGTGAGACGCCGCGTGTCCGCGGCGGTCGCGCCGTCGATCGTCGCGTCGCCTTCGTACGTGAACGACGACGACAGCGCGAAGGCGATCTCGCGACGCGTGACGTACGCGAGCGTCGCCAGCGTCGACACTTGCGGCGCGAGCGTCTCGCTGACGTTCCCCACCGTGCGCGGCGTGCGCGCGGCGACGATGCAAGAGAGCGCGACGAGCCACGGTCCGAACGTCTGCTCGAGCGCGAGCCCGCCGTTGATTTGGTACGCGCCGATGCCCGTCGCGTCGGAGCCGAGCGGGTCGGACGCGCTCTCGATCGGCACGCCGCTCGGAAACGTGACGCCCGCGAGCACCGCGATGCCCGGCACGTAGCGCGATTGTCCCGCGTAGAGAAAATCCCAACGCGCGCTGAGGTTCACGTCGCCGATCCCGCCGCCCGCGTCGGTGACCGATCCCGCGCGACGGAGCGTCTCGACGAACGGCACGAGCAGCGCGACTTGTCCGCGCTTGAGGACGCGCACGGCGGCGAACAAATCTTCTTCGAGATCGTCCTCCACCGTGCCCGGCGCGCGCCCCGAGTAGTTCCCATTTTGATCGAACGAACCCACGAGCGCGCCCGCGCGGAGCTCGGTGCCCGCGAGAACGAAATCGTGGAGCGCGAGTCGCCCGGGTGTCGCGATGCCCGCACCCGCGCAACACGCCTGCGCGCGCGCGGGAGCCGCGCGCGTCGCGATCGCCGCGCACACGAGCGCGGCGAGCAACGGCTTATCCATCTCGAATCCTCCTTCTTCGAAGCGCGAATCACACGGCGCGCGCGCTTCGAGGCGGAGGAGTCGGCGGGCGCGCTTTGACACGCGCGAAAGGATCGAACGAGACGATGGTGACGGGCGCGCGCGAGCGTTCGGCGACGGCGACGACGTGGCGCGCGCTTCCGAGCGCGACGGGCGCGAACGCGGGTGACGGCGCGACGCCGTCGGTGTCGCACGTCGCGCGAATCGACGGGAGCGGCGAGCGCTCCGCGCGCGAGCGCGCGTGCTCTTGCGCGGCGCAATCGGGGCAGCGGCACTGGCCGCGCGTCATGCCGCACATGCAATGGTGCTCGGGCGCGCCGCCGAGCGCCGCGACGACCGGCAAGAACGCCGGCCCGAGCCACATCGGCGCGAGCATCGCGATCAAGAACGCGAACGGAGCGAGCTTGAGCGACCGCACGCCCTCCTCTTAGAACTCGCGCCCCACGTTGGCAAGCGCGCGGCGCGCCGCCGAGGCGCGTGATAGACTCCGCGCATGTCCGAGTCCTCTTCTTCCGCGAGCCACGCGCTCCTCTCGGCTGCGCTCGGCGGTCTTCTTTGCGTCGCCTCGGCTTCTTGTTCGGACGGCGGCAAGACCCAAACGCAAGCCGACTCCGGCAACGACACGGGCACGGTCACGCCCATCTCTCCCGACGCGCCCGAAATGCTCGACGGCAGCGCGAACGCGTTCGAGTGCGACGGCGGAGTCCTCGCGGACGCAAGCATCACGTCGACACAACAAGAAAGCCTCTCGCTCGATCAGTTCACGACGATGTGCACCGCGCAGAACGGCATCGTCGAGATCCAACCGCATTGCGGCGGATCGAACGATTGTCGCGGCATGTCGTACGACAGCGAGACGCAGACGCTCCTCGTCCACTCGTGCCGCGGCCTGAACACGTGCGCGGGCTACAGCTGCATCATCTGCGACTGACCCAAAATTCGCGCTGAACGCTCTTCGCGAGCCACGCGCGCGTCTTCTCGGGGAGCGTCGCGCGTTCTTCGTCGGTGCACGCCGCTTCGAGCGCGCCGAGCGCGTCCTTCACGCTGTGCGTGCCGAGCAGCGTGAGGAGCTCGGCCTCGCGCGGCTCGAGCGGGACCTGCAGCGTGCCCCACGCGTCGTGTTCGAAAGCGCGCCGCACGAGCGCGAACGCGCGCGCGCGATCGAGACGCGCCGGGACCTCGACGCGCGACTCGGCTCTCGCCGCCAGGATCTTCTTTCGCAGATCGCTCAGCGCGAAGTGCTCCGTGACGATGGCCACCGCGGGCGACAACACGAGGCGCGCGTCGAGCAAGCCCGCCGCGTCCTCCGCCGTCGGACGAAACGGCTCCGTGCGCGGCGCGCGAAACACCGCGCGGTGCGCCGCGTCGATGCGCGCCGCCTCCTCGATCGCGAGATCATCCGCCGCGAACGTTTCCTCGAACCCGTCGGGCGCGCGATCGACGTCCCAATCGCGCGGAGGGTGCTCGAGGAGAAATCGCGCGGCGCGCTCGTTGAACGCCCACGCGCCGAACAAACGCGTCACGAGCGGAAACGCCGCTTGCATCACCTCGAACAAACGAAACCAATACTGACGATTGTAGACTGCGAGCTTCTCCGCGCCGCACGCGCGCGCGAGCTCCGCGTCGTACGCCTCGGGCGTCGCGGCCAGCGTGCCCGTCGATCGATCGAGCGGCGCGCGCATCACCGCGCCGAAGCGCGACTGGAGCTCCGCGAGCCACGCGGGCGCGTCGCGATCGCTCACGTGCGCGCCTCCCCGCGAACGAGCGCCGCCTTGGCGAGCTCCGCGAGCACCTCGGGCATCGGCGGGATGTGCGCGTCCCACTCGAGGAGCGTCGGGAACGGTCCGCCGATTTTCCACGCGCGCGCGTAGAGCGCCCACACGGCGCTCGCGACGGGGTGGTCGTGCGTGTCGACGATCGTGCCGCTCGCTTCGCGCACGTGTCCCGCGACGTGCACTTGGAGCACGCGCGAAAAATCGATCGCCGCGAGGTACGCGTCGGGGTCGAACCCGTGATTCTGGCTCGAGACGTAGACGTTGTTCACGTCGAGCATCGCCCAGCACCCCGCGTCGCGAATCACGCGCGTGTAGAACTCCCACTCGGTCATCGTCGAGCTCTCGAACGCGACGTAGCTCGAGAGGTTCTCGAGCCCGAACGGACGCCCGATTCGCTTCTGCACGCGGTGCGCGCGCGACGCCGCGAAGTCGACGAGATCGCGCGTGTACGGAGCCGGCAAGAGATCGTGGTGATGCATGCCGTGCGCGCCGGACCAACAGAGGTGATCGGTGACGAACGGCGCGTCGGCGCGATCCGCGAGCCGCGCGAGCGCGTCGAGATACGTCTCGTCGAGCGGCGCGTGCCCGAGCAAGTTGAGCCCCACGCCGTGCATGACGATCGGATAACGCGCGCGGACGCGATCGA
>Ga0335078_10000512_pt1 | contig 59702 bp, 56 predicted proteins | sample Lox_Sample_32_FD_206711 | JGI IMG/M metagenome (GOLD analysis project Ga0335078, IMG submission 206711) | Soil microbial communities from Loxahatchee National Wildlife Refuge, Florida, United States - Lox_Sample_3.2 | ecosystem: Environmental > Terrestrial > Soil > Wetlands | place: USA... | reverse complement strand
TAAATGAAGGTCTGAGGCGAACGAGCATTGTGAAGAGCCTCGAAGGGCTTCCCGCAAGTGGGGTTTGGCTCCAAGCCTTGAGGTCAACGGGGACGTTTCTGGCAGAGAGTGGATCGGCTCATCACACTTCGTCAACTAAAGAGGAGAGTTCTGAGGGTACGCAAATCTCGTTTACACTGCCAACAAGACGCTACATTCTTCCAGATGAAATCCTGGAAGCTGTCCGCACTGCGAGAACTTCGGATCGGTATGTTCCAGTTTCAAACGTCTTGAAGGCGATTCAGGATAAAGTTGCGACGGCAGACCGTATTGCATACCTGGAGGCTTTGAAGTCGCTACCCGTCGAGGAGGTCGATGGAGAGGCGATTGTCGATGCCCTGGAAGATGCGAGAGAGAGATGGAACACCGCCGCGGTTTCGGCGTGGCTCGATCAGGCCGTTCCGATGCTACTCTCCGCACGATTGTCTGATTTCTGCCGCATGCTCGTCTATCTCGAAACGACTTCCCCCGTCGATCGCTTGCTGAAGCTGGTCACTGATCCCGGTACGTGCAGCAGACCCATGTTGCGCGGACTTGGGGAGTCTCTCGACGCGCTCGCCGCGGGAACGATTTATGAGGTCTGCCGGCGCGTCGTTCAGTGCCTCCCCGAAGAGGAGGCGAAGGACATTTTGCTCGCGAATCTAGGGCGACTCGTCAGTGCCCTTCCTGACCTCGCAGAAGTGCGGTTTGATGCCATCGACCTGCCGCCTCAATCGACAGCCGCTGTGGCACGGTTTCTGTTTGTTCTGATGTCGGATGTGGATGTCCGGATCCGATGGCGATCGGCGCATTGTCTTCGCCGCCTGGTACGCTACGGAGCTGAGGGTCTTATCCAATCGATGGGTGAACTCTGGGAGAGGACCGCGGAGAACTCCTTCAGGGTCCCGGGCGCACCCTTCTACTGGCAGGCCGCGCGCTTGTGGTTGGTAGCTACCCTGTCACGGATCGCTTCAGAACGGCCAGCCGCAATTCTTCCAGTCAAGAGCTTACTGCTTCGGACTCTTGATGACAGCACGTACCCGCATCCGGCCCTTCGCTCGTTTGCCAAAGATGCTCTTGAGACCCTGGAGAGCTCAGGAGCGATTCGCTTCAACGAGCAGGAACGCACGTTGATCGAATCCACCAACACGTCGATTCTCCCACGCGAAAAGGAGGATTCCGAGTTCCATCTGGAAGACTCTCAGCACGCTCCCGAAGGGAGGCTCAAGTTCGATCCGATGGACACCATTCCCTACTGGTATCAACCCGCAACTCGCATCTTTGCTCATGTATCTACGACCCGACTGAAAGCTGAGGCGGAGCGCTGGATACTGGATCGCTGGGGTGCGGGTACAGAGTTTACGGACTGGCGAATGGAACCAAGGCGGAACCGCTTTCCGGAAAACAGTTGGAGATTATCTTCCAATGATCATGGGAGCATGCCGACGCTGGAGCGTTACAGGACGTTTCTCGAATGGTATGCCCTGCAATGCGCGATTGGCTCGTTAATGAAGAGCGAGGCCCTTAAATCGAACGGGAACGGCGGGGAAGACGAACTCGCGATGCGGCTCAGGTGGCAGAGGTTTCCCGAGGCGCCTTATTGGCTCTCCGATCTGCTCTGCCCCATTCCCCTCGAGCGCCGACTCTGGTTCAAACCGGAGATTACCGACGATTGGGTTGCCAACATAGCGGATGCGGATTTCGTGCAGGAGATCGTACGAGGGCGGGAAGGCACAGATCTCGTTGCGGAAGGCTCGGCCCGAGTCTCTTCATCAGAGTTCTCTTTGGACGTGGACGTGACCAGCGCTCTTGTCGAACCGGAACATGCCCTGGCGCTGGTTCGAGCTCTGCAGACGGCTGAGGAGCCGATGGATTACAAGCTGCCGAATGCCCATGAAGATGACTCCGATAGGTTCGCAATTGACGAACCTGGGTTCGAGTTGGACGGATGGATCGCGGCGACCCAGTCCGAAGGCGGCTTTGGCGAGTACGATCCTCTGAATCTGGGGGCGGAAACAACCCACTCCGGACCGCCCAATTCGCGTTCGAGTCGCCCCTCTCTGCACGGTGGGGTACTATCGTGGCCAGAACATGAGGGGGTCGTTTTCCGGTACGAGCGATGGAAAAGTCATCGAGACCGCTCCTCCAGCGTATACGAGGGACCGGAGGTGCGGACAAGCGGGTACCGTCTCTATGCGAAATCGGGTGAGGTTCTGGAGTTGTTGAAGAGAAGCGGAAGAAGCTTAATATTCGAAGTGCGAATCACACGGAAGCGAGGAGGTTCACACCATCAAATACGCACGGAAGAAGAATCTCTCAGACTGGAGGGCAGATTCTGCGGCATCATCCTCCTCAGAGCCGACGGCACCCTCCACACCGCCGACGGATGTCTTGGAACTTGGCCGCTATCTGGTCGATGAGAACCTCGGCGAGCGGAACAACGATACACTCTCGCGATGGCTTCTCCACGCGATTGCCGAGCGCCTGGCCGCCTGCGGCGCGGCACCAAACTCCGCCCAGAAGAAGAAGTGCGAAAGCGAAGCGGCCGACCTCATCCTTCGTCTGTGGAAACATCGCGCTGTCGTGCCCATGGATATCGACCCCTTGGCTCCGTATGAGCGTGTCTGCAAGGCCTTCCGGTCTCTGTTGCCGCAGGCCAATCCCTGGCAGTTTCTTGATGAGGGTTCGGCAAACGAAACTGTAGCCGCGGAGCTTTACAGCTGCCTCTCCCTGTTGACTGTCTCGATGTTCCTGCTCAGTGTTGAAGCAATTCCCGAACGTCCAAAAAGCGAAAAGACGTTGCATGACACATTTTTACCAGTCAGCGAGAACTCAATTCTTCTCTTATTTGAGCAAGTAGCGGAGTTCGTCGCCCCAAAGTTGAATTCGGATTCGAAACAAGCGGTCTCGAAAGTTCCCAGGATAACGCGAAGCGAAGCGGCGCGGGGCGTCCGGACCCTGATCGAAAGGACGCGCGTAGCGCTTGATGAAGCCCTCGTCATTGTGGACAGGGTGGAACGGGGCCGCTCGCGCCGGAAAGTTGTGGATATTCAAGTTCCCGGCAAGCCCCGTCTGAAAGCACTTATTCCTGGGAAAAAGGCTTTGTCGAACTCGAAGACCAAGAAGTCTTCATCGGCTCAGCCTGGCAAGAAGACAAAACAGAAACGATAATTCCTCTTCTTGTTGGTTTATGGAGAAAAAGCGAAGGCCGCATCGCGACTTCACAGACCATTGAATCACCCAACGTCCAGCTCCAGAATCTGACGGCAGGTGGCGCCCTCATTCTTCCAAATCTTCGAGAGCGGGTACTATTCGCTATTGCCAGCATGTCGACAGTAGGCTCTCTCGCAACGTTTGCTCACATGGCTGAGGGAACCAAAACTTCCGGATACTTATGTCCCTCACGCAGTCGCCAAGAGTGCGGTTTCCTCGCGGAATCCGAGGCGGTCAGGGACACAATGGGTGTCGCGTCGTGGTCCGCGAATCAGTTCAAGGGTGACGAGGCTGTCATCCGGAAACGCTGGACTGAGTTCGAGCCTCAAATACTCAAAAAGTTGACGGTCGTGCACAGCGAGGATGACTTGCCTGCCGTGTTCCTTAGCGAGGTGCGCAGGAGTGCGGCGAAGTGTGCGATGTGGACGTCGTCCATGGATTGAACAGGATCATCCAAGATGAGCCAGGGCAATACTTCAGATACCGACAAATGGAGCGCAATGAAAAGTGTCAGCGCGGCCGTGTTGAGATTCCCTGCGCTTAGCATGGCACCCGGTGTACCACCTAGTTCTCCTGTATCGCGATCAACCGTAATCAGCTTGGGCTGAAGCTGCCTGGTTTCAGCTTCCGGAATTCGGAATGCGGGCACGAACGGCTCAGACGGGGCCAGCCGAACGAACAGGTCCCGCCAGACTCTATTCAGCTGATTGTTGAATACCCGACGGATGATCGCAGAGCGAACTCCGTCGACGGCGTCCCGGACCGCCTGGCCTTGGCTCCGCAGCGCTTGCGCGTTCCGCAACGCCTTTGTCAAACGCTTTAACTGCTCGGTGTCGATTTCGAGCATGCGCTCAGCTTCCGCCTTACGGTCGATTACGGCTCGCAACGATTCGACTAGTTCCAAACCTTTTCGACGCAAGGCCAAGCGGTTGCTCAATCGCTCTTCACCTCGAAGCACTGGAAGATGCCCCGTTGCCAGCCCTCTGTGTACTATCAGCTCGACTAACTGGTGTATCAAGGCTTGGACAACGACATGCACATCCCCACGCTGGCGCTCGACACATTGCGGTGCTCGGCCCAGGGATCGTTTCTATATGTCGAAGAGCTGGAGTATTGAAAGCGGGGTGAGGCGAAACCGCTGATGGAATGCGACCTGAACTGCGTGATCGATGGGATACTGACGATCGGAGAAGCGAAGACGGCCGACCGGCTCGAGAAGACCCGCGCGGCGGAAGCGGCGCTCATCGAGAAGTACCGACGAAGCCTGGCCGCGAGCCTGGCCGCCCGCTGTGTTGTTTTCGCAACCGAGGCCGAGAACTGGTATGGCACGACTGCTCAGAAAATCGTGGAAGTACTGGGAAAGGACTCGCTATCTGTGCGCCTTCTATCGAAGGTGGAGTTGTTCAGGGCTTAAAGTTGCCGCAACTGATCGAGGCGACCCGACCAACCCCGATTAGCGCTCCCGAACGCGCAGTGAACTCAGTCGGACGCCAGTGAGCTCGAAGAAATTGTCCGGATCGAGTTCAGCGATGTGGTGGCGATGCAGTTGGATCAGCCATTTCAGCTTTTGCTGGCGGCTGCGCCGATACTCCCCGGGTGGAAGGGCTGCGACCTCGCACCTCTGCTTCTCGATGAGCGCTTTGTGGTGTTCAAGAAATTGGGCATACTGCTGATCAGTGTCTTTTTCGCTGCGGATGATCGTTAGATAATCGAGAAACCACAGGCCATCCTGGTCCTTGCGCAGGAATCTCTTCAGATAGGACATCTCTTCCTGGAACGAATTGCCCTCCCCTCTGAGAACCGGGGTCTCCTTGAGCGCCTCGATCGCACTCTCGCTGACAATGATGCGCGGAAATTGAGCCAGCTTGGATTCCAAATGGTGGGCATCCACCAATCCGGGGCCAAACACCAGCCCTTTCTTGTGACAGAGATATCCTAGCGTCAAGCCGCCGCGAACTAGGATCCCGCGGTTCACGAGGTTCACCTGAATGTAGCCGAGGTCCATGACTTCATGGAAGAAGCAACCGAGTTGATACTTGAGGTTTGCGTCGGTGAGGATCGGCAGGATGCGCAGGCCGAGATCAGAGAAACTGACAAAGGCGGATTTCCATAACTTCTTCTGATCGTCCATGGGAGTGGAGAAATCTCGAAAGTGCCCTAAGACTTCTGCAACCTTGTTTGCATCCTCTCCGGATTCATTCAGCAGATCCTTCATGCCTAAGACATCCAAATAAGAAATGAGGTAAGGAAGATACTTGTAGGTTCTTTTTCGAAGTTTGCGTTTTCTCTGGCGCTCCCGTTCCAACTGCTTCTGCGCCACCCGCTTTTGGATGTCAACGATGGACTCAGCAAACGATGGTCGTTTGGCCTCGCCGGAAATCTTCTTCGGCATTGAATCAACCTCAAAGGGAGTCGCGCGATTTAGGGAGAATCGGTGATTCTATTATCGATGGAGATGCGAGTCTTAACCGAATCGAGACTGTGGAAGGAGTGGTCGCGATGAGTTGGCTTAGCCGATGGTTGGGACGGAAACCAGAATCTCCTCTGCCGCCACCACGACCCAGGACAATGACGATTCCACCCGACTGGGCGAGTCGCCCGCCCTACTTGGCCCTGCTCCAGCGGTTTCTCTCTCTGCGCGACGCCAGGACCGGGGTTCCCGAAAATTGGGAGCCCTTGTACGGGACACATCCGCAGAAGGTCGTCCAGGGCATGCTCCAGCTGAACGTGCTCGAACCTGCTTCGCTGGCCGAGACCATCGAATACTGCCACTCGGGCGCGGAACTCAAAAGGCTCCTGGCGGAACGCGGTCTCAAGGTCAGCGGCCGGAAGGCCGATCAGTCCCAGCGCCTATTCGATGCCGATCCCGAAGGAATGCGCCGCCTTGCTGCGGAACACCAGATCGTGCGCTGCACACCCGCGACCCGAGACATCGTCCAATCTTGGCTTGATCGCCAGGCTATGGCCCTCGAAACCACGACCGACGAGCTGATCGCTGCTTTGCGCAATCGGCAATTCAAGGCCGCCATCCAGATTGCGGACACATGGCGTGACCAGAGATTTGAACTGCCCGTTCACCCCGCGCAGGAATCGATGACCATTCGAGCTGAACCCCGCGCTCTCGAAGAGCGAATGCGCGAGGTCGCTCGGATGTTCACCCTACGTCCCCGGATTCTGAAGGGCCTCGACACCGGGCAGTGGGAGGGCCTCCACCTGAACTACGCCATCTGGCAGCTGCTCGGCCAAGCGGCCGACGAGAAATGCATGCCCGGATTCACAGGGCTCGGAGAAATGGACGCGGCCACGGTGCTACGCATGTTGGGCTTCTACGCCAATCACCAAAGAGAGCTTGAACGGTGGAAGCCACTGGGCGTCAAAACCGCGCGCATCGCCTGTTGCCACTCCGGAAGCTGCGATGCCTGCGAAGCCCTCGACGGAAAAACCTACACTCTTGCCAAGCTGCTGGAGCTCCCTTACGAATACTGCACCTGCGCTCTCGGCTGCCGCTGCCTCTATTTTCCTGACCTCGGTGTCTAAGCCCGGACTGGGCATCGCCGCGCCAGAGATGGATTCCGCATTTCCATCCGATCAACTCACTAGACTGAAGAGTGATGAACCCCAAACAGAAGCGGACCATCGACCGAGACGTGAGTACGCTCTTCTCAGACCGGGCTCTACGCGCCCGGCCCACGATGGAAGAGTGGACGGAAAATCCCACCGTCAGAACCGACCAGGGCAATCGCCCTGTGTCGACGGTAGGCCTGGCCGCGCTACGCCGCCTCACGTCTCTTATCTCCGACATTCCCGAGGTTCGGGATGTCTGCTCCCCCAAAGAGATCGCCGAGGATATGTTCGAGCGTTATAGCGGTTGGGTCTTACGTTCGGGGAAACTAAACGGTCAGGAGTTCCCGATATCCTTTGGGGTGTTGCGCATCCTCGATGCGATGGACTCCCAACTGGCGCGCTCGTTTTTCCTTCGGAATGGCTTCACCCCCACAGCCCGCCAGAGAGCGGTGAATTGGGCACAGTTGCTTTCCTCGCAGTCTCATGGTGCCGGGCGCGACCGCGGGGAATGAACCCCGTGTCTCTCCGCATCGCACGTGTGTATGTCTAACACTGTGAACGTGTAAATAGGTAGAGACCTAAATGTCTGAATGTGTAACAATGTAATAACGCGTGATGAGCGGGCGGTCCAGGTCAAGGAGTTCCTTCAGTGGCCAAACCAAGCAAAAATGCGGCAAAAGGTGGCTCTTCAGTACGTCTGATCGCCGACAATTCGGCGACACACCCAGGGGTGTCCTCCGAGCAGACCAACCCGCAGCGAACTGTACCAACCCCACAAATTGCGCTGGCGGTGGAAACACGGAGGCGCAAAACTGGAAAGCGTAGTGATCCGGAATTCCGTCCGACAACGTTTTTCGTGCGCAAACAAACGCAGCGCAATGCCTCCAGGTTGTTGGAAGACCAAGATAGCGGAAAAGACCTTTCAGACCTCGTCGAAGAACTGTTGGCAAAGTGGATTGTTGAGCATTCAAACGTGTAGGTATGCGCACGTATACATGTTCACACGTGCGCAGTTTAACAGAGCGGCCGAAGTGCTAGGCTAAATACGAAGAAAAGGCGAATATGGGTGGAAGCGCGCTTGGAGTAGTTGACCGGAAGGTCGCCACATTTGGCGAGCAGGTTTCACCTGGCTCATGGTTTTTGTCGAAGCTAGCGGACATCGACGAATATCCCGCCCTGCTGCCGTATTCTCACTATCTTCGACAGGCATGGGAAGAGCTGACGCTGGGTGGAGTTCTATGCGTCGATGGCCGCCCCACAGTTTACTTATGTGCCGGTAGCCAGTTCACCGCAGAAATAAAACGAAAGAATCACAGCTTTGTGTGGAATCAGGGTTTGGTTCCACTGCTGATGTTCCTTACCCCCGATCACGTCGAGGTACACAGCACTGTCAAGAAGCCACGCAAAGAACCGGACGTAGAACTCTTCGAAGGAGATCTTCCCAGTCTGATTCCGAACCTTGGCAATATCGCTCAGGCTCTTGAATTCGCCAAGCTTGTACGAGCTATTGAAACTGGCAAATTCTTTGAAGACAACGCTCCGTTCTTTCCTGCGAACGAGACGGTCGACCGTTGTCTAATCGAAAATCTTAAGTACACTGCCCAACGCCTAACGACTAGTACGAATTGGAACCTGTCACGCTCGCACGCTCTGCTGGGACGCGCGCTGTTCGTTTCATTTCTCCAGCAGCGGCGATTTATCAAGCCGGACTACTATCCCGCTGGGACGAAGACGCTTCTCGATATTCTCAGCCAATCACGTGTCGAGGACGTCAAGCGCCTTCTTTACCGCGAATTCTTCCAAAGATTAAAGAGCGAGTTCAATGGCACGATGTTTGACGCCGCCCTTGCAGACGAAGAACGTCACATCGGCAAGACGCAGCTCGAAATTCTTTACGATTTCTTGAGTGGGCACGACATGCAGTCGGGGCAGATGACGTTGGATTTTTGGGCATACGATTTCCGCTTTATTCCGGTGGAGATTATCAGTGCCATTTACGAGCAATTCATGAAAGATGGCGATCTAAAAAAGCAACGTAAAGAGGGCGCCTATTACACGCCTCGGCATCTTGCGGAGACAACTCTTCGTGAAGCACTTGCGGCTCGATATGACACTGTGGAGAGATGCAAGGTTCTCGATCCTGCGTGTGGTTCAGGCATTTTTCTTGTTGCAATGTTCAACCTCATGGCAGAAATTTGGCGTCAGGAGAATCGGAACAGTCGAAAGCAAACGAAGGCACAGGCATTGCTTGGCATTCTTCAGAGGCAAATTAAGGGCGTAGACGTTGACCCTGATGCCTGCCGCATAGCGACGTTCAGTTTATATCTTGCTCTCTTTGAGAAGCTTCGACCGATGGACGTTGAGGAATTCAAAGAGAAAGTGCGCCAGGGCCCTTTTCTGCCGCCCTTGCTTTGGACTGCTGAAGATCCTATTGACACGCCGGTTATCCTTCACGGAGATTTTCTTAAAGACCCTCTGCCGCTTGATCATGATTTTGATTTCGTCATTGGGAATCCTCCGTGGGAGAGCCGTGGCGACAAACAGATTGCGCTGCACTTTGCAAAGCGATCACCGGAGTTTCTTCGGGCTGGTGGCGTCGGATGCCTATTGTTGCCATCGACCATCACAGTTAATCGTCACGGCACCCTCGATGGAACCTGGTTTCGTGCTGTCACGGTCGAGAAAATCATTCAGTTGGCGGATTTTCGGTTCGTGCTATTTGAAGCCACGCATCCCTGCTTCATTATTCGGTACGCTAAGACTGCACCCCCGATGGAGCACGTCGTAGCTTATGAAACGCCGAAACTGAACCGCTTTGACAGGCGAAGTGGGGTTTTTGTCATTGAACCCGACGATCAAAAATTTGTGTCCCAGCATGACATTCTTGAAGCGTCACTGAGCGGCGGCTTGCAGGGAATATGGAGCAGGAAGTTTTGGGGTACGCCTCGAGATGAAACCTTCCTCAGGCGGCTAGACTTCTATCCCCGCTTGTCGGATTACGTGGGAAAAGGAAAGAGATGGGGAGATGGGGTGGGCTTCCAGCCATTCTATCCGGGTATTTCCCCGGGTGAGCGAAAGCCGCTGAAGCCTTGGAAATTGGCTGATCCTTATTTACCAAATGACAATCACTTCCCGCAACTCGTCTTGACAGAGACCAATTTCACGACACTGAAGGCAGGTCTTGAAGCTTCGATCATTACACGCCAGGATAAGATCATTCCTGCGGCTATGGATGGTCTCCGCAGGAAACCGGCAGACTCTGTTTTTCACGGACCAATGCTTGTCTTTAGTAATGGTTTCACGAAGTTTGCGTTCTACCGCAGCCGCGTACTGTTTCAGGATTCATTACGCTCCATTACCGGCCCAGACAATGATGCCAATCTGCTGAGATTTCTAACTGCGGTTCTGGGCTCGCGCTTAATGCAGTATCAGGCTTTTCACTCGGGTTCCAGCAACGGCATTGGACGCGATAAATTGCATCTGTACGAAAGTCTTAACCTTCCATTCGTGCTGCCTGGAGATGAACTGGCGCCCGAAAATGCAGATGAGATCATTACTGACGTAGCGGGAATTATTAAGCAGATTGAACGGGTAAGCGAATCGCGAAAAGCGGACCTCGCACCTTCAGCGTGGGAGGCACTGCAGCCACTTGTAGAGCGATACTTCGGTGTCACGGATGCCGAGAAGATTCTGATTGGCGATACGCTGACCATATCCCAACCGAGCATTCACCGTTCGAGTCTGGATGGCGATATCCGAGCTCTTGCATGGCCTGAGCCCAAAGATCGGAAGCGCTACGCGGATACTCTCTGCGATGTGCTAAACCGACGAGCACGCAAAAACAAGATCAAGATTAGTGCTGAGGCTATGGTATCGCAGAATCTCAACCTGATCTTTTTCACAATTCTGTTTTCAGAAGCGCATAAGCCGTACGCAGAGACGGGTGCAGATTTGGAGTTGTGGCATGCCCTCGACCAGGTTGCCGCAGCCGCGAAGCACAAAAGTGGCTCGTTCAGTTATCTGCGTGGTTTCCGGTACTTTGAGCGAGATCGGCTTCACATCCTTAAGCCGGCGACGATGCGAAACTGGAGCCGGACAGCAGCGCTCAATGACGCGGATGCAATCTTTGAACACTTGGTGACGCAAAACGCATGAGCGACGGAATTTTTATCGGAAGCCTTGCCCCGGACTTCAATCCATTTGACGGCAACTATCTGGCGGAAATTCTAGAGGCGACCGCGCATGCCTGGGCGTGCATGAAGCAGCCCAAGCCTACCGAAATTGAGGATCGGATCACATTCCGCTTAGTCGGGCAACTTGCCAACGCTCCGGAATTTGCAGAAATTCCTTACGATGTTACGCCGCAATGGTGGATCGTCGGCTTGAATGGCGAGTTGCTCGGGCGCCTCGACATTCGATTCAAGCATCGACTATCGAGGAGAGATTATTTCGGTTTTGAAGCTAAGCGTCTTCATATTAGGTATCCATCGGGCAGGACATCAAAGGAGTATTCCACATATTCTGGAGAAGCCGGAATGATGGCATTTGTCGAAGGGCAGTACTCGGAAATGCTTCCTGTAGGCGGGATGCTCGGATACGTCATGGATGGTAAGTCTGATGACGCGTGGGGCGGTATTGGCAGCCAGATTGAGTACCAACGAACCGCTTTGAAGTTGAAAGCCGGATGCATCCTAACGAGATCGAAGCTTTCGACAGCATCGCTGAAAAATGCTTTGAGCGGTTCTCATTTGGGAGAAACCGACCACGATCTGAAAACTCATCACTTGCGCCTATTCCACCTGATCTTGCCGGTACGCAATTAGAATCGTACTGTTCTAGTAGAGCGAAAGTGTCCCGCCTTCTCGAATTGCAGCCGAAACATCTTGAAACCACTCATGCTCTGTGAGCTCTGGGTAGTCCCTCGCAAGTATCGCGATCTCTTCGGGTTGATCGCGCGAGTGTGTAATCGCAAGCGTTGCTGCGCGGACTGCCGGCGCTTTATCAGGATCTCGAACCAGGAGCTTAATGGCAATGTGCAGCTTGGGAACCACATTTGCATCTTCATAGAGCAACACGTCAAGGCATTCACCGAGCGTGCCTCGCCCGTAGTCAGAGTGATCGACGGCCCTTAGCATATGCGCAATTTCTTCGGGTGACCACCGAAACCAGGGCAGGAGCTGCGCCTCAGCTTCTGGTCTGATCCAGTTGTCTTTCGTCCAGAAGATATTTGGGTGCGAACCGACATGGGACAAAAGCCAGATGGCTCGACGAAGAGATTCCGGAACCAGGTCCATAAGGAAGCGGCGCATGATCAGTAGATACTTTGGGTCCGAGCGGCTGAGCGCCCACGCATCGTATACGGCGCCCACCTGAAATGGATCAGGTGAAAGTAGATTAAGGGTGAGGTCACCCGCGCCGTGCGCGACATAGGCCCTCACTGCGTTCGTAAAGGCTCCTCGCAAGCTCAGCTTGTCGAGGGTATGGCGGGCCGAAACGGGGACGCTTCCTCCGATCTGGTCCGGATGAGCCCTGAGATATCCGGTGATATCCACCCATCGGATGAGTGAATCCTCAGGGTCGTAGACGATGCCAAATATCGGCACCGTGGACCGACGCCAGAGTTCGGCATGGGCTCCAATAGGCACTGCATAATTTCCATTAGTTGCGCGATATTACGCACCGGCCTTGATCTGAAGGGCAGCGCAAAGATGCGTGGGGCCGCTCTCGTCGGCAAGATCGACATAGGCATCCTTGCCAATATCTTGCTGCTGGTCGATTTCCTGAAAGGTACAGCCGTGACGTTCAAAAAATGACCGAGCGCTGTTTACGCCATCTCTACTTACGACGCGAGTGGAGCGAACATTCATGACAATCATTTTCACTCAATTCTTCGGGCACTTCTCGCCCCGGTCACTCCTGATTCACGTCATAATGGTTTTCCTGCGCTCCATCGTGCGGTAATAGAGGTAGCTGAGATTGCCGGATTATGCACGCCGATCCAGGAACGGCGGATCGGGTGAACGTCTGGCCGATCTTTCCCTGTTGCACAGAATTCGGATTCTTGCAAGAAATGATTGAAAGCTGTTGCGTCAACTATAGCGGCGGACCGATTGAGGTGCCGGCTGCAGCCGCATCCCCAAAGAATGTCGCATCCTGCGAACTGCTTTTTCTTGCTTCCCGCATTCGGCGATGGCAGACTGCAGTCTAGTGCTAGTGTAGGACCTTTCATTTGAAACTCGTTCTTGATTGCGCACGTCATTTGATCCCACTTTTAGGCATTGACTCCTTGAGCCAGGTATCACAGCAACGAACACATAGATTCGAGATCCGCCCGTGCATCAGCGAATGAGGCTTTTGAGCTTCTCGGCCAAGCGGTGCAGCGTCAAGCAGGCCTTTGACCCGGCTTCTGCCACACGCTTTGGCCAGGAGGTTGTTGCTCCAAAGGCGCTCTCGACGGGGACAGACGAACAGGCCGCTCCCTGTTGAAGCCGCGCTTCGCGGGTGCGTCGAAGTTCGCGCAGATCACGTGTGCATTCCGCGCATTTGAAGACATGGAGAAACTTTGGATCCGTCAGGTCGAGTTGCTCCGGAGTCTCCACAATTTGCCCAAGCAGATCTCTATCCAGGCACCCGACGCGTTGCGGATTCGGATAGGAATCGAGTACGTACTCTTCCAGCGCGTCGAACAGGCGCGTGTCGTTTTCGTCATCACGCGCAATACGATGAAATCCGTTCACTTGGTGCCTTCCCGACCATTCGGCCCTTAGGGCCGATTCTCTTACGGCAATGCCACTTAAATCCCCAGCCTTTTGCGAATCCTCTTGAGCTTGCGCTCGCAGAGCTTGCGCGTGGCCTCTTTTGATTTCGACATGATTTCGGCAACCTCTCCCCACTGCCTACGCGATCCATATCGCAAGAGCATAGCGCAACGTAGCTCCGCAGGAGCGTCGCCCAGGAGCGCTTCGAGGTCAAGTTCGACCTCGACGAGGGCGAATGAACGATCCCGGGATGGCGACAACCATTCCACTTCGGACGATGTCCCTCGGTATTCGAGTTTCCGCCAGGCTCGGAGCCGACGCCGCACTTCATTGCGATAAAAGCGGGTGAGAATCACGCGCGTCTCTTCGACGCTGACGGGCGAGAGGCCGGCCAAAGTCTCTACTGTCCGTTGGATGGCCAATTCCATGATCTCCGAGGCCAGCTGTTCATCGCCCAGACGGGCTCTGGCAAGCTCTCGCACGTTCTCAATTTCCGTTTCGACCGCAGCACGTAGGGCTGGCGCAATCGCGCGCTCGGTGGGCGTGCGCCCTATCACCCAGCAAAGGTCTGAGGGGGAAGGTGATGTCATCTGCTCGCTCACTTCGAAAGGCGTCAGGCGACCGGCGCCGACCGCGGCCGTCTGCGTGTACCGGCAAATTACTTCAAGCCGACGCCACTTTCCACAAATTCTGCCCGGATTTGCTCATTGACATGTCCGCTTTCGTCGTGCATCGCGGCTCCATATGTAGAGGGCCGCTCCGCGCGCCCGGCTATTCCATCAATCGCGAGGTCATGTATGGCAAATTCTCTCAGGTCATGTACTCGGTCTCCGCAATGGAGCGCCGAAGAGATGGCACTCGCCGCCCAGGCCAGGGTTCTTTCCGGCAATAAACTCGAACAACTGGTGGTGCGTCTTCAGCGCCACAGCGGACAGTCGAGGGAAGCGTGCTGGCGGTTTGTCATTCAATACGGTCTCAAGGGCAGAACGGGCCACCGGCGCTGGAGCGAGGAGGAGATCGAAACAGTCCGCGAGGAACTCGTCAGGCATTCGGTCGAGGAGATCGCCCGCAAGATGGGCAGGACCGCAAAATCCGTCCGCAGCATGCTTAAGAGGAATGGTTTTCTCGTGCGAGAGATCCGTTGCGACCTCTTCTCTTTGGAAAGCCTTGCGCGGGCGCTGCGTGTGCGAAAAGACGAGATTCTCTCGTGGATCGAGAAAGGATGGTTACAGGCAACCATTCACACGCGAGCCAAAAGGCGCTCCTACTCGATCACGCCCGAGTCGCTGGCCCAGGTGTACAAGCATCACCTGGGCGACCTCATCAAAAGAGGCATCCCCAATCTATCTCTTTTTGAGGCGTATTTGCAGTATGTCTATTCCCCGAAACATACCACCGGCGAACAGCTTCTCGAAGTTCGCCGTGAGAAACGCGAGCGAGCTGCCTTCGCAGCGGCTGAAGAGGCGGGACAACGGGGCCCCGTTGAGGAAGGAGACGACGATGATGGCTACATGGAAGAGGAGTCGATTGGCCCCGGCAAAGATGAGATCACTCACGGAGTTCAGGCAGCCGGCTGCGAATGACCGCTGCTACGATAGGAGTATCGGTCGGACTCGGCGACGCCTTGCCTTTGGCGAAATCGTCACCGCTGCGGCGTTTTGCATCCTATTGGCAACGGCGCTCGCGTTTGCCGCCTACGTCGCATTTCGGGTCATTGAGCGCGATTCGCATGGTCTCTTTTGTGACCCGGTCTGGCATGAACCATTGGACAGTTGGAGTCTTTGACCGTTTCCCCGGATCTCTTCGCACAATACATGAGTTTCCTGAAGACAGCCGTCTTTCAGGATCCTGAGAATCAGTGATTTTGCAGCTACGGTACGTCAGTTTGTTGCATTGGATGCGCTTTCAATGAATCATGAAGACACCTGCTGTTGAGATTAGGGGGTGCGGATGAAAGATGTTGGCGCCAGGCTCCGAGCAGTCAGGCAGAAGTGGGGACTCACGCTGCGCGAAGTCGAAGAGCGAAGCGCAAGCCTCGCCGAGAAGTGGGGAAAGGATTCATTTCGCATTTCCGCAAGCTGGCTGGACCGCGTCGAGAGAGAAGGACGAGGGCTTTCGTTCCCGAAGTTTATCGTGCTCGCAGTCATCTACAGCATTTCGCCCGAGCAGTTGCTCACTTTTTGTCCCTCCGCGGCCACTGAGTCACAGTCCACCGAATATCCTTCAAGCCCGAATTCCACGCTTCTTCTGACTGATGGCCCGCTTGAGGACCACGCCCGGCTGTGGCTTCCCGAAAGCATTGCCGTTGACCCTGTTCCTGAGGACACGACACTTCTCTCTCCTGAAAGCCACCTGCCCAGCCACTATCGGCGGGGAATCATCGGGCGGCTGGACAAAACGCTGGACCCAATGATCCGGCCGGGATCGATCGTCCTGATCAACACGCAGCGCCGTGCCATCGCGCACCGGAGAGAATGGAACAACGAGTTCGACCGCCCGATCTACTTTCTTCTTACCCGCTCCAGCTACATCTGCGGTTGGTGCGATCTTGACGAGGATTCCAGGTGGTTGACGCTGGCGCCACATCCGCTCTCGTACGTTACCCCCCAACGCTGGAGATACAGGAAAGAGGTCGAGGTCGTCGGACGCGTCGCTGCCGTTCTTCTGCGCCTCGATGAATCCCGCACTCCGGCGTAGGTCGTCGCGGACAGAACGATAGGTCGCGAGACTCCCCGCGGTCTATTGGCCTCGCAGCCAGTATCGCGCTGGCGCCGGTCTTCGCCGGTCTGATCCGCAGCCATTGACGTTTATCGCGGCCGCAATCGTCCTTGTGTCAGCGGCACGCTTTGCAAGTTTCATTCCCCCCTTGCGTGTTAGCGGCGTGGACCCGACTACCGCATTGCGTCAGGAATGACTCGATTCGGGATACGTCTTTGGCGTCGGACGCGCGAGGGCTGCACATGTCGCCAGAATCTGCCAATTGACTCACTGTCCTATTCGGAATGTTCACCGGCCACTCTGTGAAATAACCGCCCGATACCTTAGGACTCGCCACCGTCAACGACAATGCCAGTCGCCCTTCTGAATCCAAATGGCACGATTTCTTTGTGTTCAACGGCAAGAGAGAGTTACCCTCTCCGCGAGCATGGGGCATGTTCGGCCGAACACGCAAGGTTCCCTTATTCGCTGTTCAAAGTGCCTTTTGCAAGGCGGCCAGCATGGGAAGGTTTCGTTCCTCGTAAAGAGCCAGAAGTCGCCGCGTCATCAGATAGTACTTGCCCACCGCGGGTTGGGCGTACATCGCAAAGGCGCTCTTCAACTTCCCCGTCCTTTCGGCACCTTTGAGCCTTTCGACGTGGAATTCGATCTCGCGTGCGCTCAATCGCAATTGTTCTGCAACGACGAGAGCCTCGGGATACCACTGTTGAACGTAAAATGCCAGATCGATGAGGACCTCGCAATTGGCCTTCAACACCTCCAACCCTTTCAGGCCGCCAACCAGTTTCCAAATCTGCTCCGGATTGAGGCCCGCACTTCCCTCGTCCCTTCTTTGCTGTCCGGATTCATCGATGATGTCCAGTGCAACCTCGGCGATCGAGCTGCGGTCCACGACTTGCAGGCGTTTCAAGAGATGCTCCCAATCTTTCGTGGAGGATTTCGCAGCCCGGCGATAGGAACGCACTGCGATCGTCGCCATGGCTACGAGAAAGGCTGCCACTGCTAGGAAGAAGACGATCGTGCGGCTGTCCACCATCATTTCCTCACACGAATTTCCTCAAGATCCGAATCGACGGCGCTCTTTAATTCGATGAGTTGGCTAAAAATGCGGTCCGGCATCTCTCTCTCGGCCGGCGCTTCCAGCCAGAGCGTGACGATCCAGTAGCCAACGCAGACGAGATAAGCGGTCATGCGCACCTGGGAAAGGGTGGTATAGATGTGCACACCACGACCCACTCCGAAATAGCTGTGTGCGGCTTCGACAAGGACGTCGACAGCGGAATAGAAGCCGAGCCCTTCCGATATGCGCGCAACGTGAGTCTTTGAGGGCAGGCCTGATTTGACGGACAGTGCAATCATCGCTACAAACAGTTCTGTCATCAACACCGAGGAGAAGAACGTGCCTTTGATCACTACGACCTGTATCCAGAGCCTCGCGTGCGGAGCCGCCAGCCAGGCCAGCCCGGCAGCCACTACAACCGTAGTCATCACCAACCACTTGAAAACTGGTCGTGTGTCGCGCGCCCATCCGCCCAGCGGACGGAAGGTGAGCGCGTACATCTCGCAGACGACAGAGATCTGCAAGAGCGTGTCCAGTATTCCAAGCGACCAGAAGGTGTAGAAGTAAGTGGCCTTAGTTCCCAGACTCTCAGTGAAGTAAAGCACGATCGTCCTCAGGACATTCATGAAGATGAATGCCGTAAAGATCGGGAATTGTCTATAGCGACGGCGGATCAGGAGAACTGAAAGAAGGATGAGATGCGCCCCGAAGCCGGTCGCCCAGAACAGAAGATCGAGACCAGTTAAATGCATCTACTCTCCTCCAGCCGGACGGCCGCTTCAGGGATGGCTTCGATTGGATTTTACGCCAGATTGAGGAGAGACAGAACGATGGTCACGATACTGGGATCGATCGGCTCCGGATCGGTTCCGGTAATTCCGTCTGAAGTTGCGGTCGACGAAGAAGAAGCGGATGGGGTGGTGGTTTGTGTTGTGCCGTCGGCGAAAGCCCGATTGACAGGACCGGCCACGAGCGCGAGCAAGACAAGCAATGTCAGTTTTCGAGCGGTGTGTTTCAACACGGGGGAGTCTCCTTTTCGAGCGCAAATGTGCGCTGCGCGGAGACTAGGGATTCGGTCGAGGAAATCCGATCTATTCCTCGCCGCGGTCGCTTATACGCAACGGCGAAAGCCCCTCGTGTGCATTTAGCTGTATTCTTAGTCGCAGGGTTAAATCAGTGAAGGCGTTGTGAAGCCGTCGAGTGAATCTATAAGGATGTTTCTGGTAAGCAACAAAACTGCCTACGTTATTAACAATCTAGGTGTCTCCTGTTAATGAGCCAATCTCTAAGGCAGCGCTGGATGAAGCCATCTATCGCCCGCCCCGTGTGGAATACGTTTATAGTCAGAGGTCGGCCCGAGGTCTTGGTTCCAGCCAGATGAGCGCGAGTTTGGCCTTTGCATGGCTGTTCAAGAGCATTGGTCCGGGTGGCCGCTCGAACGCCAGTTCAAAGCCGCTCTCTTCGACCAATCGGTCCTTAATCCACCAAAAATTCCACCGGCGGTGGCAGTCCAGAGAGCCGTATTTGCGGCCATGTGGACTGGATTTATAAACACATGCCGACAACACGTTGCCAATCCTTGATGCGTCGTGGAGGGGCCGGCAATGGTCCCACCTCGTCCGCCATCGAGTCGCAATGGAGGTGTCGTAATTGCCCAATCACTGTTGGCGTCGCATTGAACGGCGGCCAGTTCACTTGACCGAAACCGTGGATGGAGGAGTCTTCGATGCCTTAAGTCTTGTCCGAATCAGGTTTTCCCACGCCGCGATTGGAGGGGTATCGATATGGCTTGTCGACCGAATCATGCCGATCTGCCGATATAGGCGCGGTCTCAAAGGCAAAGTCTTGCAGGCACCACAATCTGCAAACGACAGTCGAGGAATCAGGCTGATGCCAAGGCTCTCGGCGACCATGGCGTGAATCGTCGACATTTCCTTGACCATCATCGTTTCGCGAATCGCGACGTTCGCCAAGGCGAAGATTCTTTGAATGTGTCGCTCGCATCCGCCTCCGGACATCAGGAACTTCTTCTTTGCGATTTCTTTGAGCGTGATTGAGGTCCTGTCCTGAAACCCGCTTTTGGGTACAAGCGCCAGCCATTCATCCCGGGCGACTTCCTCTGCGTCAACGCCTTCAATCGGGAGTGCCGCAAATCCGACATGCGCAACCCCGGACTTGATCCAGGCATGAACCTCGTCGTCCGTCCCCTCGAAGATCGACAGTTCGATCCCCGGATAGCGCGCTCCATACTCGCGAAGGATCGGGGGCAGAATGGTACTGAGTAAACTGGGAACAGCTGCGACACGGAGATTGCCGGTTTCAAACGCAGCCAGACCCACAGCTTCCGCTCGGATGCGCTCGATTGTGGATAACGCGTCCTCGATGAGCGGCAACAAGCGTTGGCCAGCTTCAGAAAGGCGGAGTCCTTCATGCTCCCGCACGAAGAGTCTGGAGCGGAGCTGTGATTCCAAAGAACTGAGAGCGTGGCTGGCTGCTGACTGAGACATGTGCAGTTCGTTCGCTGCATGCATCAGTCTTCCCGTCTGGACGATCTTCGGGACCAGCCGCAATGCCGCAAGAGATGGTTCGAAATATTTCATGACTATCTTTTGATCATTCGATTTGACGCATTTCTATTTTGACCCAATTCTTGAAATATGACGAACACAATCGCGATCGGCATCATTGGAGACTATGACCCCGGCAATCCTACCCACGTTGCCACTAACGAAGGTATCGCTCATGCCGCTGAGTTCCTTCCGTCTCATACTGTGAAGGCCATCTGGCTGCCTACAGATCAACGCCATCGGTTCGACGATTTTCAGGGATTGATCTGCAGTCCGGGCAGCCCGTACAAGAGCTTAGAAGGTGCCTTGCGCGGCATTCAATGCGCCAGAGAAAACACAATTCCGTTTCTCGGGACATGCGGCGGTTCGCAACACCTCATCCTCGAATACGCCCGCAACGTCATGGGAATCCAAGACGCTTCTCATGCGGAGACCGATCCGTATGCATCATGCCTATTCATCACTCCTTTGAGCTGTTCGCTCGTGGGAAAGACCATGGAAGTGAATCTGAAGCCGGGAACGCGAGCTGCCGCCATTTACAAGAACACTCGAGCCACCGAACGATACTACTGTAATTTCGGACTGAACCCTGCTTACCAGGACCACTTGAAACGTGCAGGCCTTGAAATCTCAGGTGCCGATGAGGCTGGTGAAGCACGAATTATGGAGCTACCCCAGCATCCGTTCTTCATTGGAACTCTTTTTGTTCCGCAAGCAACCTCGGCCATAGGCCACCCACACCCGATCGTCATGGAGTTTGTGAGAGCCAGTTCCATGCGGCTCGATGGGGCGCTGGTCGGTTGATGCCAAATCCCAGATGGCGAGAAAACAGACCGGCGCAGTCATGGATCAGTACCCAACAGCCGGCTTGCAATCGACGAATGACGCCGGTGCTTATAGTGAGAGCATGGCCTGCACGTTTGGCGCTAATCGGGAGGCAAGCCGACGACTCCGCCGCCTGGCCGAAGTGTACGAGCCGGAGACTCGCGAACTGCTCAACGCAGAGCAGCCTGTATGTCATGGCCGTAGCTTTGAACTTGCACTCGATCTCGGCAGTGGGCCGGGGTGGTCAATCTGTTATGGGAAGAGCCGATCGAGCAGTTCTTCCTCTCCGGAGAGTAAATGCGAGGGTTGCACGATTCCGAGCCCTAGACCGAATGCATCGCAAATCTTCATCACGCTGCTCGGGAATGGCTCTCCCGCATAAGGAGAGACGTGAATGGCCTTCACCAGAAGTTTGACGTCGACTGGCAATCTGATCGGCTCCGGTTTCCAAAAAGCGACATCTGCGCCGGCGCGCTGGTTCGGCGCCACCTTTCCAATGAATGCCCGGACCTCTCTCTCGTGTTGATAGGAAATCCGTTTGAGAAGGGGAGCGAGATGGCCTTCGACAATACAGTCTTTCGGTTGAAGTGCCGAGTCGAAGAAGTCCAGATACTTGACTGGATAAATGTGAACGATGCTAGGACAATCGCGTTCTTGAATGGAGCTCTTCAGGGCGTCAAGCGTAGTTTCCACCGCGACCGCTTTGCCATTCTCCGCATAAAGACGCCACATCGCTTCGGATTCGCCCTCGCTTGCGTGCCAACAGTTGACGGTCGTCGTCTTTGCGATCGCAGGTAACAGGCGGCGAAGCGACGACCGTATATCTTCGACGCTCATTTGAAGTGTCGCGCGCTCTGAGTCCGTCAAAGGATATCCCTTGTTTTGACGGTGCTCGGCGAGTTGCTGATGTGCCAACTCGAGGTCGTTGACGTACTTTCGGAATATCGACGTATGTGCGTCGAAAGCGACCGAAGGAAGATAGCCCTCAAAAGGGTCGCTCTTCGCAAAGGTCGCAAGGGGCGTAAAGAACAGCTCGCTCGTTGAAACCAGATCGACCAACTTATCGAGCGAAAGATACCGCCACAGCTTCATCGTGCCGGGAAGCTGCTTGGAGGCGTGAACTTCTGTCATCGTCCTGCGGAGTCTCCTTCCAATTCAGTCCTGCGCTCAAATATCAGCTGGACGCGGCCCTACGCCATCGCCATTTGGTTCTCCTTCTCTGGCTCCGCCTCAACCACTTTCGTGCGGAGCCGCACGTTCAACGCATCAAGTATTTTGATCGTGCGTTCCAAGGTGATCCCAAAGTATTCGTTTCGCTCGTCCCGTGAGACCTGCGACTCATGAACCTCAAGCCGCCGCGCCAGCTCTCGCTGCGATACGCCTTGGGCGATTCGGAGGGCAATGAGGAGATGACCGAGTCCGCGGAGGTTTTCTAACTCATCGAACTCACCTCGTTTGAGACGTTCATAGCTCTCGACCTCTTCCTTGAGTTGCAGATGGAAGGACTCGAGCGGATCAATGACCCGCTTGACCTCCTCCTTCGACATTCCCGCAGCTTCGAGACGAGTGCGATGCTCCGCCAGCCGAACCTGTTCTTCCTTAAGGCGCGCGGAAGCATTCTGATATTCAGCTTCGTTGCGAATCATGTAAGCCCTCCGTATTTGATTTTGATGATGCCTCGCGGTGTCCCATCTCGGCGAGACTGGCGAAAGGCGGATGGAAATTCGAGTTCTTTGCCCCACTTATCGAGAATTCCGGAACCGAGCCCTAGCCCTGGGATATGCGGATAGAGTTCAATCCGATACTTGTGCCACATCGGGAGTTGTTTCTTCGGATATCGATTTCAAACAACGAATTTGCTTCGGCATTCGAAACCACGTCGGTACTCCATACCGCGCAAGCCGGAATCGACCAGCAAATTGCCGGCTTTTCCGCAACATCTTCACGTCCTCGTGGAGGCCGGCTGGGGGTGAGGACGTCCGTCAATTCGCTCCAAACGAGCAAAACCTGCCGGAAACGACAGGTTTTGCAGACGAAGCAATGTTGATAAGGGGCCTTTTCAGCGGGCCGCTCGCTTCTTGGCGAGCCTTGAAGTAGGGGTCTTTTTCGTGCGGTTGTGAGTGATAACTACGACACCATCGGCTCGTTTTTGGAGTAATTGCATGGACGCAGCTTTGGCGACGACATCCCGAGGACCGATCTCCGACGGCAACCTCCCCGCATGGCCTTCCCAAAAAGCAGAGATGCTCTCAAGCAGGCTCTTGTAGGATGGGAATTCTCTCTTGTCGAGCGTCTTCAAAATCGAGTCCGTAGTCAGCATCGGCATATTTCCATTATGAACCTGTTTTGCCATCCTTGCGTCCTCTCTTTTTGGATGCGGTTGTCGAGCGTCGGCGTTGGCGGCCGCCGTTAGGATCCTCAAGGCCAGAGTTGAGCAATTCGATTACGTCCTTTGGGGACATCGGATTATCCTCGGTGGTAAACGCATGCATATGAACCTCGCCCTTCCAGGAGTCTTCGAGCGACCGCAATATGGAGGACATGGCCGAGGCGGGTCGAAGACCATTGCGGGTCCGGATAAGGACTACACTCTTTCCTTTCGATGTCTTGGAAAACGGAGTAAAACGATGAAGCGCTATCAGAACATGGTGCTGTTCGCGGAGTTTCTTGGTAGCGCTTTCGAAGGCTTCCAGATCCTCGGTAGCACGATCTGCAATGGTATTGATCTTTCTTCTCTCGCTCTCCTTGAGATCCCCTTTTCTTTTCCAGACGCTGCGCAGCAGCGGCTGGCGCTCCAGAATGGTCCCTCGCGCGGCCATCAGAAGTTTTTGATCCGCGTTCACTTTCGCCTCCCGCATCGCCTCGAGCCACCACGGATCATCGTGCCGGGAGAAGGCTTCTAATAGGCCACGAGCCCGCTCGCCATCGGAAGCCTCATTGAGAATCGATTCTAATTCGAGCAGGAAGGATCTCGCCCGTTCTGATCGCAAAGCCATGACGGACGCGTATCGAAACGCCGCTCCGATTTGCGCAGATTTGTGATGTCGGGTCAGCACCTGGTTGCTGCGGGCGCGCGATAGAAAGAAGCTCTCTAGAGCGACCAGTCCTTTTTCATCGACTGCCGTGATGAAACCGAGGCTTCGATCTCGCACCAGAACGAGATTGTCAATCAGTTGATCGAGGTTGTATCCCGCAAATTCAAAACCAAGAGCCCGAGCATCGCGCAGAAGATAATCAGCGCGATCGACATCAACCTGTCCATCGACAAGCGAGTGAAGCCAACCAAGTACCCCTGTGTCGGGATCAGGCAGATGGTAAACGGTCTCCTCGTCCAGAATATCCTTGGCAAGCTGAAATGCAGCGCGTATTCCGGCAGGTTGGGATGAATCGGCTAATCCCTGAAAAACGAGATCCGCCAAACGGTGACCGAGGATTTCGTGCGGCGTTCCTGCAGTCAACTTGGAAAGCTTGTGGGCGTCGCTCGTGGCCGATGCTGCATAAGACTTCAGAGCGAATTCGAAGTCATGGCTATAGGGCAGGTGTCCGAGATCGTGAAACAAAGCTGCGAGCCGGACGGCCGCTTCCGCGAGACCGAGGAGGGCTGCGTAGGTCTCATTCTTTCTGAGAAGCGGGTTTTGGAATGCACCTCTGCTCGCCAGCAGCCCGCCAGTACTCTTCTTTTCGCTTGGATCGAGAAGAGACTGCAGATCTTGAAGGTTGAGCTTGATCCCAAAGCCACAAGCCTTTTTAAACTCCTCGAAGAACTCCTCGGCCACAGCGTCGTCGGCGTGCTCAAGAGCCGAGATGACGAAACGGGACGCGAGATGCATTGCACCGAGGCTATGAACAAACCGCGACGTTCGAGCTTCGGGAAAGACCAGTTCAGCAAGACCGGTCTGGGTAATGCGGCGCAATCGCTGCGTTACCGGATGATCAACTACGATGCGTTCATGCGCAGCGACCCGCAAGTAACCGTGAACCGGATCGCGAATAACGAATGGTTTGCCCAATGAGTCTTTCCTAGCCCCGCGTTGAGTATCGCAAGGCGAAATAGCACAAAGCAAGTGACCACCGAGATACCGTAAATTCCCGACTTCACAGGTGATGCGAACCATTGGTGATCTTTCCAATGGGCGCCGCTGTTCTGAGCTGGCTGCGTCCATCGCTGCACCTGGATGCGCGGCAGCCAAGATCGCGAGCGTGCGGTGAGAATATCCCGGCGCCGGTCGGCACCATGCCGGATTCCTCGATTTGGCCCGGTGTCCGCCCTGCGGAGAAATAAAGCACTACCTCCCCTCCGAAATCTTCCGGGGCACGCTGTCCTACAAACTCGGCTCCCGAAGGCGGCGTCCGGTGGTGCCGTGATGGGAGATATGAAGCGGCAATTGCGCCCGAGCAGCCGCCTGGTCTCAAAACATGCAGGATGAGATGCGCCCGTATATTGGAGCTACTCTATGCCGTCGTCACGACGATTATTCCCGCTCTGCCTTTCTAATCGCCTCCCAACGCAGATCAACCCCCGTCGGGATGTGGTGACTGTCCCCGTGGCCGCTGAATGAGTTCTTTCGACAAGCGGGCTTGCATTCCTTTATCGCGCCCCACTGCAGCTCGCCATTCTCAAGATAATAGCGTTGCAACCCGGAGGTCGTGGCTGGCGTTGTGCCTAGCACGATGCTGAGCACACGCAGGACCATCAGGCTTGCGACGAGGGCGTTGGTGCAGATCACACTCGGGGCGCGAAGTTCCTTCTCTGAAGCAGGCGAGGAATGGTCGGTGTCTAGGTATTTCCCCCAAGAGGCGCTCTCCCTTGCGACCGTTGCCTCTTCCCGCGTGTACACTCCCTGGCATTCTAAACATGGGTGTCCTACCCCTGAACTAGCAATCTGGCATTTCCCGGCGGCAATGATCGTTGAATCCGGCCGCGAAACGAGAACTGTCCCCCCGTCGATCACAGGAATCAGGTGCGCGTATGACGCGTGATCAAGCACCTGCCGGGCAAAGGCGTCGTCAGCCGAACCGATGAGAATGTCGCAGTTGAGCAGATTTCGAATCCCATCTTCCTCCGCAGCAGACGCCCTTTTTGCGACTACTCTAAAGCGCGGCGCGGTTGCGGCTGCTCTGGTGACTCGAGAGTAGACCTTAACTTTCGGTATGCGATGGGCCGCTTCTCTTCGAGTAGCACCCTGCGAGCGATTGAAGTTCTCTCGCTCCAACCGGTCGTAATCGACCAGAACGAGTCGCCCCACACCGAGTCGCGCAAGATACTCAGCGACTATGCCGCCAACTCCCCCCAAACCGGCTATTCCGATTGATATCTCAGAAAGCAGCCGTTGTCCGCGCTCACCCCATAGGAGAATGCTGCTGTCTGTGCACACGGGATCGAATGGACGTGGCGGTGCTTTCCGATGTGGATCGCCCTCCTGAAGGCGAAGCCTACGGCCGACAATTCGTACCCGATCTCCGAACAGAATGGAAGGGCCCTTGCGCGCGAACCGGAGGGCCTCCTTTCTCGTCGTCGGTCTTTTGAACCTATATTCTCTTGCGCTAATTCCTCCTCCGGCGGAGAAGATGGCTGCGCCAATGGGCCTGCCCGGAAATAGGACGCGGGATACTGCCCCAAGCTCGTTGCGGTCCGAATCGAGATCCTGTGGGCTCGGGGCCGGCGGTGCGAGCCCTGCGCGCGGACCCGGGTGAGAGTGCACATTAATCAGGCCCGCTCCAGGCATTTCCTGCAGCCGGTTGATCGCACGGCTGTAGTAGCTGTGCGCCATTACCAAACCCTTGGCAGGTGACCAATACACTTCGTTTGGAAGAGGTTCAATGATCTCTCCCAGAATGAGCGTTCTTCGCTCCGTTCCGGAAGCCGCGTACAGCGCGGCTAAGAAGCCTCGCTCTGGATCGGAGGGCCGGTACCAGTCAGGGCCAAAAAGGAGGTCCATTGCGCGGCTATGATTTGCTTCGGCGATTGCGAAATCCAATTTCATCCTCTTCTTATCCGCCTTTCATACCACTGCAGGACCCCCACAATATCCCGCGGATCGCGAATCGGTGGACAGTCTTGCCAAGTCCAGCTGTAGTAGTTTGCGCCCCCGAGGGATTGAACGGGCTTGCACATGTCGTGATTAGGGTGGTGAGCGTCCGTCACACGAGAGCCGTCCTCACGCTTGAGAGGCTCCGTTGTGACGAGGCCGTGAGGGTTACCGAACGGGAATGCTGTTGGCAGTCGAATCCAGCCACCAGGCGGTGCCTCCGCGTTCGCCTTTCGAAGATCGGAGACCCAAACATAGGCGAAGTTGTTGCACACCGCGTCCACGCGCGCCTCGGCCTGCGTTTTCTCGCGCAGGTGCTCCAAAGCGATTCGGAAGGGGGTCGGTAGACTGGATTCGTCCATCGCCTACGACCGCCCCCCGCCGCCAGGTGTGACGCGAAAGAACGTGCGATCCTTCTCGGCAAGATTGACTATTTCATCGGGTTGGAATTCTGCGGCTGGTTTGCCGCCGCGCTTGTCCAGGGCTTCGAGGACGAATTTCTCTGGATCTGTGAAGCCGGCGCGCTCAATGATTGCCTTCGCGATGACCTCTGCGCGTTCCCAAACTTCTTTGATGCCATCGACGAAGATCTCGAAGTGCTTCTTGTGATTGGCGTTATGGTCAACAATCTCCTCTGCGGGCATTCGTTCTCCCTTCCTGACTAGTTTGATTTTGAGTGGGGTTCGAGTTTCCTTGCCCCCTCGCAGAGATAACGCCAAAGCGTGACACCCCAGCACCTGATTGGGGAGTGTCGCGCTCTCGGACGTTGGAAAGAGGAGGATCGCGCGACTTTGGAGATCACTTAGATCTGTTCGAGTTTTACAATTGAATCAACGAAAACGGTGAGTGTCTGTGGACGGAGCTTAAGTTCGATTTCTGTGCGCGCGCGTTTTGTCGGCTTGATCTGGTTCATGTCAGCTGAGCATGCGGCCCTGAGCCCAAGCGAACATGTCACGCTTCTGCGTTTAGGCATTTGGGCTGGTGGGTGGTCTAGATGGATCCGGATCCGCCGAGTAACGAAGTCCGCGATTTCGAACTGATCCGACGGATGGCGGATCATGCGAAGAATTTTTCCGACGCCCGAGTTGCGTGGGGACTCCTGTACATCAGGCACCACGACTTCCTAATGAACATCTGCCTATATGACTACGGGTATTTACTGGGCCAAGCGGAAATTCAGGACCTCGTGAACGAGGCCTTTATGAAAGCATTCTGTCACGCAGACACTTTCAATTCCTCAGAGCAATGTGAACCGTTGGTCCAAGAGCGAAAATCGCGTCGGTGGCTCGCTCGGATCGCAGAGAATCTTGTGCGTGACCGACATAGGGGACAACCGGAGGTCAGTTTTCTTGATGACGAGGACCTGGAACGCCGCGGTAGCAATGTTCCAGACAAAGAAGATGGTTGTCAGGTTCCAGAAAGCAGAAGAATGAAGCTGTTAGAATCCGGCTTTGCGCTCCTGAGCGATTCCGAACAGACCATTCTGAGAGCCACGATGTTCTGGTGGCAGGGAAATCGGGAATGCCAGAGGATGCCGCATGCTGCAATGGAGCAGCTTTCACGGCAAGTGGGCAAGCGCCCCGAGAACATAAGGCAAATTCGCGCCCGCGCGTTGAAGAAACTTCTGAAACACGTAAACGAGGCCGCTCAAGATGAAGAACAAGACTGAAACAACCGCCATTAGCCTAGGCACTATCGAACGGGATCTTAAGGCGCTCCTTCAGTCCGAACAACGTTTCGCGTGGCAGGCGACTAAGAGCCGATCGGGGCCTGATTTGAACCTCAACCACGCCGTCCAGCTATTCGATCGCCTTCGCGAAAAGGAACGCAAATTGACCAGCGTAATGACCTGGACTAATCCTTCTGTCATTGGTCTGAATGACCCCGATCCTATGTCAGTAATCGTTCAGCGTGCACGCCAGGAGGTCCTCAAAGCTATTGAAGGCGGCTGGAGCGGGCCACCTTATAACCCGTTTACGCTTGCTCAAATGCTGGGGATCAAATTGATTCCAACAGAGTCTGTGATGGATGCACAGACAAAGAGTGATTCTACAGGGAGGTTTATCACACAGTTCAATCCACATAGGCCGGCAGCCAGGATGCGGTACTCAGTCGCTCACGAGATCGCGCATACCTTCTTTCCTGATTGCGCGGCGGCAATCAGGAATCGAGCAACTCATCAGGATATGAAGAACGATGCTTGGCAACTAGAGTTTCTTTGCAACATGGCTGCGGCTGAGATCCTGATTCCATTTGGCACACTTAATGAGGAGCTATCTATTCGGCCGAGTGTTGGTCTTGTGCTAGATTTACGGCGCAAATATCAAGTTTCCAGCGAGGCGCTGATCAACAGGCTGATCAGATTGACAACTTATCCTTGTTTAGCATTCTTTGCACGCCGTGATTCGAATACTTCGCACTACTTCGTTGAATACAGACTCGCATCCTCAACCATTCGGGACGTCTCCAGTATTAGGCCCGGGTTTGTTTTGCCTCAGTCCAGCAGAATATCTCAATGTGCGGCAATTGGAACCAGAGACAAGGAGGATGCACGATGGATATCTAGTAAGCAGTGGTTCGTTGAGTATCTGGGAATTTCACCTTACACAGGGGACACTATTCCGAGAGTTCTGGGACTAGCGTTCCCGCCATCATCCGAGGCGATATGCTCAACTGAATCTTTGAAATTCGTGCGCGGAGATGCTTCCGAACCGCTTGGCGCGGATATGAAGCTTCTATTGCAGGTTGTCAACGATCAAGCGGGTGTGTGGGGCGGTGGATTCGCGAAACAAGCACGAAAGAAATGGCCGCAAGCGCAGACACTATATCGGCAGTGGGCTTTTGGCAGGGGCAATCTCAAGTTAGGCAATATCCATCTTGCACCTGTGCGAGAAGATCTGACACTTGTCAGCTTAGTGTGCCAACATGGATTTGGCCAATCAACTAAAGGACCGCGGTTGCGCTACGCATCACTCTCATCTGCTCTCAGCAAAGTTGCCGAGCTTGCATTGGAAAGGAATGCCAGTGTGCACATGCCCCGGATTGGAACTGGCGACGCGGGTGGAAGCTGGAATGTGATTGAAGGGATGATCCGCGAACTTCTCATTTCGAATGGCGTCAACGTTACCATCTACGATTTGAAGTCGCAAGCCAGCGGCGTTGCTCAACAACCGTCACTTGAGTTTCCCGTTCAGGTAATCGACGAAGTGATCTAGGTTAGGAGAACCGTCATGTCGTTCCGAATCGTTCTGCTATCTGGTAGTGTTGCTTCGGGCAAGACGTCCCTATGGCAGTTGTTGATCAAGACTTTTCCTTCAGAATATATACACGTTCTGAAGACGAAAGACCTGATCCGTGACCTTGCCTCCAAGAAGCTCAGGCGGGATTTACCGTCGGAACGGCGTGCGCTGCAAGACTTTGGCGACCAGCTCGATAAAGACACAAATGGCACTTGGGTACGGGATGCCCTGATGACCTTGGTGAACTCGCACGTCGGCACAGAGCCATCACCGATATTCGTCGTCGATGCCGTACGCATTGAGCGACAGATTAAGGCAATTCGCGAAGCCTACGGCTATTCGGTGAATCATATTCATCTTAAGGCTCCGGAAAATGAACTTGCCGCTCGTTATAAGGCGAGAAGCAGTGATATGCAGGAATTGAAGTCTTTCAAAGATGTCATCAAGAATCCGACTGAAGCTGCCGTAAATGAGCTTGAAAGGAGTGCAGACGTCGTTGTCGACACCCACGCGTGCACTCCGAATGACGTCTTGGTGAAGACTGCAACTCACCTCGGTCTCTTCTCCAGAGAATACGCGCGGCTCGTGGATGTCATCGTAGGCGGGCAGTTTGGCAGCGAAGGAAAGGGACACATCGCCTCATATCTTTCGAGAGAGTATTCGGTTTTGGTGCGGGTTGGCGGTCCAAACGCGGGACATAAAGTTGTGCTCGAAACAGGGGCCTACGTCCATCACCAACTACCCTCTGGCACGCTCCGCAATTCTGCCGCGAAGCTGATCATTGCGCCAGGTGCGGTCGTAAATCCCGATTCCTTGCTCAAAGAGATCGGTGAATGCAAGGTGGACCACGAAAGGCTTTCGATCGATCCGCAGACTATGATAATCACGCAAAGCGATTGCAAATCCGAAGCTGGTCTTCAACAACGAATAAGTTCCACTGGACAGGGAGTTGGAGCGGCTACTGCGAGAAGGATTCTCGATCGGGGGAAGCGTGTACGCCTTGCCAAGGACATCCCAGAACTACGTCCCTTCCTGCGAGACACATGGGAGCTATTGGAACGGACCTACAATTCTGGCGGGCGGATTTTGGTTGAAGGTACGCAAGGTACCGGTCTTAGCCTGTTTCATGGTCCCTACCCGTATGTGACTTCACGTGATACCACGGTCAGCGGTTGTTTGGCTGAGGCAGGCATTTCACCAACTAGGGTGCGAAAGGCCATCATGGTCTGCAGGACATATCCAATACGAGTACAGAATCCTCCAGGAGGTACTTCTGGGCCGCTCAGCCAGGAGCTTGATTGGCAGGAAATAGCAAGGCGCGCAAACGTTGCCGTCAGTGCAATCAAGACGAACGAACGGACCTCTACGACCAATCGAGAGCGCCGGGTCGGCGCATTTGACTGGGTGCTTCTCAGAAAGAGCTCCGCTCTGAACGGTCCAACCGATATTGCAATCACATTTACTGATTATTTGACTCCCCTAAATGCCGATGCCCGGCGTTATGAACAATTGTCTCCGGAAACGATTCGCTTTATAGAGGAAGTAGAGCTTGTTGGCGCCGCACCCGTATCGTTGATCTCGACTCGATTCGACTTCCGAAGCATTATCGACAGAAGGACGTGGCGGGTTTAGCTGTAAATCCGTCGACTTTGTCACTTGTTTGAGATGGAGGTGTGTATTGTTGATCGACGCTTTTGCGAATGCCCGGCCGTATCTATTTCACCTCACTCATCGCGACAATCTTAGACACATACGGGAGTTGGCTCGTCTTTTTCCAGCAGCCGTTTTGATGGAGCGAGCGAAGCAGACCGACCTCATAAGGACTTTGCGGCGCGGCTCCCGGCAAGTCAGCTTTGAGAGAAGAACAATCGTCATTCGCGATCAAGACAGATTGCACCGAGGAAATACGGGAATACCAAACGGGTACACCTTTGAAGACCTCATAGAAGCCCTTAACAGAAGAATCTTCTTTTGGCCGGGTACCACCGCTGGTCCGATCTCGTACGGGCTACGACACTTTGAACGATACGAAGAAGAGCATCCAGTGATTCTCCGGATTGAGTTTCGTTCGCTGCTTGATGCTAACCCTTTGGCCAGTCCGTTCTTTTGTCGTTACAACTCTGGTTCTCCCCGATGTTTTGATGGAAAGAAGAGCCCGCGTGGCCCTAATACATTCTTGTCTGCGGCCGATTTTGACGAAGCACCTGGCAAAGTTGTCGAGGTAACATTTGACACAGAAATCATTCTGCCCCCAACGACACAATTCGGTGTGCATCCATCTGGACAATGGAAGAGGCTACTATAGTGCACAGAGTGAGCTCGACTAACAAATCGAACGGCCCGGAGCAAGATGTCGACACGATGGTCATCGAAGACCTTCGACAGATGAGGAAGGACGCTTTCAGGCTCAAGAGCAGCGTCTTGGAACATCTAAGGGCCTTTCAACAAGATGACGATTCCTTTAACACCTTACCGCCACCAAAATCAAAGAGTCGTGCGGAAGACCCCGATATTAGCATTGGTTCGACCTGTACCGCGTTGATGGCTCTGCTGGCCACCAGAACGTACGAGCAACTATGGTCAAAAGTAAAGGGAGTTCAGGACAAGACCCCGGTCGATATCGGCAGACTGTTTGAAAAGGTGGTTGCGTCGAAGTGGGAGAGTTCCGGCCTGCCGGATGGAAACGCATTTACAACAGCCCTAGTGGTACGAACCGCCGGATTTGTTGTAAAGGGCCGAATCCCAACCCCTACAGCAGTCGCTGACATGAAACACAACCGATATGAATCCAAGAATGAGAAGGGGGAACCCTACGTCGACGAAACTGTTGCGGACAAGAACCTTAGGGAAATAATCGACTCGAAAGCCAGGTCAGAAGACATTCAGCGAGAACAAACATTCCGCGTAAGCGGCTACCCTGCTAAAACGACCATCGCCTACTGGTTTTTGGACGGCGCAATCAATGCCGGCGCAGATCTTGGGGACAGTCTTGAAGACATCGCGGTTTGGGCGACGAAGAAGTTTCACCAGCAGCTGATCTACGTGTCTGCGGGGAATGATTCGCTCATGGACCCGCCCGAATTGGCGATGGCTGCGTGCTTAATTAGTCGAATTCATCGACTCTGCACTGAGAAACCGGAGAAGGCCGAAATAAGTAGATCGTTGCCTTCTCGGGTGGAGTTATTATTCGCTGTTAAGCAGGTTCTCGCCGAGCAGCCTGAGGTGGGCATTTGGCACAAATATTTTCCACTGTTTCATTTTCCGCGTGGTGGCGGAGCGGCTGACTATTGCTTCAGCTTCGAGTTCTTGGAGGCCGTCCTTACTGAATTCGGCTTATCTGCATTGGCAAAACCGGACCTGCTCGCGCATTTCAAGAAGGCTCTTCTATGGTGCGACAATCACGTCCTGCACTACGTGTATGGAGAAAAGCACTTTAGGGGTTGGAACTCTGGTGGAGAGGTGACAACGCTAGCGGCTGGGATGCCCGAATTATGGGCGACTGCCGCAGTCCACATGTTCTTGAATCAGCTTTATCTCAAGATCGGCGATCTCCTTGATGAGCTGGTGCTCAAGAAGGAATTCGCTATAGACCGACTAGCAGTTGTAAGGTCCAAAAACGCTCTTAGGCAGCTGATCGACGTAGATCTCAGATTTCCGGACGAGGCTCCAACGACATTAACGAATGTCATTCGCAATGAGCTGTTGCACAATGCCAGAAAATCCAGAAAACAAAGTCCATTTAGGTTAAACACGCCTCGGTCCGCGCTGCTATTTGGACCACCCGGTACCTCGAAGACCGGCTTGGCAAAAGCCGTAGCCCAACACCTGGGCTGGCCAATCGTGATAATCACACCTTCGAACTTCCTGGGAGGTGGTTTGGAGCAGGTTCACGCACAAGTTGATAAGGTCTTCCGCGATCTAATGGATTTGCGAAAGTGCGTTGTGTTTTTCGACGAAATGGATGCTTTGGCGCAAACTCGCGAGGATGTTCCTGCAGACGAAAAAAGCGACTCGCTTGACGTGACTCGTCTGTTGTTAACGACCAGCATGCTGCCCAAACTCGCCGATCTTTGGGATCAGGCCGGAGTTATCTTCTTGATGGCTACAAATCACAGACGCCATCTTGATCCTGCAATTACGCGAGCGAATCGTTTCGATCTGCTCCTCTGCGTGGCTCCTCCGCCTTGGTCAAGGAAACGGACGGCGGCTAACCTCAAGAACGTCTTGAAGATCGCAGATGCGGAAGAGGTAGAGAGGCAACTTATAGAAATGGTTGCTGCGGCATCGCCGACAGAACGTCAACTGGATCTGTTTACGGTTTCAGAACTAGGTACTTTCTTCGATCATCTGAAGCGCGTAAAGAAAGCGATTAGTTTGAGGGATGCGCTCAAGAGCTATAAGGATGGCGATGAGCTCTCAAAGGAGGTTGCCAATTGGGCCAAGGACGTTATCGCACTTCGAGAAGGAACGCCGTCGAGGAAGGAATACGATAATGCCTCCGATTCCAATGCTGATGTGAATGCGTCGCGACGGCAGTACTACCGCAAGGAGAAGGAGAAGGCCGAGCCCAATGCGCTCCCGCTACAGGAACACCAAGCGAGCGTGGGCCTGAAGCAGATGAAAACGCCAACAAAGAGAAAACGCAAATGAGGGGTTGTCTGGTTGTCTGGTTGTCTGGTTGTCTCAGTGTTTCGGAGAACTGTTTTATCCAGAATGCGTTTCGAGATGTCCCCATTTCAAGATCATTCTAGAAAGGGCCGCAACTGCGGATCCACTCCGTCATATTGAGCGGTCGATCGAGCTGATCATCCCAAACAATGCATCGTCGACTTCCCACCGTAGATCCTCCAGCGTTCCAGAATTTGAGATCAGATAATCCGCGTCCCCCCGAATAAAGGTTGCGGTACGATCCACGGGACTAGGGTTTGTTGGTCGTTTCTCGCCATGCTTGCTTTTCTTGGCAAGTCGGTCTCGAATGATGGAATCACTGCAATCCACAAACCAGAGTACGAGGGGCCTGTTCCCAAGACGATCAGGATCGACGTCCAGTGTGTCGCGGATCGAATCCACTACAATCGGTTTTTCGAATTGTGTCACTAGTCCAGTGAGCTTGTGTCTCAACGGTGCCTGCCTATATTTATCCAAAATGACCGCCCCGAATTTCTGCAGTTGTTCCTCAGTGATTTCTTTTGGATCAATTACTCCTTCGAAGAGTCTGTCACAAGACAGGCGCATGGCATCCTCAAGCAATAGGTCTCGAATGACAGAGCGTGTTCGAATCCATTCGAATCCGTAAAAGACGCTGAGATAACGTGCCACAACAGACTTTCCGGCACCAGTCCTGCCTGCAAGGCAGATTACGGGAGCCAATTCAAACTCTAGGGGAGCGACCTTAGGGACGATCAACTGCGCTTCGCTTGGAATTCCCATAGGCTCGAAGGAGCCCACTTCGAAATATCTACCGACAATCGCTGAAGTAATTGCATCCATCTCATCGTGAGAGCGGGTCTCAATACCGGGACCTGTGAGGCCCAAGCGTCGAAGGCCTTCTCGCAGCAGTTCTAGGCTCTTCTGTTTTCGCGGAATGCAAAGAATATCTTGAGCGGCACCGGGATAAGATTCGATGACGCGAGGCGCGCGCGGCAGAGTCTCCAGAGCGCGTCGGAGACCGATGCCTCGTAAGGTCAGCTTTTCCATTGAATCTATCAACGATGGGTATGCTGGGATACCAATGCTCGCAAGGTCATGCTCGGCTACACGCATGATACCTGCTGCCGGATCAATTGAATCTCCGCCGCCAGGAAGACCCAGAGGTGAATCGATACTGACTATTGCTGGCTCATGTTTTTGTATATAGCGGAGGATTTCCTGATCGGAACACAATGAGCAGGTGTCGACGCTGAGACCATCGAGAAGTGACACGCCAGTAGATTTGTCGCCCGCCGTGAGGTCGATGCCAACAATTCTCAATCCTAAAGGAATGCTCTGAGGTGGTCGTATAGATGCACGAATTGAAATACCGTGGTCAGTACGATTCTCTTCAAAGCAGAACATAGTTTGTCCTAGAATGCTGCTCTTTGGCAGCTTCCGTCGTTCCGATCTGCTTTCGCGAATCCACGATTTTAGCTCTTCGTATGAGAGTCGGTTTAGGACGAAGCAACCGTTTAGACGACGAAGAGCGGCGGCTCCATACTTCAAGTTGATGAGGTGTGAACGAGAATGTGAGTCAGAACCAAAGGAGATAGCGCAGCCAGCTTCGATCGCTTTCTCTAACAATTCCAACGGAAGATCTAGACGTGATGGAAAGCAGTTGAATTCGACCGCGACTCTCCAAGCAGCGCATTGTTTGAATACCTCAGTCCAAGTCACCTTCGCAGGTGCACGTATGTAGTCCGGCACTCCTGGTGTACCCACGAGCGCTGAAGTAGGATGGGCAAGGATATCAATATCTCCGGATTCGATTGCTCTGAATAGGCGATCCGTATTTGTCCCTGCATCGTCAGACCAGCTTGAGTGCACCGATGCTACGACAAGATCAGCACATGCAAGGATTGAGTGAGGAAGGTCGAGTGCCCCATCTTTTAGAATATCGACTTCTATACCGTGCATCACGGGGCACACCGGTGTTGCAAGAGTAAGGGCGTTTGCTTGCCTCAACCACAGGAGCGGGGTCAAACCTCCCTGCAGTTTGCTGCTACGACTATGGTCCGTTACGGCGAAATACTCTAGGCCGGACGCCACAACAGCTTTGGCCATCGCGTTTACAGAGGCATTCCCGTCCGACCACGCTGTGTGTAAATGCAAGTCCGCGACCAGATCGCCACAGTGAGACCTAGCAAGAGGGTCCAATGAGTGTGCAAGTTTCGTGATGCTGTGAGTGGCTTCTGTATCGGGCTCCAGTTTCAGTTCAAATGACCAGCCCATCTGATGTCGGATACATATGCTGGTCGATGTCGGCCTGGAGTGCACTGAAAAATGCTTTTCATTTTTGAGCGCATCATCGACTGCAGTTTCTACAGAATCCGAGAGAAAATCAGCGGCGACGGATGGCGCATCATTAACTGGCGTCAAGGGATCCGAGATTCCCCACAATCGCCAGCCAGCAGCTTGAGCACCGCACATTTCCAACCTGTTCAGAAAGCGCAGCAGTGGTGGAACGATGTGTGCAGCTTGCCAAGGCCCGGAGCTACTGCCGCTGTAGAGACGAGCAACTCTTTCGATCTCGATGTCTACGCCTGCCACTGACTGGCACCATTCTGCCGCGGAACAACTCGGCAAAAGTGATGCCGCGATTTTGTTTGGACCCAGGCCACGTACGGAGCGTAATCGTAAACAGCGGTCGTATGGCTCAGCCCTATACGAGAGAAGTTCCGGAATCGTTCCGGAGTGTCGAATACTCGTCAGATATTGTCGGATTCGCAGAGAGGGGACGTAATCGAGGTCTTCGTCTTTGATCTCTCCGTCTAGCCAGCGATCGATTGTTGTCCCATAGCCATCGAGACTATATCCGGCACGCCATAGGGAAAAAGTTCGATATTTTGGGGCTTCTGCACCTTTAGAGAGGGCATCCACCTCAAGCAGGAACGCCAGGTCATAAAGCGGCTGGGCGTATTCGAAATCTCTCAAACGAAAATAGTGCCCGAACTCAGTCTCTTCAATTTCGAGGGACCCGATTGAAGCGCTGTCGGTCCGGCAAGCGTTTTGCAGTTTTGGATCGTCCAAAACCCGAACAATTGTCCCTACGCCTTGCTGCTGAGTTGATGTATCGCGGGGATGATCGTCCAATTTCACCTCCGTATTATAGGAGTTCACGTTTGGGATCCGTGTGGTTGTTTAATCGGACACGTTCGCGATTTCCACACAAAAGCGGTGATTTCCACCCAATCAGAGCAGGTGAATGCATTTTCGACCGCAGCCCGCCATGAATGAATTTGCGAATGTACTTTCGCCTCGGGGTTTCCGGATTCCCGCGCGTCATGGTCGTTATCGAGGACGAGGAGGCAAGAGGGTTCTTATTTAGCTACGAGAAGCTCTTAGCGGTGAAGGAAAAGAGCACGACGGACATCAAGAACGAGGAGCAAAGGCTAGAGACGACGATTGACCGGACGAGACGGCTTTTTTAGGTAACCTGTAGCCGGGCAGTCGAGAGCCTTGCCATTGTTGAATATGCGGGGAACCTAGTAAAAGTCCTGTCTCGTGTTCCCGCTGCTGGTTGGTTCGGAGCAAATGAGATTATTGCCTTTGATCCGGGGAGACAGTTTGATGGCAGCCGTGCTTCCGGCGGGGGAACACGGAGGGAAAAAGAGAGAATGAGCAGAGGTTGGGCTAGGGACTTTACCCCTGCAAATCCAATTGGATAGGAACATTGTCTGCTCGCATCTGCTTGATGCCGCATGTGTTAGCCTTGATACTGATTGAATCCGAAATACAAGGCGAGGCTGCTCACATTGGCCTGAACCATCCCTATCGGAACTTCACAGGCGGGCCGCATGTCGATTGAAACACGTTTTGATGTTCCTCTGATCGCTGCGATGGCGCTCAAGGAGAAGCAAATACAGCAAAACTACAGGCCCATTATCGCCGTGCATAAGTGGTTTGCGCGTCGTCCCGGAACCCTCTTCAGGGGATTGGTGTTGTCCGAATTCGGCGACCGGCCACTTTCAGAATGTTTCTTCGAGGCAAATGACTTTCCGGGCCGGACGGTCGCAGATCCCTTTATAGGAGGCGGCACACCACTGCTTGAGGCAAATCGCGTCGGGTGCGATGTCCAGGGATTCGACATCAATCCCATGGCGGCATGGATTGTTCGGGAGGAGATCGAATACCTTGATTTGGGTGCCTACCGCACGGCGGCAGATGCTTTGGTCGCGGCGCTGGAACAGGATATTGGTGCCGGTTACCGGACCGACTGCCCACTCTACGGGGACCGTGACGTACCGGTGAAGTATTTCCTGTGGGTCAAGGTACTCGATTGCGAAAAATGCGGCAAAGAATTCGATTTGTTTCCCGGCTATCTCGTTGCAGAGGATTCCAGGCACCCCAAGAACGTGCTTGTGTGTTCCCACTGCGGTGACCTGAACGAAGTTGCGAAACTTGAGCATCCCGGCAAGTGCACTTCGTGCCATCGTGAATTGATCGTGACCGGTCCCGCAAAACGCAATCGGTGTGCCTGTCCTTTTTGCGGTCAGGTAAACACCTATCCGCGCGCCGCATTAGGACCTCTCAGGCACCGGATGTTCGCCATTGAGTATTACAATCCCAAGCGCAAAGATGGCCATTCAGGGCGATTTTTCAAAAGGCCCGATGCCAAGGACCTGAAGCGTGCTAAGGCTGCTTCAACGCGCTGGCATACCTTGGAGCCTCGATTCACCCCGCAACAGGAGATTCTGCCCGGTGACGAGACCGACCGCTTGCATCGCTGGGGGTATTGTCACTATCGGGACTTGTTCAATGAACGACAGCTGCTTGGCCTCGAAGCGAGTTGCAGACTTATCGTGGCAGAGCCCGATCAGCGCATCAGGCGTGCGCTCGCGACAAATCTCTCAGACTTGTTGCGCTATCAAAACATGCTGTGCCGCTACGACACGATGGCGCTGAAATCCCTGGATATCTTCTCGGTGCATGGCTTTCCCGTTGGCCTTGTCTACTGCGAATCCAACCTGCTCGGGATCATCAACGGGAATAGCATCAATGTCGGCTCCGGCGGGTGGGTAAACATCATCGACAAATACGCCAAGGCTAAGCGCTACTGTGATGCCCCGTTCGAGGTGATTCAGAAAGCGGGCCGGAAGATCAAGGTGCCGATTCCCGGGGAATGGATCGGCGAGCGATTGAACGGAGGGCGTCGGCGCAATGTTTCGATTCGTTGCACCAGTGCGACCACGGTTGAGCTACCTCCAAACAGTCTCGACGCAGTCTTTACCGATCCGCCGTACTTCGGGAATGTTCAATACGGCGAATTGATGGATTTTTGCTACGTATGGCTCCGTCAGCTTGTGAGCAATGAGGCAGAGGGCTTCGACCGCCCCTCAACCCGCTCAATGGATGAGCTCACGGGGAACCAGACCGAGTCGCGCGGCTTGGAACAGTTTGCCGAAGGCCTTGCGGCAGTTTATGGTGCGATGGCGCGCGCGCTCAAGCCAGGTGCGCCCCTCGCATTCACCTTTCATCACAACCGATTGGAAGCCTATGAAACGGTTGCAGTTGCCATTTTGGATGCCGGACTCACCTGCTCGATGACGTTGCCCTGCCCTGCTGAAATGGGCGGCTCCATTCACATTCACGGCACCGGGTCTTCTGTTGTCGATACCGTTTTTGTCTGCCGCGCTGAAGCTGCAATCCCTTATCAGCAATTCAGCACGCTCTCTGAGTTGACTGCGCTCGTCCGGGACGAATTGGACCAATTGCGGACTGCGGGGTTAAAGGTTTCGGCAGGAGACATTCGTTGTGTCGTCTACGGTCACATGACCCGTATGGCAATCTGGAGACTGCGTTCGGAGTGGAATGTGAATTTGCCGACAGCCGAACGCCTTCGCCTCGTCCGCGAGCAAATGAAAATGGTGGGCGATTTTCAATCCGTGATTGATGAACTTTCAGAGCAGGGGCGGTCGATAATTCGCACCCTGACTTCTACTCGTGATCTGTTTGAGGATATTCCAGATGCAGTTTCCTTTTGAGGTGCCTTTTGACGAACTCGATGCAAACTTGGACGCCTATGTCGATGCGATTTTTGGCGCGTTGAGTTCGGAGTTCTTGACGCTGCCCAAAGGGAACGGATTCATTGAATATCCAGTTTTTGAGCAGGGGTACGAAGCCCTGAAGCGCACGACAGGCGACTTCCGTGATATATCCGCAGAGCCCGTGATCGAATTGGTTCACCAAGTACCAGTCTCTTTTATTGTGCTTCGTTCAATGTTGGGATTCACGCCGCCCGAGTGGGCTTACGTGGCGACGCAGCGAAGTGGCGTGGAGGTTCCGCAGGGGGCAGCCAGAACACTTGATCGAAACATTCGTATGAATCCACTTGCAACCCTGAAACTCAACGGCGGGGTTGGTGGGGAACGCCTCCGAGCACTCATTATCGCGGCATGTGAACTTCTCACAGAAGGGGCTCCGACGGACGAGCGCACGCCAGAATTGATTCACCGCCTCGACAAAGCAGATACCCGTGACGGAATAAGAAGCATCCAGCCCATGGCCGATCTCGGTGTACCCTACGCGATGCTGCTTTACGAGCGATTTCTTGGTCGCCCATTTGCAGGCCATCGTGATTCTGTGAGCGAACTCGTCGGCGATGTCTTGGAGACGGCCATCGAAGGTGTGCTAACGCGCGCGGGTATCAGCCACCGCAAGACCAAAAGAGCTGAGCGTATTACCGGTTTTGATCAAGCGCCAGATTTCATCATTCCTAATGAGTTCAACCCGCAGATCGTGATTGAGGCCAAGATCACCGAGGACGACGGCACGGCCCGCGACAAGGTGACACGAGTGCAGCATCTTGGCGAGCTGAGTACCCAGGGGCTGAATCCAAGTGACCCTCCGCGCTTCGAGGTGATTGCTTGCATTGCCGGGCGCGGGTTCAAAGTTCGCCGCGAGGATATGAAGAAGCTGATTCTTGCGACGCGAGGGAAGGTTTTTACCTTTCAAACTATTGCCCGGCTGGTCGATTGCACCCGCCTTGGCGAGTACAAGACAAAATAAGCCGACAACCAGAGTTGCAAAGTGCACTCTTGTTTTAGTTATGCCGTAGACATAACACCCGGTGTGAGCATGGTGAAACGCAGGTTGCCAGCACCGAGGCTAGTTCTTCACGATAACCTCAAATGCGATCCCCGTCGCAACTCAGCTCCGGGCACTTGTTCATTTCGGGTCGCAGCCGCTTTGATCGCGTCCGCATTCGGTCGCGTCTCCTGAACTGACGACTCCAAGGATTTCGCAAGTTCGTCTGGAAGAAGTGAGAGCACCGTCTCCCAGACAACTCCGTCGATCCGCGCATCAATCCTGCAATATGACTTTGGCACCGCGGCTTCATCGGTAATTCGCACGGAATCCTGGCTGTTCCTCTGCGCGCGCAATGTGAACTGGTAGCCTTCGATCTTCTTGAGGTCCCGGCTGAGCAGGTAGTAGAGAACCATGTTCTTGGTTCGCTCCACCTTGCCGGCCGCGGCCCGAGCTCGGTCAGTAAGCCGCGCGGACTCGCTCCGGCAATACTGTTCCCGGGCTTCCATGATGCGCACAAAGCGGCCGATCCGGTCGACCTTCTCGCCGTGCGCCTCGCAGAATTGCTGAAACCGGGAAACCAGATCTTCCGCTGCCTGACCTTCTGACTCAACCTGAACTTCGATCTCTTCGAGGAGTCCGTCGAGTTCCATGTCGATTTCAAACAGCGAGCTTACTTCTGCAATCGATGCCATCTCTGTTTCTCCTTCTTGAACGTTCTGATTTCTTCTCCGGCATTATGCCGCCAGCTTTTGTTGCACCCAAAGAGAGCGAGCGGCTTGATACGCCAGTTTGTCGGCACGGCTCTGGTCGCGATGCCCGCAGTGACCTTTAATCCACATCCATCGGATCGAAAGTTTTGCATCCAGCTCGATCAGTTCCGTCCACAATTCGCGGTGCTGCAGTTGGGTTCCCCGCCGGTTTCGCCAGCCATGGCGCTGCCAGCGAAAGACGAATGCGCGCATTCCATATATCAGGTATTCGGAGTCTGAGTGAAGCTCGATCCGTGCTCTGCCTTCCACCGACCGAAGAGCTTGAACCGCGGCGACAAGTTCCATCTCAGAAATGGTCGTCCAGGGAAATGCGCCCGACATCTCCCAACGCGCCCGTCCCTGGATTGCGACGACGCCCCATCCGCCTGGTCCCGGATTGCCGATCGCGGAGCCGTCCGTGAAGATGCGATAGGTCCGATCCACAGAGAGCCTCCTTCCCAAAAACCACTTGGTGCGTTGATCGACAGACTGGGTGAGATCAAAGATTTGCGCTGGCCACTTGGACGCGCGGCAAGCCTTCGGCCCTTTGGACTACGCAGCCTGCATCGGGATGACCGCGCCGAAAGGGGCCTTCCGGCTCCCAGTCGAAGCCCAGATCACGGGATAGGCGGGAGCGGAATCCGGGAACGATCCATACAGATCCGTTAGAAAGACGAGGGTCTGCGGCTGAATCCCGTGCACATCGAGCCAATCGAAACATGGACCAAATTCGGTGCCTCCGCCTCCCACCGGGTTAAGGTGGACCGGCTGGCCGGCTTCGTATGTCTCCGCCTTCTGCACTTCTGAATCGAAGTAGAGGACATGGACACGCTGAGGCCGCTGGCCTTCGAGAATCGAGCGCACCTCGGCCTCAAAAAGCGCGAGTTGCCTCGCATTGACAGAGCCGGAGCAGTCGACGGCGATCGCGATCTCCCCAACGCCCTCGCGTATCACTCCTGGCAAGTAGAGACCCGCCCAGACATGGCGACGGTTTGGTCTCATCCAGCTATAGTCGGCCGGCATCGTATCTGACCAGAGCCGCCGCAGCAGTTCCCGCCAATCGACCGCAGCTTCGGCCGTCCCTTCCAAAGTCCGGTTGAGGCCGGCCGGGAGCTTGCCCGCCTGCCGGGCAACCGTCGTGGCCTGGTTGACCGCCACATCCCACTCCCGCGCCTGCTCTTCAATGGTTGGGGTTCCCTCGTCCGGCTGTGGCGCATCGAGCACCTGACCAATTCCGCCTTCGGTGGCGGGAGCAGAAGGTTCATTGGAGCCGCCGCCAGAGGACGCCTCGTCTTTCGAATCCTCTCCTCCGGACTCGTCGTCTCCATCCTCTTTGCTTGACTCTTGCCCTGTTTCCGACTCCGATTCAAGGAGGTTGTAGATTTGCTCCGCGCTCATTCCACGGAAGCGGTCATCGATCAAAACCCCATCGGGCAGGCTGAGTCCGGCGTCAACAAGCAAGGGATTGATGGCGAAATCACACGCTACATTCCACCGTTTCGGTTCGCGACCGGAGCGGCGAACATGATGGTGCAGGGCCGGGTGCATGACTTCGTGCGCCAGGGTTCCGGCCAGAGTCGCCGCGTTCAGCGTTTCGACAAAGTCAGGGTTGTAGAAGAGGGACACTCCATCGGTGGCCATCGTTGGAACCGACCGGCACTCGCGCCCCTTCAACCGGAACAGCAGCGAGCCGAAGAAGGGATGGTCCAGGATGAGAGAGGTGCGCGCCTTCTGGATACGTAGTGAAGTTGGCGTCTCATGTGTCACTACAGGCATAAATTGGCCGGGCCTCCAATCATAAGTTGGCTGGAATTGGCGGGTTTCAGCGGAACCGGCTGGCAAGAGTTTGGGCATTCCAAGGATAAGTTGGCCGCGAATTCTCTTTTTCAAGCAAAACTTGGCCGCGGGTGCAGTCTCGCTTCTCTCGGTGCTCACAATGCAATCGGAGAAATTGCCGACACGAGCGTGCATGCGTCGTTGCAGGGAGCTTTCCCTCTGTAGTCACGAGAAACTAGTCGATCGGAAGCACCGTGGGGAGATGGAGTGCGGGGCGGCGAACTTTCGTCAGAGACCAGAGCTTCCGGTAAACCACTCGGATCGTCCCAAAATAATGCTTTAGAGTCGAGACACTGATTTAGCCGGAAATTGAGGGCGATGCAGACGGCTACTCCGTCCTCAGCGCGGTCATCGGCTCAACGCGAGAGCTTCGCCATGCGGGAATGAAAGCAGCGACCGTCGTCACGCCTCCCAGGATAGGAATAATCAACAGAAGCGTCACGGCATCGAGTGCACGAACGCCGAAAAGCATCCCCGCGAGCAGCCGCCCCACCATCGCCGAAGCAAGTACGCCCGCAACTACGCCAATTAGCGTCAGCCGAATTCCTTGGGAAACCACGAGTCCCACAATGCTCTTGCGCGTGGCGCCAAGTGCCATCCGTATCCCCACCTCACGAATCCGTCTCGCCGCAAGAAACGAAATTAGTCCGTAAATCCCGAACGCTGAAAGCACCAGTGCCGCTCCGCCGAAGAAGGCCAGCACAGTAAATAAGAAACTGCGCAGAGCGATCGTGCCTCCGATCAGCTCCGGCATCGATTGCACAAAGAACACGCCTTGGTTCGCATCGACGCTTGCTACGGCGTCCTTGATGAATTGCGCTACCTCTCGCGTCGAACCCAGACTCTTCACCACTACAAAATTGACATATCCCGTCGATTGGTCCGCGGGAATGAATACTCCCGGTCGCGCAGCCATATCAAGTGAGATGTTGCGCATCGGCGCCAGAACTCCGACCACACGTCGCCACACCGGCTTCGCGGGATCGTCAACATTGATCATCTGCCCAATTGGGCTTTCGCCCGGCCACAACGCCCTCGCCAGGTCTTCATCGACCACCACTACCTTGGGAGCATCGCGCGTGTCTGTCTTTGCGATCAATCGCCCTCGGATCAGCCGCACTCCCATCGCTTCCAGATATCCCGAAGAGACGTCATTGGAATCCGCATCAATCCCAGCATTACCCCCGTTGAACATGCCCTCAGACTGCGCCTTCACGTCGTCGTATTGCCCCACAAATGGGAACCCCGTCGACACACCGGCACTCTCGACGCCTGGCGTGCTCCTGAGATTGTCTAGCGCTTTGCTGAAAAACAGTTGCCGTTCCTCGAACTGTCCGTATTGAGAAGCAGGAAGCACTGTGACGGCGTAGAACACATGTTCGGCGCGGTAGCCGGTATTCGTCGACCGCAGATTGACGAGCGTGCGCAGCATCAATCCGGCCACGCACAGCAGCACCACCGAAACTGCAACCTGCCCCGCAACCAGAGAGCTGCGAAGCCCCGTGCGCGTGGATCCCAGGCTGGTGCGCGAAGCCTCTGACAATACATCTCTTGGCGAGCGCCCTAGAACCTGCAGCGCATTCAGCCCGCCGATCAGCACACCGCAGGTAATCGCTAACAGACCGGCAAAAGCAACGGCGCCGACGTCGATGCTCGTAGTCGTCAGGCGCGGCACGTCAATCGGCGCGAGGCGCAGCAGCAGTTTCAGGCTTGCCGCTGAAACCGGCACACCCAGGAAACATCCGCAAAAGCACAACAGAAGGCCCTCGAAAATAGGGATCCGCGCCACTTGCCAGCTGCTGCCGCCCAATGCCATGCGGATCGCGAGTTCGCTGCCTCGTGTCGCTCCTCGCGCCAGCAGCAGGCCAGCAACATTCGCACAGGCCAGCAGAAGAATCAAACCCGTAGCAGCCAGCAGCGCAAGCAACGGTCCGTTCAATCCCCTCACCGTCTGCTGGCGCAGCGAAAATATCCTCGCGCTTTCGTCACGATTTGTCTTCGGATACTCGCGCTCAAGCAAGCTGCACGCATTTTGGAGTTCTGCTTGGGCCTCGCTCAGAGTGATGCCGGGCTTCAGCTTTGCAATCACACCGGCGTCCGGCGAGCCATGCTGTTCCTTGGCAGGATCGACGACCAGCGGCATCCAATGTTGCATCTGGTCGGTTGGCAATCGCGCGGCAGTACCCAACTTCAGCGGAAAGTTGAAGCCTCGGGGCATGACCCCGATCACTTCGTAGCTCGCATTATCCAAATGTATCGTCTTTCCGACGATCTTCGGATCGGCTCCGAAGCGCCGTCGCCATAGATCATCGCTGAGAATGACGACGTGGTCATTTCCCGGCAGATCATGATCCGCCGAAAACCAATTCCCCAGTTCCGGACGCACTCCCAGCATCGGCCACAGATTGGCTGTCACGCGAAGCCCGTATTCAGATTCCGCCTGCCCGTTTCCGGTGAGGTTGCGCAGGTCATAGTGATACATCGCCACGTCCTGAAATGCCGGGACCGTGGTCTTCCAGTCCAGTGCGTCCCTCATCGGAGCGCTCCAGCCGTTCAGGGCGCCCGTTTTCGGGAACCAGCTCACAATCTGCACGAGCCTCTCGGGACCGTGGAATGGCAATGGGTTGAGCAACACGTTCCGGACAACACTGAAAATCGCAACGCTGACGCCGAACCCTACAGCGAGCACCAAGACAACGGTTGTCGAGAAGGCGGGCGCTCTACGGATCTGGCGCCACGCCTGCCGCAGATCGTCCCGAATGGATTCCGTTGATATTCGACGAGGAGTCTTGTTTAGCATCGTGGATTGCGCTCCTACGCTGGCCGTGTTGCGGGCGTGACGCTCAATAATTGCTTGGCTCCACCTGAGCTAGCCCATCTGCTCATTAACACAGACGGAAAACGACACGAAAAGGCAGCGAAAAACACGGCAAGACAAGCGAACCTTCCCCACAGCTCCGAATCGGTTGTTCGACCACAGTGACCTTTGAGATCCTTCGCCCCGGGACTTCGTGGCTTTGCGCCTATTATGCAATATTCACCCTGACCAGACGATGGCTGAATCAGAATTCAAAGACCGCCGGCGCAGAATTTCAACCATAAATTGGCCATCTTGGCTAATTTATGGTTGTAGTAACATCATGTCTCATGCCGCCGCGGGCGCCTCCATGTACGCGGACATGCGGTTGAATATGTCGTCGGCGCTCGGCCCGTCAGCGGGTTCCGCCGCTTCGCGGCTGCGCAACAGGCCATCCATTTCGGCGACGATGTTGGCAGCGTCGGCGGCCGTCGTGACGCGTAGCAGGTCATGCTTCTTGAGGTCCTGAGCGGAATAGTTGCAGAGGCGCGCTCTGACTTGCTCCGCAAAGCGGTTGAGGTCCGTGTCGCCGTTCACGTTAAGCCGTGGCAGGATCTCTACCAGGTCCAGGACATTGGTGACCAGCGAACCGTGGAAGCGCGACTCCGGCTCGTTGAGCCGGTCGACCATGTGGGCGACCACCTCGCGTAGCCGCTTCCAGAGGTCCTCAGTTCCGCGCATCAATGATTCGCGGACGTTGGCATCGATCTCGCGCGAGACCCGCGCCTGCTCCTCGGCCGACATCTGGACGCGGAAGTCGGCGCCAGACGGGATGGGCAGGACTTCTAATTTGACTCCGAACTTCTTCCGCAGCTTCTCCGCAGACGGGTAATCTTCCTCGCGGAAGAGCCCGTTCAACTCCGGTCTGACTTGCTCGATGTACTGCGGATAAACGCGGAGAAAGCTCTCCACACTCTGCTCGAAACCGGCCTCGAACTCGCGCATGCGCTCCATGAGATCGAAGTAGAAGTTGGATGGCAGAAGTCGGAACCCTTCGTCGGACCAGGGGAGAGTGATCTTGTAAAAGTGCTGCCGTATCTGGCCGGCGAGCGTGCGCAGCTCATCCAGCTTCTCTGCGCCGCGCAGCAGTTGCTTGTTGTAGCGGCCCGCGCCCTGGTGCGCGCCGTGTTGATCTGCGACATCGCGGCTGACCTTGCGGTCGTGTTTGACGGCCGTCCAGATGCTGATGTGGATGGCGGCGAGCATTGCGCGTTCGGTAATCATTGAATGACCTCCCGGTATTCCACTCCGAAGCGAACGAAATCCGGAGTGTGGGTTATGGCGCTGTCCCGCGCCGCTGCATCGCGCATGGCCATCACTCGCATCTCGGTCGGCATCCGGTCGAGATACGCAATTCCTCTCCCTACCGAGGTGTCGCTCAAGGCCCTGCCCAGGGCGGTAGCAATGGCGATTTGCGCGGAAGGCTCGGTGGGAAGCGGCGCCGTCGTGGGGTTCAGAAGGATTTCGTCGATCGAAGGCAACTGGCGAAACAGCCGAATGAAAGCGACAAGTTCCGAGGCCGCAGCCGGCCCCACCGTGCCATCGAGGAGCTGCGCTTCGAACTCGCTCGTTCCTGAGAGAAGCTGTGACTTCTGGCGGCGGGCGATGCCGCAAAGCACCTGTGAAGCCATCTCCCAGGAACGGGGAGTCGGCCATGCATTGGCATCCGCGGTCGAATCAGCCGTGTGCAGCAGGTCCGGCTTGAAGCGCAGGAAGGCGATGATCTCAGGCCGCACCTGCGACTTGACCGCCCACCTGCACCAGTCGTCGAGGTCCGGTTCAAGGTCCAAATGCACGAATCGGTTGCGAAGCGGTCGTGGCATCGCGAAGTGAACGCCCCGCTCCGATGCCGGATTGCCTGCGGCGATGACCACCCAGCCGTCGGGGAGCACATACTCGCCGAGCTTGCGATCAAGCACCAGCTGATAGCAGGCCGCCTGCACCATCTGCGGAGCCGATGTTAGTTCGTCGAGAAAGAGGATGCCTTTGCCAGTGGTGGGAAGAAACTTGGGCGGCACCCATTCGGTCTGGTCTTCGGCGATACGCGGCAGTCCCCGAAGATCGACCGGATCAAGCTGCACGGCCCGCACGTCGAGAAAGTCGTAGTCGAGATCGTTGGCAACCTGAGCAACGATCTGCGATTTGCCGACGCCACAGGCACCCCAGATGTGCAAGGGCACACGTTCGCCGATCAGCGCATGGAGCGCCTCATAGAGTTTCGATGGTTTCATGGGATTGTCCTCTATAGGTTGGAAATGTGCGGGAAAGAACTTCTGCTCACGTGCAATAGCGGGCAGGAATTCGGTAATACTCTGGATCGGCTAGATCCCGAGGACGCACGACCTCGACTCCGGATGGGCTGGATGAGCTCCTCGGCCCTCACACGTCAAATGACCTTCATTCTTGAAAGAATCCGATAAACATTTGTGCGGTGCGATTGCAAACGCGTTTGTTCATCGTCTTGGTCCTTCATCGCTTAATGCAGTATACCTATTGCCAAAATAGGTATACTGCATATATACTCCCTCACGATGGCAAAGAGTCTTGAACACCGCGATCTTTTCCCTGGCGCCTTGGAGTTGATGATCCTGCATTCGCTTCGTTTGAAGCCAATGCATGGCTATGCCCTCGTCAAACATATTCGGCAGGTATCCGACGATCTTCTGCAGGTCGAAGAAGGGTCTTTGTACCCCGCTGTGCAGCGAATGCTCAAAGAAGGATTGCTGGAATCCGAAGCGGGAGTTTCCGCCAAAGGTCGTCCCACCCGTATCTACAGATTGACGAAGGCTGGTCGTCGACGCCTCGAACAGGAAGTCTCCAGTTTCGAGAGGATGTTCGCCGGGATCACCAGAGTACTGAGTATTGTTAAGGTCTAGGAGGCCCCTATGCCCTGGTTGGGAGAATTCTTCTCTCGTCGCCGCCGATACACCGATATTTCCATCTCGATTCAGGAACACCTGGAAGAGAAGATTGATGAGCTGGTCGACGCGGGCATGTCGCGCGGGGAAGCGACCCGAGCGGCTCGGCGCGAGTTCGGGAATGTGGCGGCCCTTCAGGAGCGTAGTCGAGAAGTCTGGCAATGGCCCACTATGGAGAGCATTTGGGCCGACACGCGATTTGCCCTGCGGCAGCTGCGCAAATCACCGGGATTCACGGCGACCGCGGTGCTGACACTGGCCCTGGGCATCGGCGTGAATGCAACAATGTTCAGTCTGGTTAGCGCGTTTCTGATGCCTCGTTTGCCGGGGCGCGACCCTCAGGGCGTGGTTGCGGTTTCTTCGGTAAATCCGAATCAGAGCTATCAGCCAGACGTCTACGCTGTTTCTGCACTCAATTACCTAGCGTGGCGGGCAGATACTCGCGTGTTCGCAGATATGGCCGCCGACGCCGGTCGGACGGGCAGCCTGGCTGGCCAGGGACAACCGGAGGCAATCCGCTATGCGACCGTTTCGCCGAACTACTTTGGCATTTTCGGCGTTAGCCCGATGGTGGGACGCACATTCGTCGAGGGAGACGACACGCCGGGCCGGAATCACGTCATGATTCTGAGCTATGGGCTCTGGAAGAGCCACTACAGTGGAGACCCGGCGGTCGTTGGACGGACGCTGCGCCTAAATCGGGAAGACTACACCGTTGTGGGAGTGATGAGGGAAGACTTCCGCCTGCTTGGCTACACGCCGCAACTGTGGGTGCCGTTGACGCTAAGCGCAGCGGATACGTCACCGCTGTCGCGCAAGGATCGCTACTTGTTTCTATTCGCACGGCTCGCCCCGGGTGTCACGCTCCAGCAAGTGCGTGCTGAGATGAATACGTTGGCGCACCAATCGCAACATGATTTTCCTGATACCGAGAAGCGATGGGGAGCTTCGGTGAGGACGCTCCCCGATTACCTCGTATACGAATTCGATATCCGCAATTCGCTCTACGTGATCATGGCGATGGTGGCATTTGTATTGCTGATCGCGTGCGTCAATGTTGCCGGGCTACTGCTGACACGCGGGGCAGGGCGCCAGAAAGAATTGGCGATTCGGGTTTCGCTGGGAGCGAGCAGGTCGCGGGTGGTCCGGCAGTTACTAACCGAGGGCGTGGTGATCGCGCTGGCGGGCGGCGCGGTAGGCTTGTTCCTTGCCGTTTTGGGCATACGGATATTGCGCGCAGCCTTGACTTTCAACGTTGCCATCAGTTCCGTTCCGGTAAGCCTCGACAGGCGCGTGCTGATATATGCACTGTGTATTTCGCTGGCATCCGCTCTGCTGTCGAGCCTGGCTCCAGCTCTAAAGGCTTCTCACACCCAAATCGATACTGACTTGAAAAGCGAAAGTCGAACATCTTCTGGTGGGCGGGCACATAGCCGATTGCGAGCCGTGCTGGTGGGTGGTGAGATCGCCATTGCTCTCTTTCTGTTAATGGCTAGCAGTTTGATCGCATACGGGATCTACCGACTCGATCATCAGAGCCTGGGCTTCCGGCAGGACCATCTGCTGACTGCAAGCATAGTTCTGGATCACGCGCGGTACAGCAGCGCATCACAGCAGTTGCAGTTCGTTCGCGATCTCATTCCAAGTCTGGAGCAGATTCCCGGCGTGGAAAATGCCGCCGTTACATCTGATCTTCCGGCATCTGGAGGGAACAAGGTTTCCATAAGGGTCCAGGGTGAGCCAAGCTCGCCAAACGACGAACTGCGGAACGTGCTCAACGTCGAAACGACGCCCACCTATTTTCGGGTGGTTGGCGTTCCGCTTCAGCGCGGTCGCACGTTTACCGATGCGGACGATGACAAGGCTTCGCGAGTGGTAGTGGTGAACGAGGAATTCGTCCAACGCTATTTCCAAGGCCACGATGTATTGGGAAAACAAATCCAGCTTGACGGCCAGAACGCGACGCCAATTTGGAGCGAGGTCGTGGGTGTGGTGAGCAACGTGAAGTACTCCTCGGAAGCAGCGCGCGTTGATCCAGAGGTCTACCAGCCGCTCTTCCAGAAGCCGGTAGCTTCCTTTTCTATCATGTTGCGGACTAGTGTCGATCCAAACAGTCTGATCCCCGAGTTGCGCCATGCAGTCTCAGAGTTGGACCCGGACCTTCCTCTGCTGCGTGCGATGAGTATGGACGGCGTAATCGAAGTCCAGCATAACGGAGATCCTGTCTTTTCCCGGATGCTCGGCATCTTTGCAATTCTCGCCCTTGTTCTGGCCTCAATTGGAATCTACGGACTGATCGCCTTTTCGGTCTTACAGAGAACCCACGAGATCGGGATTCGCCTGGCGCTCGGAGCGAAGCGGTCGGATATCTCCTGGATGATCCTGCGCGAAGGATTAAGGATTGCCGTAATCGGATCTTCGATCGGAATGGTAATCGCAATACCGCTGCCAAGACTGTTCAACTCGATGTTCACCGGTTTCCATTTCGATGCATTCAATATTTTCCCGACTGTGCTGACAGCCACGCTGCTGGTGGCAGCGTTTGCGACGTGGGTTCCTGCTCGTCGCGCTGCGCGCGTCGACGCTACAGCGGCGTTACGCAATGAGTAGTTCCTTGACTAACCGCTGTCGATACCGGTTGAAACCAAGTGAGTCCCGAGTGAGCGCATTATAGGCAATACTCATTTCGATCACTTTCGGTCTTGAAAACGCGCATCGACCCGTTCGCAACCGGAACTTCTGGCGTGGGCTTCACCTTCTCAGACAGTAGGTGATTGACCGCGACTAAGCGCTGGTCAATGCGGTTTCGATGAAAGCAGTTGCCGAAGATCGAGAAGGCTAGCTGGACTAGGGTTGGCGCTTACGCGGCCTCATCCAAGTCGTCGGAATCATCTGTTGGCTCGTTTTCCACGGCTTCCGCTTTAATCTCCTCTTCCTCGTCCGCATCCGACGCGGACAAGGGGGCTGACTCTGGCGATGCTCCTACGTCAAAGAGGCTGGCACTGCGTGCCGGCTCCGGTTTCCGGGGCTCGGCAGGCTTCGGCGCCGCGTCCGATGGCTTCTTTGTCTCAGCCGCCGTCGGCTCAGGCCGAACCGGTGAATTCTTCGGTGCCACCTTCGAGCGGGTCTCCGCCTTTGCGGCCTTGGCTGCCGCCGCCATTTGCTCTTTGGCGGTTTCGAGCGTGTTCTTCAGTTCGAGATTGGCGCCGACGAACTGGACCAGCGCGGAAGGCAGCTGGGCGTCCAATTCTTCCGCCGTGCCGGCCGCGCTAAGAGGAGTGGTAAGCGCGTCGTTTTCACTTTCGTTGAGCTTGCGGGGAATGACGTTGACGCGGATTGTGTCATCCTCCAAACGCGTCAGGATCATGACGACGGTCCTCTGCCGAAGCAGCGGACCCAGTTCTTTGAACATGGATTCACCTTCCTGTGAGAATGAAACTGTCGATTGGATGGTTATTGTTCGGGGTCGTCCCAGCGCTCGGTGTATCTCGCTCCCAGGAGAAGGGACTTTGCATATGCCTCACTGTCGTTTTCTTTCTTCCACAACAGTGAGTAGACCGTGTTTACGGCCGCTTTCATGATCCCTTTCATTTCCTCGTCGGAGATGCGGGAATAGCCCCTGTCGGCACTGCATGTCGGACAGTCCTTTCCCGCGTGCAGATTCTCGATGGGACCATTTCGGAAAGCGAGCGCAACGATCATCTTGGCTTCGAGAGCCAGCACCGGGTCGACAGAAGATTTCTTCATGGTCCACCTTCATCCGAGACATTATCTCAGCTTCTTGCGTGCGGCCGATGACGTTGTGCGCGTGCGCTTCTGAATCCTTTTCCAAACATCGGGATCTACCCCTAATACATTCGTCCGGCCTGTTGAAGCGTTGTAGAAGGCTCCGTGATGAGTGAGCGTGCTATAGCGAAAGAGGCGCGCCAGCATAGCCAGCGCGCTTGTCGCCAATACCTGATTGATGAATGGCTCTTGCCGCTCAAGCGCCTCCGCCGCACTGCAACTGGGCAACGGGTCCTCGCCCGCTTCCGCATCCACAATCTCCGGATAGAGCTCCGCAACTGTTCTCAGCCGGGCCGCGTTGCGGCGGTTTGCGGCGTTCAACGGCTGGCCGAGCACATACTGACCGCTGCTTGCGTTGTTGCCGAGGTCGAGCCAGTAGACAGTGCTGTCATTCGCTCGGGTGACCGCGGACAAGATGGCCTGCCGCGCCGCCCGTGTATCGACACAGCCGATAATCAGGTGGGGACCTGCCGAATTGCTTCTCAGAGAATCCTTGTGAAAGTGCTCCGGGTGCGCCTGCCATCTCAGACCCCAGAAGAGATTGACGCGATTGATCAGAACGGTGGCCTTATTCAGTCCGACATCGGCTGAGGCAAACGGCTGGCGGACACAGTTGGTTTCAGTAACCTGATCCCCGTCCACCAGCATCACCTGGAGCCCTCCGGCATGGCCCCACACTTGCATCGCCTGGTGGAGATAGGGCAGGCCCAGCAACACCGCGCTGCCATTGCCTCCTGCGCCGACGATCAGAATGCGGATTGGCTGACCTCTCCGGCAGAATGATTTCGGCAGTGCGTGCTCAGTAATCATGGCCGCGCCTCTTTCCGGATAAGAACTCCTCCACGGTTTCCGGCAACTCGATCAGCGAGTCGAGAGGAAACTCCTCTTTGCCGGCGAGTTCCTTCCAAAGTCCCTCGAAGCCGCCAGGATGGCGCGTTAGTCTCCCAACGTTGCCATGCGTAAACTCGCTTTCATAGAAGCTCTGTTCCCACTGGGGAATGGAGGCGACGGTGGAGACATCGGGAGCCCGCATCGATCCAAGGCAGAGGCTCCCCGTGTCGTACACATTCCAGTAGGGAGCGACACAAAGCTTGGTATCGGCCGCGGGGCGGCGATTCTCCTTGAGCGCCCGGATCGAGAGCGAGTGATCCATCGCTAGCCAGACGAGAGCGGGCTGCGGGAAGATTGCGCCATTCATTCCGGCCATGTCGCCCTGCGTCGTTCCGAAAAACATCGGGCGTTTTTGTGGCGGCGTCCACCAGGCAATCAGCCGTTCGGTGCGCGCGATGACATTCTCAGGAAGAAACTCCACGGCGACTCGGCCTCCCACGGCCTGAACCAGCGTGTGAACGAACTCGATGGTTAACGGTCTCGCCGGACCCAGTCTCGGCTGCTTGGCGCGATTCTCTCCGTTCACTTCATGATGACTGATGAATGTGTCTCCGAAATGGCCGTACTGATGTTCACTGGAACGGTAGATCAGGAGAGCCTCACGCAGCGCGAAGTGATGGTTCTGTCCGATGCTCACGTTGACCTGCATCCTTCTCCTCCATGTCGTTGAGCAGGGTAATCAGACCGGCAAGTTCCATGTTGACCCTGAGAAAGATCGCCATCGTGCGAAGTGCCGCGTCGAACTCTTCGCCGACCTCCGGCCGAAAGCAGACTGCGCAGGACGGCTCATTGGTGGTCTCGTTATAGCGTTCCGCTTCATGATCGAAGCAGGCCTGAATCGCGTCATTTTCGCGGAAGACCAGCAACAAGCTCGGCACCGGCGGATCGTCGTACTCACCCTCGAAACGCATAACCTTGCCCTTCAACCGCGACAGTCGATGAAGCGTCAGCAGCTTCTGAATCCATACAGAGTGCAGCCCCTGAAGATGCTTTCGCAGCAGCTTGCGCGCGCTGGGATATGTCCAGTCCTTCGCGGTCCGGACGGGTTCCGGGATAGCCTCATCGACCGCCGGGAACTCGTACGCATCCCGGCTCTCGGGTTCGTCCTGCTCCATCCACTCATGCAGTTGTTCGTTGTAGCACTCGGCGTCCGTGTGGTCGTAGATGCGAATCCACCGATAGAGCGAACTCCGCAACAGGAAGTAGAACGCCGTGCCGAGGAATCGCTCCTGCTTTTCGAGCGCATCCAGCGCAACTCCTATCTTGAGGAATCCGCAGGCCTGGAGCTCGAACGCGGCCATCAGCTTGCCTTCGCCAAGAGCTCCGCCTCGCCAATAACCCGTCCCGAGATCGTCCCTGACTTCGAAGCAATAATCGATCTTTTCTTCAAGCGCTCCACCTGTGAACTCCTCAATCAACCTCTGAATGGCGGTTCGCGCGAAGACCACGGCGACCTTTCCGGTCTTTTGCCAGAGTTTCTCGTCGACGAGATTCCGCTCCACCAGCGTCAGGCACAGCCGGTAGAGGCGCTCGCCGTTTGTCTCCAGGCGATAGCTTGTGGGGATGCGGCGGAGGGACGGGAGGGTTTCGCCGCAACCCTGGCCCAGAAGTGCTATATCAGTGGCGGCAGCAGTTCGCTTGGTGCTTCGAGAGCCGGCATTGTGCCGGATGAGGATCTCCTGGCTGCTTCCGCGACGGCGTGCGCCAGACTTTGTGAATCTTCGCATTTGAGATGCCTCGCGATGAGCCGGTCGGCTCTTTTGGGCGGCTTCGACTCAAGCCGACGGAGTTCCGCGAGCAGTTGGGTCTGATCGGCATTGATGTTCTTCATAAAGTGACGCCTTGTTTCGATGATTCGGATAACACCCAACTCCCTTGCAAAGTAGGCGCCGAACAGAGGCGCGGGAGAGGAATCGCAACGGGATGCCGCTTGGAGTGTCAGGATCAGCCTTTGCTGCCGATGGCCCGGCTGAACGTGTAGCGAAGGGCGTCTCCGGTGTCCTCCGGCCCCGCCAGTGATGCGGTGGCAATTTCGGGGTAGGACGGCGTCAGCAATTCTCTCACTTGTTCGACGGTCAAGTTGGGTCCGGGATCGGGGATGCGGGTTCCGTTGTAGAAGAACTCGCGGTGCAGAGTTTTCACTGTCAGGCTGCTCATAATTCAGCATCTCCTTGGCGGATCTAAGTTGGAGGTGGCCGGCTTCTTGGTCTGGGAGATGGCCCAGCCTGGCACAACCGGGTATTTGGCTTTGGAATGGATGAAACAAGGACCGCGAACGGAGGCAACCGGTGGTATATTGATTCGCAGCTTAAAGGCAAAATGGAAATTCCGGCTTGAGAAGATAGGCTCTTAGCCAGTTCGCGCGTGGTATGCCCCCCCAACATCTCAAAGCTCGATAATGAGAAAGCTCATGCGAACAACCAAAGTTCTGACCGCCAGCGACGAATTCGCCAACGAATTTGAGCGTTGCTGCCGCGACTACAAGTCGCTTCATATAGCTGTTGCTTGGAGCGGCGATCCCGAACACACACTCCCCTATAAGCACGTGGAACGCTTTAAGGGTGAGATCATCGCAATCGTGGGCCGGTCCTTCAACCAAACTCACCCGGATGCGATTCAATGGCTCCTGAAGAAGGCGTCCACCATGCGGGTTTTCCGTCAGGAGAAAGGCCTATTCCACCCGAAGCTCTACTTGTTCATCAATAGTGATCGCTACGCTCTTTTTGTAGGGAGTTCAAATCTGACCTACAGCGGCTTTTATGCCAACTTCGAGTCCAATGTGTTGATTGAGGGCATTCTTTCCACCGATGCTGCCGATGTCCGCGACCTCCAAGTGCTCCTCGAAAAATGGCGCAGTTCCGAGTTCTCCTTCAAGCCGAACAAGAAGTGGCTCGACGACTACCGTAAGGATCACAAACGCGACAGGGTTGCTCAACACAAAGCGCGTATCAAGACGGAAGCATCCGAGGAAGAGAGCTTTGGCCCCAACTGGCTGGAGAAGGCGGATTGGCAGACTTATCATCAGAAAGTCATAGAGGGTATGAAGAAGAACCGTCGCGACATGGCTGGACTCCACGACGTACTTGATGCCGCTGCGCAACATCTCTCGCTGCCATGGAAGATCTCCTACTTCAAAGACCCTGAGAAACGGCGGATTATCGGCGGAGTCAAGCGTTACGGCCCGATGGGACACGTTTTTGCAGCGGGCAGTTTCGCTCATTTGGTGGCGCGCCAAAGGCAGGACTGGGGCGCTCTTGTCAACGCAGTGAATCAAATCGCGAAGTTGGAGCCTCCCATTAAATGGAGCGAACTGGAATCACGTTTGCGCAGACTTGTCGGATTGGGAAATACGATGAAGGTCTGGGGCAGAGTCTTGGCTCTTGTCCGCCCTGATTTGTACTGTAGCGTTTCGTCAACTCCGCTTCGCAAAGAGCTTGCGAAGACCCTCAATGTACCGACGCGACGTTTCGAAGAAATTAACGGCTACATTGCACTGATCAAGCTTTTGCATTCCTCACCATGGTTCAACAGTCCAAAGCCGCGTCACAACGTGCAGGCGGCTGTCTGGGAGCGGCGTGTGGCCTTTATGGACGGAATTTTTTGGACGCGCAAAGAGGAGTAAGTCAGAATAGGAAATCTCCTAGCGATCTCGTCCAATTCGCAGGTCTGATCTTGTCGAGATCAGTTAGAACCCGGTCCTTCACGAGCATCCGCTGGTTTGGCCACAGTTGACGCAGATAAAGCAGTTCCCGGTGGGCTTCATCAGGCCGCCGCAGGCCACACAAGGCGGAGCGTCGCCCTTGTCATTAAAGAATTGTGAGCTGGCCGTCCGGTGGGGATCCAGTTCTCTGCCAGCACAATTCTCACTTCCGCCCGGACCAAAGAGCGGGAGCTGTTCTCCGGCAAGGAACCGTAGTTCAAGCCAACGAAAAATGTAGTCCATGACGGACTTTGCGTATCCGATCTCCGCGTTGCCAGTCCAACCGGAAGGCTCAAACCGTGTATGCGAGAGCTTGTCGCAGAGCACTTTCAATGGCACTCCGTGCTGCAGGCTGACCGAAACCACGGTGCCGAAACACTCCATCAATCCTGCGATAGTTGATCCGGCCTTCGCCATGCGGATGAATATCTCGCCCGGCTGACCATTCGGGTAGAACCCGACCGTCAGATAGCCTTCATGTCCCCCAAAGGCGAAGTGGTGTGTGATGGCCGAACGCTCATTCTGCAACCGGTGGCGATTCGCCGCCGGCGGACCTAAAAGGTCGGAGGCAGATCCTGCCGCTCCCTCTGCCAACTTGCTTCGATCATCGGTACTGACCGGGGTGGGTGATTTCGAACCGTCTCCACTGAAGCCTTGGATCGTTGGTTCTAAGGTGTCCATCACTCGCCTCCTGCACTGACAGGGAAACTTGCGCCGTCTTTCCCGCCGCGTCATTGAAAGGTTTGTACCTCCAGACCGAAAACCGGTCAAATGACCTGGAAGGCGCTCGTTTGTAGTTCGAGACGGCTTCAGAACAAGGAGCCCTGAATAGGCCCGACAGGAGTCTGATCCGCTGGTTGAACAGCAAATTGAGGTTCCCGGCCCCTCTCTTCCGCGGGCGTCCTGTACTTGCTTTCCAATTGTCTGAGCAATACAAGATCGGCAGCCTGTTGCTTTTCTGCCAGGCGCAGTTCATGCGGCGCAAGGTAGTTCCGATTGACGATTTCTCGCTGAATCGCCCTCTCGACATCGGAAAACGTATATTCCGGATCTCCGTAGCAGGGGAATCGCAGTGCGTGTTTCAGGAACCGCACCTGAGCGGCAAGCGATGAGAACCACTCCTCGTAGAATTGAGTGCGATTGTAATGAGCAATGTGCCCGAAGCACATGGAGAGGCGATTGTAGAAGCTCTTGGTAAAGAGCGCCGGCGCCCACTCCGATTCAATAAAGCGCAGAAAAGTACTTCCGAACTC